>Ga0118677_10002334_pt1 | contig 30314 bp, 28 predicted proteins | sample AliMusrvi5mmetaG_FD_86154 | JGI IMG/M metagenome (GOLD analysis project Ga0118677, IMG submission 86154) | reverse complement strand
ACGGTGGATCCGATGTCGTTGCAGCAGACGCTTGCCCAACTCTCGCAATATTTCCAGCCAGACGCGCGGACGGCAAACGGGTTTGCCAATGCAATTATGAGCCAGCGGGATGGTGGGCGTGGTGGCTTCGGGCAACGATCCGAGTCTACCGAAGGACGCACGATAGATCTCGGCCCGGAAGTGACAACGTCAGGCAAGGCCGAAGACTTGTTTATATTCAGCGTGAAGCACGTGACGCTGAAGAAAGGCCAACGGATGGTGGTGCCGGTTACCGAGTTTACCTTGAAATACCAAGATGTGTACGCACTGGACATTCCGTTCACACCGCCGGCAGAGGTTTGGCGTAATCAAAACAATGGCCAACAAGCCGAACTGGCACGGTTGTTCAATTCACCGAAAGTCATGCACAAAATCCGACTGACCAACAGCAGCGAATATCCGCTGACAACTGCGCCGGCATTAATTTTGCGAGATGACCGGGTACTGGCACAAGGTTTAATGACCTATGCGTCACAGGGTGCAGATACCGACCTTGATGTGACGACGGCGGTGGATGTGCGGGTGAAAAAAACCGACAACGAAACCAAGCGCACACCGAACGCGGCAAGCTGGCAGGGGAATCAGTATGGACGGGTTGACTTGGAAGGTAAAATCACGTTGACCAGTTTTGCCAAGCAGCCGGTGGAGGTCGAAGTCACACGCAGCGTGCTAGGGAACGCCAGCGAAGCCGATCATGATGGAAAGATTGAGATGGTAAACATTTTCGAGGATCAGGCGTTTGGCTCAGGCGGACCGACTCCATACTGGTGGGGTTGGTTCAACTGGCCGTGGTGGTGGCACCACTTCAACGGTGTTGGGCGCATCCGGTGGACAGTGAAACTTGAGCCCGGCAAACCGGCTGATTTGGCGTACATGTGGAATTACTACTGGCAATAGCCGGTCGCAATTCTTGACCCTGCTCCGGGTGGTCGCTATGATACCGGCAATGGCGCGCGCCGGTAAATTTATCACATTCGAAGGTGGCGAAGGCTGCGGCAAGAGCACGCAGATCAAGTACGTCGTCGATAGCTTGCAGACTAGAGGCCGGTCGGCCTTGGTACTGCGCGAACCCGGTGGCACAAATGTCGGCGAACAAATTCGGCACGTTCTCCAATACAGCAAACAATCCGCCGGTATGATGTCGGAAGCCGAACTGCTGCTATTTTGCGCCAGCCGCGCCCAACTCGTTCGCGAAATCATTCAACCAGCCTTGGCTGCCGGCAAGATTGTGATTGCAGACCGATTCTTTGATTCCACAACCGTGTACCAAGGTGCCGGCCGTCAACTTGACACGGTGGCGGTTCGCTTCATCAATGAATTTGCCATTGGCACCTGCCGGCCCGACCTCACGCTCGTTATTGACCTCGACCCGCGCATTGGCCTCGAACGCGCCCGCGGCCGGGAGTTGTTCGACCGCATGGAAAATCAATCGCTCGATTTCTATGACCGCGTCCGGCAAGGATATCTTGCGCTCGCCCGGCAAGAACCGGCCCGGATTAAAGTGGTGGACGGCAATCAAAGTCTGACCGCCATCGAACAGCAAATTTGGAAATTGATCCAGCATGTCATTTAGCGACCTAAAAAACCACCGGGCCATCGCCGAGCAACTCCGGTACAGCCTTGAACGCGGTCGGCTGGCGCATGCATACTTGTTTACCGGTGCGCGCGGCTCCGGCACGGAAGACGTCGCACGGACACTGGCGCAAGCGCTCAATTGCTTGGAAAAAGAAAATGACGCCTGCGGCCGATGTGATAGTTGCCGGCGCATCGCCGCTGGAAATCATCCGGACATCCATTGGATCCGTCCCGAATCGAAAAGCCGGCGGATTACTGTGGACCAACTTCGCGAATTCGAGCGGGCCGTCAACCTTCGCGCTTCCAACGCGCGCGTCAAAGTCGGCATTATCGCGGATGCCGAGTGTCTAAACGAGGAAGCCAGTAATGCGTTTCTCAAAACGCTCGAAGAACCACCGTCACAGACGATTATCATTCTCCTGACCGCCGAACCGCAACGGTTGCTGCCGACAATTCTCTCGCGTTGTTTGCGAATTGGTTTTGGGCCGATTGCACAGGCGGAGTCGCCGTACCGGGCGCAAATATTGCCGGTGTTGACACAGTTTGCCAATACCCGCGGTGTGACCGGCGCATATCAAACACTCGCAGCGTTGACTGGTCTACTCCAAAAACTCCGTGAAGAAATCCGACAAGCTGCGGAAACCGCAGCCGATCTCGACCGCTACAAGGAAATCGATCCGAAAACCCGGGAACGGCTCGACACCCAGCTCGAAGCGCGGATTGCCGGCGAGTACCGGGCCGCGTGCGAACAGGTGTTGGAGGAATTGTACAGTTGGTTTGCCGACGTGCTGCTGTGCGTCGAGCGCGCCGATGCCGGCTTGCTCGATCATCCCGACCAGTTTGACGCACTCCAGCGCGCGGCGGCGAATCTGACGTCAGACCGGGCGGCGGCAAATCTGGACGCCATCGAAGCCGCGCGCGAAGCGATTGCCCGCAACATTCCGGAAACTTTTGCGCTCGAAGTCGCGTTACTGAAGCTGGCAGCCTAGGCGTGGCCTTCGAGGCGGCGTTTCAGACGGTGCACGACGACATCGCCGATGAGGTTTGTCGCAAATGTTACCGCGAAAAGCATTGCGCCCAGCAAAAACAGGATCCGGTAATGGTCGCCGCCGAAAACCACTTCAGCTAATTCGGCGGCAATTGTCGCGGTAATTGTCCGGCACGAATCAAAAATTGAAGCGGACATGATGCTTGCATTGCCGGACGCCATGAGCACGATTAACGTTTCGCCAATGGCGCGTCCAAACCCAAGCACGCAGGCGGCGAATACACCAGGTAACGCTGCCGGCAGGACGATTTGCCACGCGACTTGCCACGGCGCGGCACCGAGCGCGAGCGCGGCTTGACCGTAACCGCGCGGCACGCTGGTCAGCGCGTCCTCGGAAATGGTGAACACAACCGGGATCACCGTCAGTCCCAAAGCGATGCCGGCGACGAAGGCGTTGAGCCGGGACTGGTAATGGAACATGCTTTGCAGCACGCTGGCGAGTACGAGCAGCGCAAAGAAACCGAGCACAACCGACGGAATGCCGGCCAGCAATTCAATGGTGGGTTTGATGATTTCACGGAGCCGGGGCGTGGCAAGCTGCGAAACGTAAATGGCCGCACCAACACCGAGCGGTATGGCAAAGAGCAAGGCGACCAGCGTGGCTTTGAGACTGCCGATGAAGAGCGGGACAATGTTGTATTTCGGAATTTCGCTGACAGGCTGCCAAATGTATTCGGGTTTGTCGTAGCCAACCCATTGCCGGGGGTGGATCAGCCAGCCCCAACTGGTGGTGTTGATGTGGGTGTCGGGGCTGACGTTTTGTTGAGCTTCTTCGGATTTGAGTTCAACGAGTGTGTGAATGGTGCCGGCATCGTAGCTGCGAAATTCGGTATCGGTGACACCGAGATACCGGGCGAGTTTGTCCGCCGGCAAGGCCGCAATTTGCTCTGCGGTGAGCACGACTTGCGCGTGGGCGTTGTTGGTTTGGCGGAGAATGACCGGCAGGGCTTCGCGCGCGACGAACGCGAAAATCAGGAACACCATCAAAATTGTGGAGAGCGAGACGAGAAAGATGCCACGCTCAATCGCCCATTCAGCCCAACGCCGGCGGGGAGAACGCCGACGTTGGGCCTTTGGGAGGACAACACTACTTGTTGTCAATCTTTCCGTCATCGGAGATTTTTCGGCAACGGGAAGTAGCCAACGTCTTTGACAACGACTTGGCCTTCATCGCTCAAACACCAAGCGATATATTCAGCAACGGCGCCATTGTCCTTGGCCGGGCTGACATAGTTGAAGAGGTATCTGGAGATCGGATAAGTTCCGTTCAACACATTTTCCTCTTTCGGTTCGATGGCTGAGCCGCCGTCGATCTTGCTGATTTTGAGGGCTTTAACGCCTTCGCCATAAGCAACACCACCGTAGCCGATACCAGCCTCATCCTTGGCAACGCCTTGGATTACAGCCGCAGTGCCGGGCATGGTCTTGGTGGCCGCCGCAAAGTCCTTCTTATTGAGCACGTGCTCTTTGAAGAACTCGTAGGTGCCGGAGCTGTTTTCCCGTCCGTAGAGCGAGATCGGCGCATCGGAGCCACCGACTTCTTTCCAGTTGGTGATCTTCCCGGTGAAGATGCCTTCCAACTGGGCGAAGCTCAGCTTCTCGATCGGATTGCTCTTGTGCACGTACACCGAGAGGGCGTCCAAGCACATTTTGTATTCGTGCGGGCGAACCTTGAACTGCTTGACGAATGTCGCGACTTCACTTGACTTCATTGAACGCGAAGCGTCGCAGATGTCAGTCGTGCCATTCAGCAGTGCCGCGATGCCGGTGCCCGAACCACCACCGGTGACTTGAACAGTCGTGCCAGCGTGTTTCTTCATGTAGGTCTCGGCCCACTTCTGGCCAAGAATCACCATCGTGTCAGAACCTTTGACAGTGATTTCATCGGCGCGAACCACTACGGTCGTGGCAAGTGCCACGCCGAGGATTAGGCTGGTTAGTTTCATATATTCCTTACAGTGATTGCGGTTAGAACTTCCAGACTAAGTCGGCTTGCAACAGACTGTAGGAATGCAAGTTTCCACCGAGGTCACCAGCACCGTTCAGTGTTGGTAAGTTGCTGTCAATTGCACGGGCATTAGCATAGGTGACCCCAAACGAGAGGAAGTCGGTAAACAGGTATTGACCGTTCACAACTACACCCTGCATGTTCAGCCGCGAGTCGAACAAGTCAGAGTCAACCAGATTCGGATCCAGCGAGTTTAGCTCAGTATGTTGCCAGTAGGCCTTCAGCATCCAATCGTGCTTCTTTTTGGTGGAACCGATTGATGCACCAACTTGGTAGGCGATGTCCTGATTTCCTTCGGATTTGAAAGCAGCAGTGGTGAACTGATTAACACGATTATCGGCGGTAGTGTTAATGGCAAAATCACCAAATACCTTACCTGGGAGCTTGATTCCTGGAATCATGAAGGCAAACTCCGCCGGCATATCAAACACATTGAGGTCATTGACACCGACAATGTTATTGGGAGCTGCACCAGTAAAATTGGGGTTGAAGACACCAGTGGTAGTGCTACCAGCAGTAGCGTTTTTATAGAAGTAGAAGGTTGGGGCGAGCGTGAAGCTCATATCTTTACTGAATTTCACCTTGCCACCGCCTTGGACTCCAAACATCCAAGTGTCCGGTTGAGTTGCCGCGCTACCAAAAAAGCCGTTCTGCTTGGACCCGTTAGCATAGGTAAACTCACCAAGTGTCAGGAAGTAATCCGCTTGCTCCGTTTTAAGCGTGAACTTTTGCGCGAAGCCTTCAGGATTCAAGTCGCCATCCCAAACCATCGGCGTATTCATGAATGGATTCTCTATCTTGCCACCGGTCAATGTCAGCCAGTCAGTGAGTTTGTATGTCGCCCAAAGTTGGCCAACAGCGATGGTATCGGTGTTGCCCTTACCCCAAGGACCACCAGCCAATGGACTGCCATTGGCACCACCCTGGGAGTTAGCAGCTCCGCCCATGGTCGTATTGGCCGAATTACCCTTGGTCGCTGTCTCTAACCTCAACCCATAGGAGAAGTTATCGGTAAAGTCGCCCTTGACTCCGAACCGGAGACGATAACGGAACCGATCAAGATCCGTGTTGTCTGCACCCGCTTGCGTGTTGTAGGATCCACTGCCACCCCGATACTCATAGCGCAACCGGCCGTCGCCGAAGAATTGCAGGCTATTCACCCAGCTTGAGGTTTTGATTTTGTTGTAGGCATCGACGGTCTGGGCATTCTGTACGTCGAGCTGTTCGCGGGCGTCATTGGCTTCTTTCTGGCTGATGACACCCTTCTTCGTGAGCAAGTCGAGAATGGCATCGCCACTCTGACCAAAAGCCGCGCCACCTGTGAGGAGCGCTGCTGAGATAACTGCAGTTACTGTTTGTTTGTTTAGTTTCATTTCTTCTCCTTTTCTGGGGCGCAGACTATTGGAGGCATGTGACGAACCAAGAGCAGTTTAGTTACAGTTGTGTGACGATTCACAACCACGACTCGTGTTTTACCGTGGCCGGCACCACTAGAGGTTTCTGAATTGTAACCCGATCGTAGTCTGTTGCTCACACGCAGCGATCATTGTGCAGGCATGCAAACAACAATTTCATTACCTGAGCAAAACACCAGCGTGCGTGTGGCGCCGCCGGCCCCTTCCGAACGCTACCTCATCACGGAAGCGCATACTGCTGCCGACATCGCGGAAGCGCAGGCGCTGCGCTTTGAAGTGTTCAATCTCGAATTGGCGGAAGGCTTGGTCGCGTCGTTTGTCACGGGCCGCGACGAAGATGCGTTCGATACCGTCTGCAATCATTTGCTCGTCCGCGAGGCGAACACTGGCCGCGTCGTTGGCACCTATCGTTATCAGACTGGCCTCGCGGCCCAAACCAACCTCGGGTATTACAGCGAAACCGAATTCAATCTCGGAGCGTATGAACACCGGCGCCTCGAGGTATTGGAGTTGGGCCGCGCCTGTGTCCACAAGGATCACCGCAATTTGCGGGTGCTAGCCATGCTCTGGCGTGGCATCGCCCATGTTGCCACCCGGACGAATACCCGGTATCTCATCGGTTGCAGTTCGCTGAGTTCCACCGACACCGGTGCCGGCGAGGCGTTGTACCAACAACTGGTACCGGCGCATCTGGCCCCGTTGGGATTGCGGGCCCTGCCGCAGCCCGCTACCGTTTGCGCTGGCGTTCGACCGTTGCCGACCGCACCAAAGCCTCCAAAATTGTTGGCAGCCTACCTTGCACTAGGAGCTTGGATTGCCGGGCCACCCGCCGTTGATCGTGAATTCGGAACAATTGATTTTCTCACCGTCCTCGACATGCACAACCTCAACCAGGCAGCCGCGCGCCTCTACCTCGGCCCGCAATGGAACAAACAATCCGCCGGCTCACGCGACTAACCGGCGTGGCGGTCATTACGGCGGTGGCCTTTGCCGAGTACGCCGCCACCATTGCCTGGCGGCGCGCTCCGGCTCGCAGCCGGCTACAATCGCGCTGGATTCAGCGGCAAGCGATCCGGCTGGCTCGCCAGCTGGGCTTGCGAATCGATGTCCGGTCACGTGGGACCCCGGCGCCGCTCCTCGTCTGCAATCATGTCAGCTATCTCGACATCATTGTGTTGGCGGCGATCCAACCGGTCCGCTTCGTCGCCAAGGCCGAAGTCCGGCATTGGCCGTGGTTCGGCTGGCTGGCGCGGTGTGCCGGCACGGTTTTCGTTGACCGCCAAGACCGGCGTGTCTTGCCAACCCTCAACCGGCAACTGGCTGATATTATTCAGCAGACCGGCCAGATTGTGCTGTTTCCCGAAGGCACCAGTTCTGCTGGCCAAACCGTCCTGCCGTTTCGGAGTTCGTTGCTGGCCGGACCGGCGGAGGAAAACTGGCCGGTGCAGCCGGTGTGGATCGGCTACAAGCTGCCGGACGGCGACGTGACACAGGTGGTCTGTTGGTGGGGTGACATGACGTTGCTGCCGCATCTCTGGCGACTGTTGGGCTTCAGGGAAATCCGCGTGACCGTTCGCTTTGGCCTGCCAATTCGGCATGGGGACCGCAAAGCACTCGCCACCAAATTACATACTGCCGTTTGTGACCTTGCCGCACTGCGCCGGCCCTGTACAAACGTCACACCGGCTCATCGCCGCTCGCTCGTAACTGTTTAACTGCGCGATTTATTTCGTGGCAGCACTGTCGCGCCGATCCCAATGAGGTAAACCGCAACCGCTTGTCTGTTGGGTCATGAACTTCGGTTGCTCGCGATTGGCAGGAGCCACTGGTGAGGTTGTCCGTTAGCACTGCGAGATTGTGCTAGGACAGCGGCCCGCTACCGTGGAGTTCGCAAGCAACCGAAGTTCACAAATTATTTGTCATTACGTTAGGATCGTACAATTGGCAGGCTACAAACAGACGTCGATCACGTGACATCGACGCAAACCATCGCGGCCAAATGCTCAAGCCGGCACCGCTTCGCAAATTTGCCGTGCCGGTGCGGGACGCTGCAATAGAAACTCCTGGAGCCGGTCGCACAGGCGGCGGTTCTCGGTGATGATGAATTGCCGGTATTCGCCGGGTGGGCGCAGCGATCGCCACTCCACATCGGGCAGTTCGCCATCAGGCGCAATGGCATGCTGAACGATGTGTTGCTGAAGGGCGTCGCGCGCGTTGAGCTCCTGTTCGAGATGGTTTTTCAATGGAATGACCACGGTCGGTTTATCAAGCACTGCGGCTTCGGCAACACTTTCAAAGCCGCTCGTCGCGATCAAGCCCCGGCAACCAATCAATTCCTCGATGTAGCAGGCCAGGTCGGGCCGGTGCATTTCGAGGTTGGCCGGCACAGTGGGCGGCCGGTCGGGACAAAAGCAGCGGACGCGCTGGCCGGGATGGCGTTGGCAGTAATGGATGAGTTTGGGAAGATGCGTACCGTTGTTCAAATAACAGAGGAGTTGGTCGCCAGTTTGTGGCGTAGCGGCGAGCACATTTTGGCGCAACAGCGGCGCGGTGACCAGCAGGTTGCCACTCGATGTCGCCGGGTAAAATGACAGCGCAACCCGGAGCTGCGACCCAAATCCAGTGAGACGCGTCAACAACTTCAGCACCTGTCGTTGCGGATGGAACCGCGCATACTTCAGATACGATGGATGGTGGACCATGTACTGGTGCGCGATCGAGATCCATGGCGGCGCGGCGCGGTACCGGAGATGATACAGCCCGCTCAAAGCTTCGTAGAAATTGATCACGACATCCGGTTTCGTTTCCGTCACCAACGCGTGGAGCCGGGCCACCGACCGGTGGCAATCGCCGAGATCACACAGGCTGCCCCACGCGGTGCGCCAGGATGAGATTTCACCGGCGGCATTCGTGTGGAACCGCAGCGCCGGCGCCTCGACGACCGGGCACCGGTAGTATTCCCGCAGCAACGCCAGCTTGGGCGGGGCACAGTTCGTCACCATCACCGCCACGGGCGTGAGCGGGACGCCATGCTGCGCAAACAATTCGACCAGCGCGAACGTTTGCGTGATGTGACCCATGCCGGTACCGTTGACCAGAAATAATGCTTTCACGACACCACCTCCTGTGGGCGATGGTACCTGAGTCGCCGCCGCGCACAACGGCGCCACGGTGAGAAGTGAGTGACAATTGCGTGACGGCAATCAACGAGTGGTCAGGTCTCGCACATCCGAACTGCGCCGCCTAATTCGCGCCGGTCACATCGCGCAACAGGTTTTGCAGGACGAAGGCATCGCTGCGCTCGACCCAGCAAGGCGTCATGACGCCGCGCGCCTGCGTGTGGTCATCAGCCGTCAACAACAACCGGACCTTGCCGCCCTCGTTCGCGACCAACACCTGCGTGCCCGGCGCCGGGACAATCTCACGGCCAAACCAGTGGGCCCGCAATTGGGCAATTGGCACCCGTTGGTTATCGCTGGCCAACGCATAAAAAGTCTGGTTCGCCGCATCGAACTTGACTTCGGGAAAAACAAACCGGAACGATTCTTCTTCCCGCCATTTCGTGGCCGGCCGGTTGCTAAACTGCAAGACCGCGCCAAACTGCCCGGTGCGCGCGTTCCAAGTAAAATTGTGGTCGTCCAACGAGCCGACGGCAAACGTCTGCGCCGTATCGGGGCTGAGCAACTTGACGTGTGCCGCCTCAACCGCCACCACACCCGCCAGCCACAGCCCGAGCAATAACAAAGGTTTCATAGCGGAACTTTACTGCCACCCAAGTGCGAGTCAAATGTCTTATTTTCCGTAAATCCCTGATAATCAGCCTCGCAATACTTCTCGGTGGGCGCGGAATGGCTCGCGGGTCACGCGGAATGGTGGTCAAGTCACGCGGAACGCTCATCGAGAAGCGCGGAACGGTGTTCAAGTCATGCGGAACGCTGATTGAGAGACACGGAGCGTTGATCAAGTCGGGCGAAATGCTGTTCAACAGACACGAAATGGTCATCGGGACACCCGGCAGACTCAGCGGCAGGGGCGGAACGCGTCGCGGAGCATCGGGAACGCTTCGCGGAGACCTCAAAACCCGGTGCGAAGGCTGCAAAGCCGGTCGCGGAACGCGCAACAGGCCGGTCGGCGGCGGCGAAGCGGAGCGCGGTGAGGTCGGAATCGCTCCCAAAACCGCTTTAACAACTCGCGCTGGCCGATTACGGCGTGACCGCTGCCGACAGTGGTGGATTGGAAGAAAGAGAACGCCCAGTTTCCGTCGGTGGGCAGCCATCTGTTGAGCCTCATCCGCCGGCAACTTGAGCAGCCAAGTTACAGCCGGGTGACAATCCGTATTGCCAAGTCGCCGGCAATCCGCTAAAGCTTTGCAACCAGAGGAGAAAAAATGTTCAAACGCTTTATTCCACAGGAATTTGATTTTTTTGATTGTTTCGATAAGGCCGCCCAGGAGGCGGTCGTGGCCGCGAAGTTGCTGTTGAAGATGACGGAAAATTACGGCGATGCCGACCCGATCGCGCGCGAGATCGAGGCGGTGGAACATCGCTGCGACGACATCACGCATACGGCAATGGATCGCTTGAACAAGGTGTTCATCACGCCGTTGGATCGCGAGGACATCCACGCGATCATTATCCGCCTGGATGATGTGGTAGACTTGATCCACGCGTCGTCGAGCCGGATGGCGTTCATGCACATTGAGAAGCCAACGACGCATTCAATCAACATGGCCAAGCAGATCGTGCGCGGTTGCGAGAAGATGGCCGAGGCCGTGACCGGCATCCGGTCCACCAAGAACTACGAGCAGGTCACCAAGGATTGCATTGCCATCCATGAGGTGGAGAACGCGGCCGACGATCTGCTGCATTACGCGCTGGCCGAGCTGTTCACGTCCGTCAAGGACCCGATCACGGTCATCAAGTGGAAGGACATTTATGAGAGCTTTGAAGAAGTCACCGACCGCTTGGAAGCGGTCGCCAACGCGTTGCACGGTGTGATCGTCAAGATGAGCTGACATGGACGCCTTTTCCCGCGATTTTGCCGACATCATCGGGCATCCGTACATCGCCCTGATCATCGTGATGGCGCTGGCGTTTGACTTCATCAACGGGTTTCACGATGCGGCGAATTCCATTGCCACGATTGTCGGCACGCGCGTCTTGCGGCCGTTGCAGGCCGTGGTGTGGGCCGCATTTTGGAATTTCGCGGCCATGTGGTTCTTCGGCTTTCACGTCGCAAATACGGTAGCCAAATGGGTCCACGTGGAATACGTCAACCCCGACGTTATTTTGGCTGCGCTAATTGGCGCCATCGTGTGGAATCTGATCACGTGGTATTACGGAATTCCCAGCAGCTCTTCCCATGCGCTGCTCGGCGGCTTGATCGGCTCGTCAGTCACTTACGCGATGCACTTCCGGGGCGTGCTGCACGATGACAAAGTCTGGCAAACCGTCATTTTCATCGTGGTGGCACCCCTGATCGGCTTGGTGCTCGGGCTGGTTTTTGTGGCGGTGGTGATGTGGGTCTTCCGCAAGACGACGATGATGAAAGTGGACCGCTGGTTTCGGGTCGCCCAACTTGGCAGCGCCGCCGCCTACTCCCTCGGCCACGGCACCAACGACGCCCAGAAAACGATGGGCGTCATTGCCGTGTTGCTCTACGCCGGCGTCTGGAACAAACAACAACAAGCCGAATTTAATGCCGGCCACTTTCCGTTCTGGATCGCGCTGGCTTGCTTCCTTACCATCGCTGTCGGCACCATGTCCGGCGGTTGGCGTATAGTGAAGACCATGGGTCTGCGCATTACCAAGCTGCGCCCCTATGACGGCGCTTGCGCGGAAATCGCAGCAGCAACGTCGTTGTTCACCTCGTCCGCACTCGGTATTCCCGTCAGCACCACGCACACCATTACCGGTGCGATTGTCGGTGTCGGTTCTGTGCATCGATTGTCGGCCGTGCGCTGGGGCGTGGCCCGCCAAGTCGTCTGGGCGTGGCTCCTGACAATCCCTTGTTCAGCAGTTGTCGCCGCTGCGGTGCAGTGGCTGCTGCAAACGCTCCACCACCACTGACCGGCTTATTTTGCGGCGACGTCTTCCGGTAACGCCAAGACTGCACCCTTGCTCGCGCTCGTCACCAGCCGGCAATACCTGCCAAGCCAGCCGGTATTGATCTTCGGCGCGGGCTTTTTCCAAGCAGCACGCCGTTGCGCGAGCGTGGCCTCGTCGACTTTCAATGTCAGCGTCCGCTTCGGAATATCAATGATGATGGTGTCACCGGTTTGCACGAGACCGATCGGCCCGCCCTCGGCGGCCTCAGGACTGATATGGCCAAGGCACAAGCCGGCCGTGCCACCGGAGAACCGTCCGTCGGTGATGAGCGCAACTTTTTTGCCGAGTCCCTGTCCGCGAATCATCGACGTCGGTGACAGCATCTCCGGCATGCCGGGGCCGCCTTTTGGCCCTTCGTAGCGGATCACAACGACGTGCCCGGGCTTGATCGCGCGCTTCTCCAACGCGGCGAGACATTCGTCCTGCGACTCGAACACAATGGCCGAGCCCATGAAATAAAAACATTCCGGATCCACGCCGGCCGTCTTGATGACTCCGCCTTCGGGCGCGATGTTGCCGAACAAAACCGCCAATCCGCCATCGGCTGTGAATGGCGTTTCGAGCCGGTGGATAATCTTCTCGTCCTGAATGTCAGCTTTGGAGATGACTTTGCCGAGCGTCTTGCCGGTAACAGTCTGCGCTTTTAGATGCAACGCGCCGGGTTTCCGGCTAAGTTCTTTCAAAATCGCGCTGATGCCACCGGCGCGATGCACGTCTTCCATGTGCACATCGGGCTTCGATGGCGAAACCTTGCAGAGGCACGGCGTCCGCGCTGAAACTTCATTGAGGCGCGCGAGCGGGTAATCCACGCCGGCTTCGTGGGCCAGCGCGATCGTGTGCAGCACGGTGTTGGTCGAGCCGCCCATTGCCATATCGAGCGCGAACGCATTGTCAATCGCGTCAGCGGTGACAATGTCGCGCGGGCAGATGTTTTTCTCGACGAGCTTGATGATTTGTCGGCCGGCAAGCTTGGCTAGTTTCTTGCGGCCGGCATCAACGGCGAGCACCGTCCCGTTGCCCGGCAGCGCGAATCCAATGGCTTCGAGCAGACAGTTCATCGAGTTGGCTGTGAACATGCCGGAACACGAGCCGCAGGTCGGACAGGCAATTTCTTCCAGCTGTTTCAATTTGGCTTCGTCAATCTCGCCGGCTTGGTATTTGCCGACGCCCTCGAAAATCGTAATCAGATCGGCGGATTTCCCATCGGGAAGACGGCCGGCTTTCATCGGTCCGCCGGTGACGAAGATGGTCGGAATATTGACGCGCACGGCGGCGAGCAACATGCCGGGCGTGATCTTGTCGCAATTGGAAATGCAAATCATTCCGTCAAACCGGTGCGCCTCGACCATCGTCTCGACCGCGTCGGCGATGAGTTCCCGGCTCGGCAGCGAGTAGCGCATGCCGATGTGTCCCATGGCGATGCCGTCGTCCACGGCGATGGTGTTGAACTCGAACGGCACGCCGCCGGCCTTGCGCACGGCGGCTTTGACGACCTCGGCAAATTTCTTCAGGTGCACGTGCCCCGGCACCACGTCCGTGTATGAGTTGGCAATGGCGATAAATGGTTTGTCAAAATCCGCGTCGGACTGGATGACGCCGGTGGAACGCAACAAACCGCGATGCGGCGCGCGTTCGGCACCGCGTTTGATAATGTCTGATCTCATGATAGCGACTGTATCGCAACAGGCTTGTTCCGGCAAGTCACTGGGCGTAGTATTGCCAGCAATGAATCTGCCAAACCGATTGACGTTGGGGCGCATCGGCTTGACGGCGGTGTTCGTGGCAGCGTTGCTGCTGCCGAACAACGGCTGGATTCTCTCGCATTTCCCATATGGCAAAACCATCGCGCTCGGCGTGTTTGTGATCGCCGCGCTGACGGATTGGTTCGACGGCTGGCTGGCACGCCGGCATAAAATGGAAACTACATTTGGCGCGTTGCTCGATCCGGTCGCCGACAAAATCCTTACCACGGCGGCGTTTATCTGTTTCATCGAGCAACCGAGCTACCGGGAAGACGCGCCTTTGGTGCAGGCATGGATGGTCTTGATTATCGTGGCGCGTGAATTTCTAGTGACCGGCCTGCGGATGATTGCCGGCCAACGCGGCGTCGTGCTCCGAGCCGAACAACTCGGTAAGAATAAAACTTTTTCGCAAATGGTTACAATCATCGTCACACTGGTCGGTCTGGCCATCCGCGATGATTGGTACCGGTTTGGTCCGTACGGTGACCGTTTTTTTTCGCGGTTGGTGTTCGGCTTGATGCTGGTAACGGTGGCGCTGACATTGTGGTCCGGCATCGCCTACCTCTGGAAAAACCGGGAAGTCTTCCTCAGCGATGCGTGACTGGCTAGTCAAACTGTTGGCGACCGGATTCGGTGCCGGTTACATTCCCAAACTTCCCGGCACGGCCGGCTCAGTGCTCGGCGTCGGCGTATGGCTGTTGATTCAACTTGCCGGCAATTCTTGGGCGTGGCTGGCGTTTGCCGCCGGTATCCTGCCGGTGATTTGGCTTGCCGGCGCCGCAGAACGTTTGTTCGGCCAGCATGACCCACAGTGTGTGGTTATTGATGAAATCGTTGGGATGACAGTGGCACTTGCCGGAATCGCGCCGGTCTGGTGGCTGGTACTGACCGGCTTTGCAGCGTTCCGGTTGTTCGACATCTGGAAACCATTTCCGATCCGGCAATCCCAGAGGTTACCGGCTGGTTGGGGCATCGTGGTGGACGATTTGCTGGCCGGCGGGTTGGCGTGCGCGGTGACGCACGCGGTCGCTTGGGCGGTCAGTTGAACTGCGCTAGGAATTTTTCCAGTGCCGCCACATCGAAATCGGCGAGCACCTTGCCGTCCACGACAATCGTTGGCACGTAGGTCTGGCCGGAAATATTTTGCATTTCAGCGTAGGCCGCCGGGTCCGCGCCAACATCAATGTTCTCAAACGGGATGCCATGAGCCTTAAGATAGGCCTTGGCGTCCTGACACCAGCCGCAGAGCGGTTTGGAATAAAGTTTGATTGATTTCATGGTTTTTGCTTGTGAATTACCGGTCACCATCGCAAATTACTGGCGAAAATCAACTGGCGAGTTATTTATGAAAATTCTAATTGCTGATGCAATCTCTCAAAAAGGCGTGGACGCGCTCCGCGCCAATCCCAAATTCCATGTGGACGTGAATACCGGCCTAAAGGAGGACCAACTCCTCCCAATCGTCGGCGATTACGATGCACTCATCGTGCGCAGCCAGACGAAAGTCAACGCCAAGGTCATCGCTGCCGCAAAGAAGTTGCGCGTCATCGGCCGGGCCGGCGTCGGCGTGGATAACGTGGACGTGGACGCGGCAACCCGGCGGGGCATCATCGTGATGAACACACCGGGCGGCAACACGATCTCAACCTGCGAACATACATTCTCGATGATGTTGTCGCTGGCGCGTAAAATTCCGGCCGCACACGCTTCGATGAAAGCCGGCAAGTGGGATCGTAAATCCTTTGAAGGCGTCGAGCTGTTCAACAAAACACTCGGCATTATCGGCCTCGGTCGCATCGGCGGGGAAGTCGCCAAACGGGCGATCGCATTTGGAATGCGGGTGCTGGTGTTCGACCCGTTCCTCAGCTTAAGCCGGGCAAAAACATTGCAAGTCGAAGTCTGCGAGCTTGACGAGATTTACCGGCAGGCGGATTTCATCACCGTCCACGTGCCGATCACTGACCAGACACGCGGTATGATCAACAAGACCACCATTGCAAAGATGAAAAAGGGCGTCCGCCTGATCAACTGTGCGCGCGGCGGCATCATTGTCGAAGCTGACGCGCTCGAAGCCATCAAGGCCGGACACGTGGCGGGCATCGCGATTGATGTGTATGAAACCGAACCGCCAAAGGAATTGCCGTTGCGCGACGCTGACCAGGCCGTGCTGACACCGCATCTCGGTGCTTCGACGCACGAAGCGCAGGAAAGCTGCGGCATCGAAATTGCCGAGCAGATTGCCGAAGTGTTAGCCGGCGGCACAGTTCGTAACGCCGTCAACATGCCGAGCATTGACGCCAAAGTGCTGGCAGTACTCCAGCCATACCTGACGTTTGGCGAAACAATGGGACGGTTGCTCGCCCAACTCGCCCCGCGCCGCATTGCGCGACTCAGCATCGAATTCTGCGGCAAGGCCGGCGAACTTGAGACCGGCCCGATCACTCGCTCCATCCTGAAAGGCTTTCTCGAAAGTGCCGAAGGCGGCGACGTCAACTACGTCAACGCGCCGATGATTGCCGAGCAGTTGGGCGTGCGGGTCGAGGAAATCAAAAGCACTGCCCCAATTGACTATGCCGAACTGATTAACCTCCGCGCCATTATTGACGGCCAGGCTGCAAGCGTATCCGGTACGTTCTACGGTTCACCCAACAACCCGCGCATCGTTCGTATCAACGACATGCCGGTCGAGACCGTGCCGACCGGCGTCCTGTTCATAATGCGCAATCAAGACCGGCCCGGTGTGGTCGGCTGGATCGGCACGATCATGGGCAAGCACGGCATCAATATCGCCAGCATGTCCCTCGGACGCGACAAACAAGGCGGCAAAGCGCTAACCGTCTTGAATCTCGATAGTGCCCCAACCGAAGCCGTTATCGCCGAAATCCGCAAAGACAAAGACATCATTGATGTCAAAGTAGCGAAATTGTAATTCCCAGTTCGTTTACTTTTTGCGTTTCGGCGCGCCGTGAATGCAGTCACCGTGGACGGCATGCGCGGCTTCCATCCAGCTTTCGCTGAATGTCGGGTGGGCATGAATCGTGCGGCCCAACTCAGCCACGGTTGACTCCGACCGGATGACCGTCGTTGCTTCGGCAATCAACTCTGTCGCGTGCGGCCCGACTGCCGCTGCGCCAAGTAGTTGATCGGTGCCGGCATCGGCAATCCATTTCACGAAACCCGTGGTCTCACCGGTTGCCAAACCTTTGCCGAGGCCGGCAAAGCGGAACTTGCCGGTCTTGATGTCGCGGTTCTGCTTTTTCGCGTCGTCCTCACTGAGGCCCACCGTGCCAACTTCGGGCGCGGTGAAGATGACATTCGGCACGAGCGTGTCGTGCTTGTGCGGTTTCGCGCTGACGGCATTCTCGGCGGCCACAATTCCTTGAGCGGTGGCGTAGTGGGCAAGTTGAATTTTGCCGGTCACGTCGCCAATTGCGAAAATGCTGGCAACTTTTGTCCGGCAGTAATCGTCGGTCTCAATGAAACCGCGTTCGCTGGCTTTCAACCCGGCGTTTTCGAGTTTCAAGCCGTCCGTGACCGGCTTGCGGCCAACAGCGCTGAGCAACAAATCGGCAGTCAGGACTTCGTCGCCGCAGTTGCCACGCACGTTCTTGGTGTCAGCGGTGATTTTATCCAGCGCCTTGCCGGTCAGGACGCGGATGCCGAGTTCCTTTTCCATGTAGGCGCGCACTTCCCGGCGCACGTCGGGATCGAGCAACAACAAAATGTCGGCGAGCAATTCAACAATCGTCACCTTCACGCCCAGCATCGCCGCCATGCAGGCCAGCTCGCAGCCGATGAACCCACCGCCCAGCACGATAAGACTGGCCGGCAACTTGGTGATGTCGAGAAAACCACGGCTTTCGACGACGCGCTCATGTTTCGGCAGGAAGCCCGGCATCGCGGAGGTCGAGCCGGTGGCGATGATGATTTTCTTCGCGCCGATGCGTATGCCGGCTACTTCAATGGTGTTGCGGTCAACAAATGCCGCAGTGCCGGTAAAGGTTTTGACGCCATTGCCGGTCAACAACGACCCGATTCCGCTGCGCAACTGGCCGACGACCTTATTTTTGTGGCCGATCATCGCTGAGTAATCCACCGTTACACCTTTGGCGTTAATGCCAAGCGCCGCGGCGTGCTGGACATGGTGATACAAGTCCGCGCCGGCAATGAGCGCCTTCGTCGGGATGCAGCCCCAGTTCAGGCAGGTGCCGCCGAGTTGTTCTTTTTCGATGATGGCGACCGACGCACCGAGTTGCGCTGCGCGAATCGCTGCCGGATATCCGCCGGGACCAGCGCCGATGACGATAAGATCATATTGTTCCATAATTGAGTCCTTTGATTTTTGGGTAGAGTTGCCGGTAACGTGCAAACTGTTCGTCGTACCAATGCGCGGTTGCCGGTCGAGGTGCGAGCGTTGCGTGCGGTTGCACCCAGCGCCGGGCTAGGTCACGTACCGGCTTGCCGGTGACGGCAGCACAAGCCAGCATCGCGACGCCAAGACAGCCGGCTTCAGTCACGTTCAATGTCGTGATGGGCCGGCCCAGCACATCGGCTTTCAACTGCGTCCAGAACACCGACTTCGCGCCGCCGCCGATGGCACGGAGTTCCCGGATCTCGCAGCCGGATTCGCGAAGGATTTCCAAATTCAACCGCATCTCCAACGCCACGCCTTCGAGGAGTGCGCGCAAAATTTCACCGCGTGTCGTCGAAAGGCGTAAGCCGAGAATTACTCCCGGCGTGTGCAAATCAAAATACGGTGTACCGGACGGCGTCCAGTACGGCAACGCCAGCAGCTTGGTTGGTTCTGGCGCAGCCGTCTTCAAAATTTCGCCGTAATCTTGACCGGTGGCAAATTGGTCCCGGTACCATTTCAAGATGTTGCCACCGGTCAGACTGTACGCGACGGTCGTGTACAAACCGGGCGCGGTGTGATCGTAGGTGCAAAGGTTGTTGTGGTGCAATGCCGGGGAAAATACCGGCCGCGCAAAGGCCGGCGTGATGCACTCGACAGTCCCGGTCGCGTACATCGCGGTGCCGGGCTCGGTCGCGCCGGCACCGAGCGCGCCGCATGGTTGGTCGTGGCCACCGGTCACCACGACGGCGTCTTTTGCAAAGCCGAGATCGGCGGTCACTTTGCCAGCAATGGTGCCGGATGCCAGCGGGCGCGCGAGTTTTGCCGGAGACAGTTCGATGCGGTCGAGAATCTCGCCGCTCCATTCATGCCGCCGCACGTCGAACAACATCGTGCGTCCGGCCAACGGCCAGCCCATCGCCGGCTCAACGCCGAGCCGCAACTGAAGCAAATCCTCGAAGCATAAAAACTTCGCTGCGCCTTGCCAGACATCGTGCCGGTGTTCTTTCAGCCAAAGTAACTTGAACAGCGTGAACAACGGATGCGCGGTGTGGCCGGTAATCTGGTAGAGGCGTTCTTCGCCAAATTGGTGCGGCCAATGTTGCGCGTGCGCCGCGGCGCGCACATCGGATGAAACCATCGCGCGAGCGAGTGGCCGGCCGTGTTGGTCGACCGGCGTGAAAGCTTCGCCTTGGCTCGAAATGCCGATGGCGCGGATTGACCCGCGACCGGCTTGGTTTGCAGCTTCGGCCAGCACAGCGAAACAGGCGGCCATCACTTCGTCGGCGTCGAGTTCGGCGCCGCCATCGCCGGTAAAGTGGAGCGCGTACTCACGTTGGGCGTTGGCGAGTGGCCGGCCATCGGCGTCGAACACGACGGCCTTGCAGCCGCTTGTGCCGATGTCGATGCCGAGGAAGTTCATGCCGGGCTTACCACGTCACGAGGTCGTACTTGAGATACCGGGTGAACGCCTCGCGCACGGCACGTTCGACGCGGCCGGGCGTTATGCTGACGTGGTGTCGGTAACCTTCGTAGCCGATCTTTTGAAGTTTGTCCTGCAACGCCGGGATCTGCGCGACGCCGGCACAACCGAAAAAGTCGTTGGCAATTTTGTCGGCGGTGATTTCGCCTTCGCCGAGATAGAATGTAAGTTTGCCGTTCTCGGTTTTGGCGCTGGCAAACGTCATCGGCGTCGGCGCAATGCGACCTTCATTCGGTCCCCAACCACAACCGGCGCCGAGCGCCTTGGCAAACATCGGATGATCCACGATGCGGCCCTTGCCGGTCATCAACGATTGCGGCACCGGGCCGCAGTGGAACAAAATGCACTTGTCGGGATCGTCGCCGTAGTTGTTATTCCAATCGAGGCAGGTCGCCGGCTGGTCGGACGCGAGGCGGAGCGCGTACATCGCGACGGCGTTGCACACGTCCACTTCGCAGGCGCACGGAATGCGCCGGTCGTTGAGCATGCCAACCAGAACGCACGGCGCGACCTTCAGTTCCATTTCCAATTCCAACCAACACCGGACCGCGAGCGAATCGAGTTGCAGCTTGTCGACGAGATCGTCGAGCACCACGCCGAGCTTGGCGAGCGTTAGCATATTCGTTGCCGGCACCGCGCTGCAATTGGTGACGTCGTGCAACCGGCCGGTCATTTTCTTCACGCGCCGGTCATTATCCGGCAATGCGCGCACCGCGCTGATCACGGTCGAGAGGTCGAGCGTCTCGCAGGTGATGCCGTGGCGTTGCAACGTCAGCTCGTCGAAGCGCACGGTCTTGAACGCCGTCGTCCGCGCGCCAATCGCGCCGACCGTGAAACGTTTCATGCCGTTGACCACCCGGCAGACGCGAGCAAAGTCGTGAATGTTTTTCGCGAACGCGTCGGCTTGCGGATTTACCGTGTGCGGCTGGAACGCCGTGAACGGCACGCCGTACTGGCAGAACACGTCCATGATCGAAAATTTTCCGCAGAATGCATCGCGCCGGTGGCTGAATCCCATTTTATCGGTTTCGTCCGGGTAGGCGTGAATCAAAATCGGCACGCCGGCATCCTCCAGCGCCGCCACCGCGCCAGTCTCATCGCCGAAATTCGGCAAACACAAAATCACGCCGTCGAACTTCCCGCGCTGACCGGCCAGCCACGCGGCGTATTGCTTGCCTTCGGAGACCGATTCCACCGCGCCGAACCGCGTGGCCGCTGCCGGCATGGCGAGCGTCCGGTAACCAAGCGCTTCGAGACGTGTTTTTATTTCCCGCCGCGCCTCGGCAATTAAAGACTCCGGGAAGAACCCGCGGTTTCCAAAAAACAATGCGAACGTGACTGGTTTCATATTGCTCCTTTAAGTTTGGCGGCGCTGCCGGCGATTTCCAACTCTTCACGGATCAGCTTGACCGCCGCATCGTACACAGCTTGCTGCGCTTTGACAACCGACTCCGCCATCAATCGCTCATACGGCTGACGCGTCGCGGTCGCGATATTGATTTTGGCAATGCCGTGGCGCACCGCGTCGAGCACACATTCCTTGCGGATACCGGTTCCGCCGTGCAATACGAGCGGAATACCGGTCGCCACGCGGATTTTTTCCAGATGCTCGATGTTCAGGCGCGCCGCAACTTTTTTCTCGGTGCGTGCGGCTGCCGAAATCGCGCCGTGCACACTGCCGACTGCCACCGACAACCAATCCACGCCGGTCTCGCGCACAAAACGCGCCGCTTCCTGCGGATCGGTAAAACCTTTACCGGATGAAAACAATTCCTCGTACGACGGCAACGGCCCGGCCTCGTGTCCCATCACCGCGCCGAGTTCGCCTTCGACCGCCACGCCGCGCGCGTGTGCCAATTCAACGATTTGCCGGGTCGCGGCGATGTTCTCGCCCAGCGGCAAGCGCGAACCGTCCACCATCACCGACTCATACCCGGCCGCCAACGCCCGCGTGATGTCACCAATGAAATCCACACGCAGCTGATCCTCATCAATCACCGGCACGTGATCGAGGTGCAACCGCGTGAATTGCCGGTCGCCGACGCGCCGGTATTCTTCCGCAACCGCTTCGAGACTCTTGGCAGAAAACTTCACCCACTCCAACCGCGCCACCACAATCAACCCGAAGCAGCCGGTATCGCGCAACGCCTGCACCGTCGGTGCCATCATCGGCAAGTACGGTATGTTAAACGCCGGCACCACCGTCCCGTGCTGCCGGGCCGATTTGATTAAGCGGTCAGTCGTTTCCAAAGTTCGAGATCCTCCAGCTTGGCTTTGATGGCGTTGATGAATCGGGCCGCGAGCGCACCGTCCACGATCCGGTGATCGCTCGACAATGTGATCTTCATCAACTGCCGCACGACCACCTTGCCGTCGCGCACCGCCGGCTGCGGTGACGTGCTCGCTATCGCCAAAATCGCGGCCTCGCCGGTATTGATGATCGCCGTAAAGTTTTCGACGTTTAGCATTCCCATGTTTGAGATTGTGAATGTGCTGCCGGTCATCTCGTCGGGTGCCAGTTTGCCGGCGCGCGCTTTCTCCGCCAGTACTTTTGCGGCTGCGTTGATTTCCGCAAGCGTCAGGTTATCGGCATTGCGAATCACCGGCACGACTAGGCCTTGTTCCAACGACACCGCCACACCGAGATTCACCCGGCTGTTCCAACGCACGCTCTTCCCATCGGTGGAACTGTTCACGTCCGGGAACTCTTTTAACGTCAGCACGACTGCCTGCGAAATGAAATCCGTCACAGTGTATGGCGCGCCGGCAGCTTTAAGCTGCGTCCGGTAGGCAATCAGGTCAGTCATGTCAACTGATACCGTCACGAAAAAGTGCGGCTGTGTGACAACGCTCTGCGTGAGCCGCTGTCCGATAACCTGCCGCATCTTTGACATCGCTTTTGGCTTTTCTGCAATGGCGCGCTCGACATCGGCGACGCTAATCCGGCCGCCTTCTCCCACCGTAACTGCCAGCAAATCAATTTTCTCCTTCGCGGCTAGATTTTTCGCTGCCGGTGCAATGCGCAATTTATCAAAACCTTTTGCTGCGAGATAAGCGCGGACATCCTTTTCAACGATGCGGCCGTTGGGTCCGGTCCCGCGAATCGGCTGTGGATCGATCACGGCATTTTTCGCAAGTGCGGCGGCCCGAGGTGAAATGCGAAATAATGCCGGCGCGGCAGCCACGGTCGGTTGTGCGAGAGACATTACCGGCAGATTAGCTTTGGTGGTTGGCGCGATGCTGACCGGCTTTGGTGGAGCCGGCGCAATTGCTGCCGGTTTTGATTCGACTGGTTTCGGATTTTCCACTGCCGGTAACGCTTCGCCGGGCTGGCCGATGAAGCCAACCGTGCTTGATACCGGCACATTAACGCCAGCCGGCACGAGAATCTTCAGCAACGTCCCGTCGCAAAAGCTTTCTGCCTCCATCACCGACTTGTCGGTTTCGACGGTGAACAGGATGTCGCCCTTAACAACCTTGTCGCCTTCCTTCTTGCGCCACTCGACGATGGCGCTTTCTTCGGTCATCTGACCGAACTTCGGCATGATAATTGGATTAGCCATATCGGCCTCAGAGAATCGAATTTGCGGCGTTGATGATGTCGTTGACGTTCGGCAGGAACGCGGCTTCAAGGATGTGGCTCTGCGGCGCGATGCCATTCTTGGCGCCAACGCGCTTGACCGGCGCATCGAGGTAATCGAACGCTTCATCCTGAATTGTGCTCGCAATCTCGCCGGTATAACTGCCGATGTGAATCGTGTGGCTCGCAACCACGCACTTGCCGGTCTTTTGCACCGACCGCAGCACGGTTTCCATGTCGAGCGGCACGAGGCAGCGCAAATCAATCACTTCGGCGTTAACGCCTTTTTCTGCTTTCAATTTGTCGGCGGCTTTCAAGCAATCGTGAACGGCCGGACCCCAAGCGACGAGCGTGATGTCGCTACCTTCGCGCAGCACATTGGCAACACCTAGCGGGACGAGGTAGTCGCCTTCCGGAACAACGCCTTTCATGCCGTACAAGCCTTGCGACTCGACGAACATGATTGGGTTGTTGTCGCGAATACAGGTCTTGAGCAAGCCCTTCGCATCCGCCGGTGTTGATGGGACAACGACGTAGAGGCCGGGAATGTGACAGAATATGGATTCGAGCATCTGCGAGTGTTGGCCGCCGTAACCCTTGCCGGCGCCGGCGCTGACCCGGTAGACGCACGGCACTTCAGTCTGTGCGCCACTCATGTAATGCCATTTCGCGGCCTGGTTGCTAATCTGGTCGGATGACATCAACGCGAAGTCGAAGTACATCAGCTCGACCACCGGCCGCAGGCCGATCATCGCCGCGCCGATGGCGGTGCCGCAGATGCAGGCTTCGCTGATCGGCGTGTTGAAGACCCTGTCGCGCCCGAACGCTTCGAGCAACCCTTTGGTCACCTTGAACGCACCGCCGTAGTCGGCCACGTCTTCGCCGTAGAAAATCACGCGGCTGTCGCGCGACATCTCTTCGACAAATGCTTCCTTGAGCGCGTCTTTGTAATTCAACTCGCCGTTGACGCGTTTGATTTCCGGCAACGCCGCGTAGGTTTTCACTTTCCGGTATTGCTCCGGCACGATTTCCGATTTCGTGTCGGTATACATGTATTTAAGGACATCCTCGGCGGGCGGGTCAGCGGCTTCGGTGGCGCGCTTGGCAGCGCGGGCGTTGCGATCCTGGCAGCGCTTCTCCAGTGCCGCCAGTCCATCCTTGTCGAGCACTTTGGCCGCGATGATCTGCGCCTTTAAATTCTCAATCGGGTCAACCGCCTTCCACGACGCCTCTTCTTCCTTCGTCCGGTATTCGACGCGCGGATCACTGAGCGAGTGACCGAAGTACCGGTAACAATCCACATCGAGATACACCGGTCCGTCGCCCTTCTTGCAAATCGCAATGGCGCGGCGCATCGCTTCGCGGACGGCGAGCGCGTCCATGCCGTTGACGACTTCGGCGTGCATATTGTTGTCGGCAAAACCGGCGGCGCGCCGGGCCATGCGTTCGATGCCGGTAATTTCATCATCGGTGCGGTGCGTCATGCCGTAATGGTTGTTGATCACCACGTAAATCAGCGGCAACCCGAACTTATGATCGTTAGCGTAGTGATTCGTGAATTGTTGCTGGCTCGCCCAGTTCAACGCCTCCATCGCGACGCCGTTGTTGAACGCGCCATCGCCGGCAAAACAGGTGACCACGGCATCGTCATGGAGATACCGGAGTCCCATTGCCGCGCCGGTGGCGATCGGTGTGCCGCCGCCAACGATGGCGTTGGCGCCCAGGTGCCCAACCGTGAAATCCGCGATGTGCATCGAGCCGCCCCGGCCTTTGCAATAACCGTCATCCTTGCCAAACAGTTCGCCGATGGTCCGGTACAAATGTTCTTCGAGTGCGTCCTCAACAAGCTGTTCGTGCTTGGTGGCTTTGCTCCAGGGCACGCGGGCCTTGAGTTGCTCGACGCTCATCGCGCGGATGGCCACCGTACCTTTGGCCAGCGATTCGCCATGGCCGCGGTGGGTCGAGGTGATCTTGTCATTGAGCGTCAACAGTGTACACGCCCCGGCCGCGCAACCTTCCTGGCCGATGGAGACGTGTGTCGGGCCCCGGTAATTATAAGTCGGCAACGGCGTGTAGGCGCCGGAGCGGAGTTTGACGATCATTTCCTCGAACTCGCGGATGACGAGCATGTCTTCAAGTAGGTTGATCGCCTCCGCCTTCGTGATGGTTTTGGCGGCGAGTTCCTTTTTTAGATTGCTGTTGTATTGGAATGCTTGGATTTTTCCGCAGTCGATGACGAACGGCTTGTGTGCCGGCCGCATGTCAGAGAGATGTGCTGTTTTCATGCTTTGATGACCTTGATGCCTTTCTTTGTGAGTTCCTTCGCAAATTTCTGATCGAGTTTTGTGTCGGTGATGACCGCGTGCAGTTTGTCGAGGTTGCCGGCCCGCGCGAACGAGACCTTGCCGGCCTTGCTGCTGTCGGCGAGCAAAATGACCTCCCGGGCGTGCGCCATCACCAATTCCTTCGTGAACGCCTCGCTCGGCTCGGTCGTGGTCAGCCCTTCGGCCAACGCAAAACCAATCGTCCCCATGAACGCCTTATCGAGATGCAATCCTTCCACCACATGCCGGGTCAACGGCCCGACCACCGTCTGGCTCAACCGGCGCAATTCACCACCGATCACAATCAACCGCGGCCCGCGCCCAGCCAGCTCGCTGGCCGCCCGGAGCGAATTGGTCACAACCGTGATGTTGGTCCGGTCCGGCAACAACCGCGCCAGTTCCAACACCGTGCTGCCGCCATCGAGATAAATCGTGTCACCGGGCGCGATAAAGGCCAGTGCCGCCTGCGCGATCCGGTGCTTCTCCTTCGCCGCAATGGCCGTCTTGTTGTCGAACAACGGTTCATCCAACCGGCTCTCAACGCTGACCGCGCCGCCATGCACACGGCGAATCGCACCGGCCTTTTCGAGTTCATCGAGATCGCGCCGGACCGTGGCCGGCGACGCTTTGACCTGCCGGCACAACTGCTCGACACGAATCACGCCGGTCTGACGGATCAGACTGCGCACGCTGGCGAGCCGTTGCAGGGCAAGTGACTTGGTTTCGATCATGATTGCTTCTGATTGTTTATAGCAACTTTGTGAGCGAATGCAATCAAAATCTTTCATAGACGATTTCAGCCGGTCTGGTAAATTGTCGGCATGAACGACTGGCAAGTGGTGCTACTGCGAATTGGCGCGATGTTCTTGGTGATCTGCCTCGGCTGGATCGCGCGGCGCCGGAATTATCTCGCCGCCGAAACAACCGGCCTGCTCAGCCAGTTGGTGGTGGATGTCGCTTTCCCAGCAATGGTGTTGACGCAGATGCTGCGGACAGTGGACGCGACGGCTTTGCGCGAGAACTGGCTATGCCCGGTTTTTGGCGGCATGCTGATTGTCTTGGCGTACGTGGTGGCGATTCCATTTGCACCGCTCTTTTGCCGTCGAGATCAACGGCCCACATTTTTATTTTTGGCAGCGATTGCAAACTGGATTTTTTTGCCATTGCCAATTGCTGAGGGGTTGTATGGCGCAGCCGGCGTGCGAACCACGTTGTTTTACAATGTTGGCGCACAATTGGTGTTGTGGTCTTTTGGTGTGTGGGTACTCAGCGGTGGCAAGACTATTGGTCCAGCACTCCGGCAACTGGCGTGCAACGGCGGCTTGTGGGCGACCGGCATCGGAATTGTGTTGGCGCTGGCGTTCCCGGCGTTGCGCGGGCTGGAAACTCTGGATCCGAGGCAAGCCTCCGGGGTTGCACTGGCCGGCGGCATGTTGTTCCAGGCACTGACGATGATTGGTAGCCTGACGATTCCGATGTCGTTGCTGGCTATTGGCGCGCAACTCGGCGGGTTGGGTGGCCCGGTGCATCGGCTATCGCGGCCGGTCTGGGGCGTACTGCTAACGCGACTGGTCGTCGGACCACTGGCAACGCTCGCGCTGGTGTGGGCGTTGGCACTGGCCGGCATTCATATCCCGGTCATGCCGCGAATGGTCGGATTTTTGATTGCGACGATGCCCGTGGCAATTAGTTGCAGTGTGATGGCCGAGCGCTTCGGTGGCGATGTCGGACTGTCTGCACAAGGAATTTTCTACAGCACATTTTTCAGTCTGCTGACTGTGCCGCTGTGGTTTTACATCATCCAGCGGCTGGCACTGTGATGCTTAGTTCATCTCTTGGCCGCCGGTCACACTGAGAGCGATGCCGGTAATATAACTGGACGCGTCGCTGCCGAGGAAAACGACGGCATTGCAAATATCGTCGTAGCTACAACCACGTTTCATCGGCACTTGGTTGACGTAGGCTTGCCGGACAGCGGCGATATTTTTCGCACCTGGAACTTTGCCGGCGTTCAGGTATTGAACGAATAAACCTTTAGCTGGATCGGTCCAAAGCGGCGAGTCGAGCAGATTGCCGGGGCAGATGGCGTTACAGCGGATGCCGTGCGGTGCCATTTCAAGCGCGACGCTTTGGACGAGGCCGATACCGCCGAATTTGCTCGCGGCGTAGGCGGAGTTGGCGGCACTGCCTTTCTTGCCAGACTTGGAATTGATCTGGATGATCGCGCCGCGTTTGTGAGGCTGCATCACCCGGCAAGCGTGCTTCATCGTTAGAAAATTACCGAAGAGATTCACGTTCATAACCGCGCGCCATTTCTCGGCGTCGGCCATGGCAATCGGCTCGGCGATCAGGATCGCGGCGTTGGCTACGACGATGTCCACCCGTCCGAACTTCGCTACAGCGTTATCAAACAACGCCTGCACGTCGGCTTCGCTGGTTACATCCACTTTTGTGTCGGTGCCTTTGATGTCCGCAGCGATGACGTGCGCGCCTTCGCCAGTCAGTCGTTGGCAAATGGCTTGGCCAAGCCCTTGGCCGCCACCGGTCACAATCGCAACTTTGTTGTTTAATTGAGTGTTCATGCTTTGCTTGATTTTGTAGCCGCAAGCAGACTCGCACGTCAAGGTGATGCTGCAAGAAAGATGAATATCTAGGACAACTCTCGATCATCGCGACACACGAGTGCTTGATTCTGAATTGACACTGCCTCAAACGCGTGAGATAGGAAAAACCCGGTCATGCACCAGATTGCTTTCATTGGATTCCGACATTCGCACATTCTTGGCTTGTATGAGTTTGTGCAGAAGTCGCCGGCGTTTACCGTGACCGGGGCTTGCGAGGAAAACGCGGCGGCGCGCGCGGTGTTGCGCCGGGAAGGCAAGGTCCAGATCACGCATAGCCGGTCAGCCGTCATGCTCGACGCGGTGGAGTGCGATATTGTCGCGGTCGGCGATTATTATGGGCGGCGCGGTCGGTTAATCATCGAAGCATTACGGCGCAGCAAGCACGTTGTCGCTGACAAACCGATTTGCACATGTTTGACAGAGCTGGCCGAGATTGAACGGCTCGCGCGAAAGAATCGGTTGTCCGTGTTCTGCCAGCTCGACATGCGCGGCGCCGGGCAGTTTCTTAAAGCCCGGGAACTCGTTCACGCCGGAACGATTGGCGAAATCCACGCGATCCATGTGACCGGCCAGCACCCATTGCTGCTCGGATCGCGGCCGGGCTGGTATTTTGAAAAAGGTAAGCACGGTGGCACGATCAACGATATTGCCATCCACGCGTTCGATTTTATCACGTGGTTGACCGGCTTGCGATTCTCCGAGGTTGTGGGCGCGCGCACGTGGAATGCGTTCGCCGCACCGTACCGGCACTTCAAGGACGCCGCGCAATTTCTGTTAAAAATGGACAATGGCGCCGGCGTTTTTGGCGACGTGTCGTACTTCATGCCGGATAGTCAGGGATACACAATGCCGCAGTATTGGCGCACGACATTGTACGGCCGCGCCGGCATCATCGAAATCGGCGCAAATTTGCCAGGGGTGTGGCTAGCGCGCGCCGGCGAAAAGACGCCGCAAACAATCCCGGCATTGCCGGCGCAACCATTTTATTATATGGAAGCATTGACGCGTGAGATGGCCGGCCAGAAGACCGGCCTCGCGCTCACGACGCGTGAAGTGATTGACGCAAGCCGGCTCGCATTGCGCGTGCAATTTGCCGCGGATCGAAACCGGAAGATAAAATTATGAGTAACCCATTATTTGAGGTCAACGACGTTGACCGGCGCGTATACGAACAGCAATTGCGCGATTTTTTACCGCGCAAAATCATTGACGTCCACACCCACGTCTGGCGCGACAGCGATTTGATTAAACGGAAGGGTGCCAAGCATGACAAGCGCGTGGTAAGTTGGCCGGGGCTGGTCGCCAAGGAAAACCCTGTGGAAGATTTGCAGGAGACTTACCGGCTGATGTTTCCCGGCAAGCAGGTCACGCCACTGATTTTCCCGGCGATCACGGATCCCATCAATCTCCCGAAGCTCAACGCCTATGCGGCGCAATGCGTCCGCCGGCAACGCTTGCCCGGCTTGATTTGGAGCGATCCGCGCTGGGATGCGAAAGAATTGGAACGGCAAATCCGCGCGGGCGGTTTCGTCGGCGCGAAAAGTTACCTGAACATGGCGCCGAGTTACATTCCCGGTAAGGAAATCCGCTGCCTAGATTTCTTCCCGCCGCACCAGTTGGAAGTGCATAACCGGCATGGGTGGACAGTCATGTTGCACATCCCACGCGATGGTCGACTCAAAGATCCGGTCAACCTGCAACAGATGCTGGAAATTGAGAGCGCGTACCCGCGGCTCAAACTCATCATCGCCCACGTCGGCCGGGCCTACTGCGATCACGATGTTGGGAATGCCTTCGAGGTCCTGGCGGCTTCCAAGCGGATGTATTTTGACTTCTGTGCCAACACCAATGCCAGCGTTTTCGCGCAGCTCATCCGCTGCGTCGGCCCGCGCCGCATCCTGTTCGGCTCCGACATGCCGATCACGCGAATGCGGATGCGGCGCGTCACGCGCGGCGATCACTACGTCAATCTCGTGCCGAAAGGTCTTTACGGCGACGTTTCCGGCGATAAGAATATG
>Ga0118677_10003373_pt1 | contig 30326 bp, 24 predicted proteins | sample AliMusrvi5mmetaG_FD_86154 | JGI IMG/M metagenome (GOLD analysis project Ga0118677, IMG submission 86154) | reverse complement strand
GGGCAATAGTCTTGAGCGCGACATTGCCGGGGCACGCAATGCGGGGATTCGCTCCATATGGATCCGTGTTTCAGGTTCCGAGGAGCACGCCAACGTTGCGCCAGATCACTCAATTACTGCATTATCCGAAATTCCAGCGATTCTAGAGCAACTTGCTTAGCCTCAGCGCAAATAGCGACTTGACCTCGACCACACACACCCGCTTCTAATGCATCTGTCTGAAGCCCATCCGTGAAGACCTTTTTACCACTATCATGACGAATTCACGAGTTTCAGCCATGCAGCGAATCCTGCTGTGTGTTTTTCTGGTCATCATCTCCGTGCGCCATATGACCGCACAGACGCAGCCACAGACACCGATCATAGAAGAGATAGACGTGCAGTTTCTGGGACCCACCACTCTCAGCAAGCAGAGAGTCCTTGATAATCTGGCCACCAAGGTGGGGCAACCTTACAATGACCGTCTGGTCGAGGAAGATATTAAGTCCTTATACGCCACAGGCAATGTCTCTAACGCCCGCATGTTTGCCGAGCCGGTCACTGGCGGACTGAAGGTGACCATTCTGCTTCAGGGCCGGGTCAATGTTGGGGAGGTGCTCATCGAAGGAGCCTCCGCTATCTCTACCCAAAAAATCCGCAAGACAATCTCGATGAAGCCGGGGGATCCCCTCAACGATCAACGGCTCAACGATGACAAACAGAAGATCATCAAGCTCTATGAGGATCACAATTATACCGATGTGAAGGTTGAGACCAAGACCTCGGAGCTCCCTGACAAGAAAATAAGGATCGTTTATGCAATCGACGAAGGTCCGAAGCTTGTGATCCGGAAAATTACCTTTACCGGCAATGATTCCGTCCTGCCAAAGGATCTGTCAAAGGTCATGAAGACCAAAACGGCCAATCTTCTTTCCTTTATTACCAAAGCCGGCCGGCTTCTTCCGTCCCAGATGGAGGATGACAAGGATGCAATTCGCACTCTTTATCAGAGCAGGGGTTTTGCCGACATGAGGGTGACTGATGTCCAGACGCAACCCCTTCCCGACGGCAAGGGCGTTGATCTGGTCATTTCTGTCTCCGAGGGCATCCAATACCGGGTCAATAAACTCTCACTTGATGGGGTGGCAATTGTTGCTCCCGATGATCTGAAGCGGCAGATGAAAATGAGAGAGGGATCTCTTTATACCCCGGACGGAATGGCTGCCGATCTCAAGAAGTTAAGGGATTTCTACGGATCCCGCGGATACGTTGACATAGTTTCCCAGCCCGAAATCACGCCGGCGGGTCAAGGACAAGTTGATTTGAGCTACCATATCGACGAAGGGGTGCAGTCCTACATCAACCTGATTAACATCAAGGGCAACACCAAGACTAAGGATAAGGTGATACGTCGGGAATTGGCGGTTCAACCTGGAGGGGTCTTCGATACAACGCTCGTCGATGTCAGCAAATCGCGCCTCATGAATCTGAACTATTTCTCCAAGGTTGATACTGCTCCCGTTGATACCCTGGTTCCGGGGCGCAAGGATCTCGATGTAATCGTGGATGAAAAGAAGACGGGTTCGTTCAATTTCGGAGCCGGTTTCAGCACGATTGACAGTCTCGTTGGGTTTGCGGAACTTCAGCAATCCAACTTTGATCTCTTTAACTGGCCCGACTTCACAGGAGCAGGCCAAAGGTTCCGCGTGCGTGGTCAGTATGGTGTTGAGCGTCAAGATGTTACCATGTCTCTTACCGAGCCTTGGTTCTTAGGTTACAAGGTCTCCGTTGGTGGCGAGCTGTACTACCACGCGGCCACATTCCTAAGTACTGTGTATAGCCAGTCCAATCTTGGGGGAGCCCTGCAGGCAAGAAAGGCTCTGACTCCTTTCACAGCGATCCGTGGCGAATATAGGCTCGAGGACGTGAGGATCTACAACCTGACGGGTAGTTATGGCAATGGCCAAGGAACGACGACAGCGGAGCAGCAGGCGGGCACAATTCAAAGTGCAGCAAATAATTCCCCCTACACTAAGAGTTCGTTGCTCGTTGCACTTGACTACGACAACCGCGACAATCTTTTCCTCACTCGCAAGGGACAGTCTGTGAGTATTAGCGGCATCGTTGCTGGAGGAGGATTGGGGGGTAATGTCCAAGACTACGGGATCAATCTTGACGCCAAAAAATATTTCTCGCTTCCGTGGGATATGATCCTGCTCACCAAGGGGGCGATTGGCTTCATGAACCCATGGGGCAATGGCACCAAGGGAACGGCAAACACCCCGCCAATTTTCGACGAGCTTTATCTGGGAGGCGCCAATGACATGCGCGGCTTCGCTTATCGTGAGGTAGGCCCCAAGGACAATTACGGCAATCCCATAGGTGGTAATACATCTGTCTATGGAACCGCAGAAGTAACATTCCCCATCATTCCCAGACTTCGCGGGGCTTTCTTCACGGACTGGGGTTTTGTGAATGCAGGATCCTGGGACATATCTCCCACCTCACAAACCATCAATGGGGCAAACGGAACCACCTCCTCAGGGGGGCTCAACGGCGATATAGGTATAGGGGCTCGCATTGAGTTACCCATCGGACCGATCAGGATAGACTGGGGATATCCCGTCATGCACGACCAATGGAACAAGAGCAACGGACAATTCAACTTTAACGTTGGCTACACCTTCTGATCTGGCTATGTTTTGCAACCAATTCACACAGATTCCATGAATACAATCTACCGTTCCACATTCCTTGCAGTTCTCTTTCTCATCGGATGCTCCGGTTTAGCCAGTGCCCAGGTGAAGTTTGGCACCGTGGATATGAATCTTGTCTTTAGCGACTACTACAAGACAAAGGATGCACAGAGCAAATACTCCGAGGCTGAGACTGCTGCTAACAAAGATCTCAACGACCGCGTTGACGGTCTCAAGAAAAGCATGCAGGAAATCACGGCAATCAACGCCGACCTTGAAAAACCGAATCTGAGCAAGGATGACCGTGACGCGAAGATCAAGGAGCGCGACGCCAAGGTGGCAGCAGCACGGGCTGTAGACCGTGAAATCGCAGACTACCGTAGCTCCAAGCAGAAGACCCTACAGGATCAGTTTCTCAGGATGAGGAAGGACATTGTGGATGACATCATGAAGACGGTGAACGAGATCGTTAAAGAAAAGGGTTATGACATCGTCTTTGACAAATCTGGTCTCAGCGCCGGAGCTGTTCCGGTGGTGCTTTACTCCCGCAGTGATTTGGACTTCAGTCAGGATGTCGTCGCTGCACTCAATAAAAACGCACCGGCGGTCAAATCCAAGTAGGCTCATCTGAGCGCCCGGTAGTCGTCCAGGCGGCGATTTACAGACCGCTTCCATCACATTCCATGAGATTGACAGAGTTAGCGGAGATGATCGGGGCAGAATTGGATTTCCAACAAGCTGCCAAAAGTGGAGACGTAGCGCTCAATGAATTGGAAATCAAAGGGGTTGCGTCTCTTCAGGAAGCGCGACCGGGAGATATAACGTTTTTCTCCAACCCCCGCTATCTGGCAAAGTTGAGGGATTGCACAGCTTCTGTCGTTCTTGTCCCTATGGATTTCGCTGAGGAAGTGTCTCCGATGATACTCCGTGTTGAAAACCCCTCCGAGGCATTCGAAAAAGTGGTCTCGGCGTTCGCTCCTTCTGAAGCACCGATTGAACCCGGGATCCATCCCTCAGCAGTGGTTGCCTCGACGGCGATAATTGGGTCGGGTGTTTCAGTCGGACCTCTAGCTGTGATTGGGGAAGAGGTCGAAATAGGAGAGGGGACTATCGTTGGTGCAGGATGCCTTATAGGACGCGAAACCTCCATCGGCAAGGATTGCCGACTTCATCCTGGAGCCGTTATCCGGGAGAGGTGCTTGCTCGGCAACCGCGTGATCTTGCAACCCGGGGTCGTCATAGGATCATGCGGGTTTGGTTATGAGTTTACTGATGGACGTCACCGCAAAATACCCCAAACGGGAATCGTAGAGATCGGGGATGATGTGGAAATTGGATCCAATAGCACAGTTGATCGCGCCCGCTTCGGAAGGACCTTTATAGGGGAGGGTACAAAAATTGATAATCTCGTCCAGATCGCCCACAATGTCTCAATCGGATCCCATTCCATTGTCTGTGCGCAGGTGGGCATTTCCGGAAGTACCCGCATCGGATCATTTGTTACGCTGGCTGGGCAGGTCGGTTTGGCTGGTCATCTGGAGGTGGGTGACAAGGCTGTACTAGGGGCGAAGGCCGGTGTCTCGAAAAATGTGCCTGCCGGCAGCGTCCTAATAGGCGCCCCCGCCAAACCGATGAAAGAGTGGAAGGAGATGAATTTTTATCTTTCCCAACTCCGCAAGCTTTACGAAAGAGTCAGGGTACTGGAAAAAACGTCTCCTGATAAGTCTGAAGACTAAAAGGGCTGAAGATCGGAAGGTTCACAGCTAAAGGGAAATCAGGAAAAGGGTCATGTTCTGGAAAAGGGTTCTGGTGAAGCTTTCTTTTACCGATCGATTGTAAAAACCCTCTCGGCCCCGGTTCATCGTTTAATCCCTGGCAAGACCTAAAAAGTTTTCTTACTTTCTTACTTTCCCAGGTCTAACCCTTCCCTCTATGATGTGTTAGAACAATTCAAAGTCCCCCCACGGACCCAATCCCTTGTATAATCAGAACGAAAAAGTAGAACCGATTGATGTGGCTGTCGAAATCTCGAGGTCATTTCTTGACTATTCGATGTCGGTGATCATTTCGAGAGCCCTCCCGGATGCGCGTGACGGTCTGAAACCCTCCCAGCGGCGAATTCTTTTTGCGATGAGCGAGCTTGGAGTCATGCCCGGGCGCAAGCATCTGAAGTGTGCAAAAATCGTCGGAGAAACGATGGGTAACTACCATCCCCATGGCGATCAGGCGATCTATCCGACGCTTGTCCATATGGCCCAGAAATGGGCGATGCGCGAGACTCTGATAGAGGGCCAGGGAAACTTTGGTTCAGTTGAAGGTGATCCGCCGGCCTCAATGCGTTATACAGAAGCTCGGCTGCGACCCCTCGGCGCAGTCCTGATGGAGGACATGGACCACGACACGGTGGACTTCGTCCCAAATTATGACGACACCCGGGAGGAGCCCACAGTCTTTCCTGCTGCAATCCCAAATCTTCTGGTTAATGGTGGCACGGGTATTGCAGTTGGCATGGCAACCAACATCCCTCCTCACAATCTTGGTGAGACCATTGATGCAACCTGTGCACAGATCGACAACCCCGATATTACGCTCGATCAGTTGATGAAGTATATCAAAGGGCCCGATTTTCCTACGGGTTGCCAACTCTGCGGCATCAGTGGCATCCGCCAATACTTTGAGACCGGTCGTGGTTCGGTCAAGGTTCGGGGTCGGGCAGGCGTGGAAGAGATCAAGGGTGGGCGCGAGCAGATCGTCATCACAGAAATTCCCTACAATGTGAATCGCGCCACTCTTGTGGAACGGATCGCCGGATTGGTGAATGAGAAGATCATTACCGACATCAGTGCCATCCGCGACGAGTCAGACGAAAACACCCGAGTCGTCATCGAACTCAAGCGCGACGCGATTCCCAAGGTTGTCATCAATAACCTCTACAAGCACACAGCACTCGAGTCCTCATTTTCCGTTGGCATGCTTGCGATCGACCGTGGACGCCCCAAGCTTCTCTCGCTTAAGGAGGCCATCGCCTGTTTCATAGAACATCGGCGAGAGGTGGTCCTCCGTCGCACCCGTTTCCTACTCCGCCAGGCAGAAACGCGTGCAGAGAAACTCGAGGGCTACCTGATCGCACTTGCAAATCTCGACGATTTCATCCGCATCATCCGTGATTCGTCCAATCGCGAAGAGGCTCGAATCCGTCTGCTTGCCCTTGAATTCTCGAGGAAGCAGATAGAGAAATTCGGACTCCTTCTGCGAAGCGAATCACGTCTTAACGAGAGTGGCCAGTATTGCTTCAGCGAAACTCAGGCTGATGCCATTCTGGAACTTAGACTCTACCAGTTGACCGGACTCGAACGTGCAAAAATCACCGGAGAGTATCAGGAACTTCTGAAAACCATCGCCGATCTTGTCGATATCCTTGGCAGCGAGGAACGTGTTCTTGGTCTTATCAAAAGTGAGATGCTGGCCATCAAGGAAAAGCACGCCGGCCCTAGGCTTACGGAACTTGTTCCAGAGGAGGGAGAAATCTCTATAGAGGATCTTATCGCAAACGAGGGTTGCATCATTACGGTGACACACAACGGCTTTATCAAGCGCACTGCAGTGAGTGCCTACCGTTCACAGAAGCGTGGGGGCAAGGGTGTCATAGGAATGACGACTCGTGAGGCTCAGAGCGAAACAGAGGAGGGAGACTTCGTGGAACATCTCTTCACCGCCAGCACCCACGATTATCTCGTTTTTTTCACCAAGACAGGTCGCTGCTATGTCGAGCGTGTCTATGAAATTCCCGAGATGAGCCGAACTTCAAAGGGGAGATCCATAGCCAATATTCTAAATCTTCAGGCCGGTGAGCAGATCGCGGCAACCATGCGTATCGAGTCGACCACTAGCGGGGGCACCGGTGGGGTTGAAACAACGTGGAATCCAGAGAAACACATTCTCTTTGCCACCCGTAGCGGTATAGTTAAGAAATCAAATCTCGGAGACTTTGCCAATATACGCAAAGGTGGCATCATCGCTATTGAGATTGAGGAGGGAGATGACCTCATCGCTGCTGTTCTGACAGAAGGTCACGACGAAGTTGTTTTGGTCACTCGCGAGGGTATGAGTATACGGTTCAGTGAGGAGGAGTTGCGTGATCAGGGGCGAAAGACTGTCGGGGTCTGGGGAATCAGGCCGGACAAGGGCGATTATGTCGTTTCAGCCAGCTTGGTCCGCAATGATGCTACCTTGTTGGTCGCCGGAGAGAATGGTATCGGGAAGCGAACCCCATTTGAGGATTATCGTAAGCAGTCCCGAGGAGGTAAGGGGGTCATCACTATGAAGACTGGCGATAAGACAGGACTTGTAGTCGGAGCGCTCACCGTGACTGACAACGACGAGATCATGCTCATTACTACTGGCGGGCAGATGGTTCGTACGCCAGTTGCCCAGATCCGAGAGGCTGGACGCAACACCATGGGAGTCAAGCTCATCGGGCTTCCTGAAAACGAAAAGCTTAAGCGCATTGCACCGGTGGTTTCCCAAAAGGAAGACGAACTGGATGCCTTGGAATAGGTGGTTAATATAGAGACCTAAATCAATTCCGCTCGGAAGATTCTGGGTGGGGTCCGGTTGTTATTGACCACAACCTGGCAATTTAAAACCTGTTTGATTTTCGATAAGACTGATAACACGACCTGTAACAAACCCGCATACCAGCTCTTTATGAATATCCTGCGCGCTCATAGTCCCGAGGCGGTCTCCCTCTTCGACACCTCCGAACTTCGCGAGTCCTTCCTAATAAGCTCCCTTTTTGAGCACGACAAGGTGCAGCTTCACTATTGGGAGACGGACCGAACGATCGTTGGATCGGTCGTACCTGTCTCCGGACCGTTGAGACTTGAAGCTTCCAAAAAGGAGCTTGCCGCCGAATATTTTTTGGAACGACGTGAGGTCGGCATTCTTAACACCGGTGGAAGGGGGAGTGTAGTTGTGGATGGGGAGATCTTCGCTGTTGGAAATCTGGACTGCCTCTATGTTGGACGAGGGGCAAAGAATATCGTGTTTCTAAGCGACCAAGCCGGTGATCCTGCCAGATTTTATCTACTTAGCTATCCGGCCCATACGTCTTATCCGAGCGCCTTAATACGTCAGGCCGATGCAACAGTTGTGGAGTTGGGTGCCTTGGAAACCGCCAATTTCCGCACTCTTTCAAAATACATCCACCGTGATGGTGTCAAGAGTTGCCAGTTGGTAATGGGTGTTACCCGAATGAAACAAGGGAGTGTTTGGAACACGATGCCATCTCATACTCACCTTCGCCGTTCGGAAGTCTATCTTTACTTCGATGTCGATCCTTCCCATCGCATTATCCACCTTATGGGGGAACCTTTCGAGACACGCCATTTGGTTGTTGCAGGAGGAGAGGCAGTAATCTCGCCCGTCTGGTCCATCCATTCAGGGGTGGGTACATCCAGCTACTCCTTTTGTTGGGGAATGGGTGGAGAAAATCAGGACTTCAATGACATGGACGGATTTCCTATTTCCGATCTCCGATGATGCCGGCGATGGAAGCCTTCAACCTTTCCGGCAAGAAAGCTCTTGTCACCGGATGCAGTCGCGGAATCGGCAAGGCGATGGCGATTGCCCTTGCCGGGGCTGGGGCCGACATCATTGGAGTGAGCGCGACCTTAGAGCCTTCCGGGAGTAAGGTGGAAAGGGAGGTGACGGCCCTTGGTCGGAAGTTTCATGCCTATGCATGTGATTTTTCCGATCGCAAGAACGTGCAATCATTTTTGAGGAGGTTGGTCTCCGATGAACCGGCAATCGATATTCTGGTCGCTAATGCAGGAACAATCAGGCGATCACCAGCAGCTGAACATACAGATGAGGACTGGGACCACGTGATGGAGGTTAATCTTCGATCCCAGTTCGTAATTGCGCGCGAAATAGGATCTGGAATGATCAGACGTGGTGGCGGCAAGATCGTCTTCACTGCCTCCCTTCTTTCATTCCAAGGTGGAATTAACGTCCCCGGCTACGCGTCAAGCAAGGGTGCCATAGCACAACTCACCAAAGCTCTTGCCAACGAGTGGGCTGGTAAGGGGGTTAATGTGAACGCTATCGCCCCCGGATATATAGCCACGGATAACACGGCGGCTCTTCGGGCGGACGATTCGCGCAATGCATCAATCCTTGCACGAATTCCAGCCGGGAGATGGGGAACGCCGGAGGATCTCGCTGGAGCCGTTCTCTTTCTTAGTAGCAGGGCATCGGATTATGTGCACGGGACGATCCTGACGGTGGACGGTGGCTGGATGGCACGCTAAGAGCTGGTTGATAAGGCTGGACACCAAAGACCGCTCGATGAACAAATCCAAATTCCGACATGGCTTCGTATCGGTTCCTATGACTTTGACGGGATAGACTTCGCCCGCTCGTATGCAAGCAAGGCCTCAAGTAGATAGTAGTCGCCGAAGATTAGCCCCGTATTTGTGAGCACACTGTTTGGATCCTCACAGTAGTTTCGCGCTGAGTAGTTGAGAACCGCCGCCTTGTCGCTACCCTCGGCGAGATAAGGGGAATGAGTCAGTGATTTCAGGGTGTTTTCAGCAACCATAAAATATTTTTTTTGGAGAGCTGGATCGCTGACTTGCCTACTCAGGCGGATCAACCCACTGGCGGCGACGGCAGCGGCACTGGTGTCCTTAAACTCTAGACCTGTGAGTGTACTATCGAAATCTGAAGGGGGTATGGAATCAGCGGGGAGGTGTGCAATATAGTAGTCAGCGGCTTTCTTGGAGGCAGCGAGATACTTGGGATCCTTCGTGTATTCATACATTGTGCTGAAGCCGTAGATTGCCCAGGACTGACCACGTGACCATGCACTCTCGTCGCTTTTCCCCTGCCGTGTACGCTTCTTGATGAGTTCACCGCTGACTGGATTGAGGTCCACAACATGGTAGAGGCTGCCATCGGGTCGGAAGAAGTACTCTATGACATGGTCAGCATGACTCTTGGCGATTTTGAGGAGGTCATCCGAAGTTCCATTAACAGCCTTCCCCCCGTTATGGGAGGCCCAGAGCAGGAGTTCGAGGTTCATCATATTGTCGATGATGACGCTCTGATTTGTCTGATCCTCAATCTTTCCCCATGAGCGGATCAATCCTGTTTTGGGGATATACCGGGTAGATAGCGTCTCTGCCGCCTGATTAATAACGGGAAGATAGGAGGGATTTGAGGTCAGACGGTATCCGTTGCCGAAGCTTGTGAAGACGACAAAACCAATGTCGTGACTGTGGGCGTCGAACTGGCGGTCTGTTAGGCCTGCGGTCCATAATTCGGCCCGAGACTTCCAAGCGTCGGCATCCGGCAGATTATGAAGCTTCGCATATTCGTAGTAATACCAGAGGCATCCGGGGTAGAAACCGGCTACCCAGTTACCCGGTTTTATCGTGTTCCAGGTTGCTCCCTTGGCGTCGGAGGGATAGGAGGTCTTATCCGGAGTGGAAGTGTCAAAAGCAGCGAGTTTATGTGATGCCACCTCCATCGCGTGAGCCGTATCTACCTTGACGGGGACAATTGTGGAATTATCGGCTGCTATCAGGAAGCTTGAGGCCATCAAGGGAACGAAAAACAGGCAATGCAAACGTCTATTCATCTAGCGGGTGAATATCGGCATTAGGGGCGGAGGTCGCGAGAATTTTTTTAGATTTAAACTTTTTGCAAAAGTCTCCAACGAAAACCCCGGACGCATTCCTGCGTCCGGGGTCATCAGTCTGAGTAGTTATGCTTTATCCCGTTCCTTCACGGGATTTCAGATTTTTAGTACCTGTAGTGGGCTGCCTTATAGGGGCCCTCGATAGGAACATCGAGATACGCTGCCTGCTCCTTATTGAGTTTCGTGAGTTTGACTCCAATTTTGTCGAGATGGAGTCGAGCCACCTCCTCGTCAAGAATTTTGGGGAGGACATATACACCAGGCTTGTAGGTGTCGCGGTTCTTCCAGAGTTCGAGTTGGGCGAGAGTCTGGTTACTGAAGCTGGCGCTCATGACAAAACTGGGATGACCAGTGGCGCAGCCGAGATTAACGAGTCGGCCCTCGGCGAGGAGGAAGATCTCGTTGCCTCCTGGAAAGGTGTATTTATCGACCTGCGGCTTGATGTTGGTGCGCTTGACTGTTGTGTCAGACTGGAGTTTGTCCACTTCGATCTCGTTGTCGAAATGCCCTATGTTGCAGATGATGGCCTGATCCTTCATGCGCTTCATGTGCTCGAAGGTAATGACACCCACGTTGCCGGTTGTGGTGACATAAATGTCGGCGCGGCCCAGAGTGTCCTCAAGGGTGGTGACCTCGTAGCCTTCCATCGCAGCCTGAAGGGCATTAATCGGATCAATTTCAGTGATTATGACCCGGGCGCCTTGTCCGCGAAGAGACTGAGCGCTTCCCTTTCCGACATCACCGTAGCCACAGATGACAGCAACCTTGCCGGAAATCATAACATCAATTGCGCGGTTTAGCCCGTCTATAAGTGAGTGTCTGCAACCATAGAGGTTATCAAACTTCGATTTGGTGACAGAGTCGTTCACATTAAAGGCAGGCACGAGTAACTTGCCCTTTTCATGAAGTTTGTAGAGTCGGTGTACCCCAGTTGTGGTTTCCTCTGAGACTCCGCGCCAGTCCCTCACGATGTCGTGCCATCGGGTCGGGTTTTCCTTGTGAACCTCTTTCAGCAGATCCTTGATGACCTGCTCTTCATGGTTGGATGAGGGAGTGTTGACCCAGTTGTCCCCCTCCTCGAGTTCATATCCCTTGTGGAGGAGGAGTGTCACATCACCTCCGTCATCGACAACCATTTCGGGCCCCTTTCCTCCCTCAAAGGAGATCGCTTTGTAAGTGCACCACCAGTATTCCTCGAGGCTCTCTCCTTTCCACGCGAAAACAGGTACTCCCGTGACGGCGATAGCAGCAGCGGCCTGATCTTGGGTGGAAAAAATATTGCAGCTCGCCCATCGAACATCGGCGCCAAGTTCGGTAAGAGTTTCGATCAATACGGCGGTTTGGATGGTCATGTGCAGGGATCCGGTGATTCGGACTCCCTTCAGAGGCTTCTCCTTTGCGTATTTCGCCCTGATGGACATCAGACCGGGCATTTCCTGTTCGGCGATGTTGATTTCCTTGCGACCCCACTCTGCAAGAGTTGTATCGGCTACTTTATAATCGTTTTTGGTAGTCATAGTGATGTGTTTAGAGGTTCTAAGTATAACTGAATTATTTTTTGGAGGCTGCCAGCGCCGCTTTTTTCAGCGCTTGTGCTTTGTCAGTTTTTTCCCAGGTGATGCTATTAAGATCATCGATCTTGCCGAAATGTCCGTAATTGGTCGTCTTTGAGTAGATCGGACGCCGGAGCTTGAGCTGGCTGATGATTTCCGCGGGCTTAAAACCGAAGGTTTTCTTTACTGCAGTCTCAATAGCTACTTCGCTAAGCGTTGCCGTCCCGAAGGTTTCGATATGGATGGAGACGGGATCGGGATGTCCTATGGCATAGGCGAACTGAACCTCGCAGCGTTTCGCAAGTCCAGCTGCAACGACGTTCTTGGCAACATACCTGCCCATGTATGCCGCGGAACGATCAACCTTGGTGGGATCCTTGCCCGAAAATGCACCCCCTCCATGACGCCCCATTCCTCCGTAAGTATCGACGATGATCTTGCGGCCGGTTAGGCCTGTGTCTCCCTGTGGACCTCCGATGACAAACCGGCCCGTCGGGTTGATCAGGAACTCGGTTTGTTTGGTCAGCATCCCAGCTGGAATGACCTTGCGTATGACTTTCTCGAGTATGAACTTCCTGATCACCTCGTTTTCGACTCCTTCTGCGTGTTGTGTAGAGATGACCACGTTGACGACTCGGGTCGGCTTTCCGTCCACATATTCCACGGAAACCTGACTTTTGGCATCTGGACGAAGCCACTTGGCCGCACCTGTTTTCCTCAAACGCGTCAACTCTCGACCAAGTCGGTGGGCATACATGATGGGTGCCGGCATCAACTCCGGAGTCTCGTCGCATGCGTAGCCAAACATCAGTCCCTGATCCCCTGCTCCCTGCTCGGCAGTCTTTTTTCCGTCTGCCTTTTTCGCATCCACGCCCTGCGCAATGTCAGCGCTTTGCGAGGTGATAATGTTGTTGATGAAGACCCGGTCACAGTGGAAAACGTCATCATCATTCACATATCCTATCTCACGGATTGCATCGCGGACGATCTTTCCAATATTGATTGCCGATTCAAGGGGAGCCTTTCCAAGCCTAGGAACCGTGATCTCACCTCCAACCACGACGACATTACTCTTGGCATAAGTTTCACACGCCACCCGACTCGCGGGATCCAATGCTATGCAGGCATCAAGAATGGCATCAGAAATTGTGTCGCAAACTTTGTCCGGATGGCCTTCGCCTACGGATTCGGAGGAAAAAATATGGCTACGTGACATGTGGTGTTGGGTTTGTTTTTGTTGGTGTGAAGCAAGATCGGCAGAGTTCTGAAGACTTTACTTATGAACATATCTGTATATGTAAATGGATTCAATGTCAATTATCCAATCGCTACGAGCTCTTTCCGAGCCGACCCGTCTGCGTTTACTAGCACTGCTCCTAGAGGAGGAGTTGACCGTTGCTGAGTTGCAGGATGCCCTTGGCATGGGACAGTCTAGGATTTCCGCCAGTCTGGGAATGCTTCGGCGTCAGGGTTTGGTTCTGGATCGTCGTGTGGGCAAGAATATCTATTATGCTGCCGTGCCAACGGCGCTTGCTCCGTTGCGCGAAGCTATTGCAGCTGCCCTAGCTGAACTGTCCGAAGGTGAAAGGGATCGCCACGCATTGCAACTCGTTCTTAACAAACGTCGAGACCGTGCCGCTGATTACTTTGACAAGCTGGCGGGAAAATTCGGCCGCACTTACATACCCGGACGATCTTGGCAGGCACTCGCCCACGGACTCCTGCGCCTCATGCCTCCTCTAGTGATTGCCGATTTGGGGGCTGGTGAAGGCACTCTTTCTCAGCTGCTGGCTCGAACGGCCCGACACGTGATTGCAATAGATAATTCGCCGAACATGGTTGAATACGGCTCAAGAATCGCAATTGAGAACGGTTTTAATAATCTCGAGTACAGACTTGGGGATTTGGAGGATCCTCCGATTGACTCCGATTCGGTCGACGTCGTTCTCTTCAGCCAGGCGCTCCATCACGCCACTCGGCCTCAGCGTGCCATCGAGAACGCGTTTCGAATACTGAAACCGGGAGGACGTATCCTTATTCTTGACCTTGCCAGCCATACTTATGAGCAGGCCAGGGAACTCCATGCACATGTATGGCTCGGATTTTCCGGCATTGAGCTCCACGCAATGCTTGATAAAGCAGGCTTCGGGGATCCGGAAGTTAGTATCGTTGCAAGGGAACAACAGGCACCAAACTTCCAAACGATCCTTGCGACGGGCGTTAAGAATCAGTTGATCGATGGGTAAGCCTCTAAAATTGTAATATTCTTAATAAATAAGAATAAATTCATGATGTTATCCATGATATGATCAGATTTTTAATTGTATTCATTCTATAGGTACTACTCTGTGAATGGTTGTTTAAAGTTATAACATTGAAGAAGGATAGTCGGTCCTCAAATACCAAAATCAACCTAACATTCTGGTCTCCACACCTGAACTTTAGACCATCTCCAATTCATTTATCCCTTACTTGGGATGGCTAGGGGATTAGCAAGAATCCTTTTTCTAACACCAAAAAAATTTCTCCGGTGGGTCTCCGAAAACAAAAAGACTTTCCCTTGCTGGATACAAGAACCTGCCTAGACAGAAAATCTTCTGGAGCGGAGGTTGGGAAATTTATGACTAACGTTCATTGGACTGCTTGTCGTCCAAGGATTTGCAAAGTCAAGCAATCCGCACACTATCTTTTATTGAGCGGCTTTTCGAGTGCTTCGGCGCGAAGCTGTTTCAAGGCATCAGCCCAATCCGTTGCAGGGTCTCCAGGCCATCCCATCCTGTGACGGCGCTCAGCGATGAAGTATGCACGAAGTGCGATTTCCTCGTGAGGGATAACGGGATCTTGGACTTGTTTTTTTCGTTCAACCGTGAGGCTAGAGCGAAGCTTGGAGGGAGAGGTTTTGACAGTCTTTTCTGCTTTTTTCTTGCGGGTGACGGGCTTCGCTTTCTCAGCGACCCGAGCTTTTGAGGAAGCCGGTTTCTTGGCTGGCACCATTTTACCCGATGCCTTCGAAGTGGTTTTTAGGGTTTTAGAGGCCATGATTATTTTAATTAAAGCAAATCATATGCCTCATCATTCCCCTGTCGAAAGGTTTTTTTAATGCCAATTTTGACGCAAACGGCTGTATGTTATGAACACATGAAGGAATTTCTTATTCGTTGGTTCGTCACGACCATTGCAGTTATGGGAGCATCCCACATCATACCGGGAATTTCCTACAGTACTACGGGCACTCTTTTTGCAGCAGCACTTCTGCTAGGGATTATCAACGCACTGGTTCGACCTGTTCTCCTCTTGCTGAGTCTCCCTTTCATTATCATTACAATGGGATTTTTCATTCTGGTTGTTAATGCGCTACTTCTAATGTTTGTCTCCGCAGTCGTGCCGGGATTCCATGTCGACGGATTTTGGAATGCGCTCTTTGCAGGTATCGTGATCGGTTTAATCAGTTGGATCCTGAGCATCTTCTTCCGGTCGAGTGACGGACATTTCTATCCAGTGACCCATCATCCCAAGATGAAGCAGGTTGAGGGGCGCATCGTCTCGAAAGATTGATTTCAAACTGACCTGTCGATTGATTGAGGATTTAAAGAAGATCAAACTCGCACACTGATTTTCCATTTCTCATCTTTTTAGCCTTTCCTAATGGAGGTTTCTTTTTTCAAACATAGCCCTGCGGCACCCAAGATTTGCGGAATTACCAATGTTGATGATGCGAAGGAGGCCATCATGGCGGGAGCAGGGGCTTTGGGGATCAATTTTTATCCCCCATCTCCGAGAGCTGTTTCCAGCTCATCCGACCTAGGATGGATAAGAAATCTAGCGGAGTCTTTTCCCGACATCGCCCTTGTGGCAGTTGTAGTCAATCCCGATGCCGCGCTTTTGAGAACGCTTAGCGAAGTCGGGTCGTTCCATGCGATTCAATTTCACGGCGACGAGACACCGGTATTTTGTGCTAGCGCCGGAAAGGAATTTGCTCACTGGATCAAGGCGATAAGATTTCGGACGGAGGATGACCTGAGAATGGTTGGAAGCTTCGAATCACCTTTCCTTTTGCTTGATGCCGCAGTGCCTGGGGCCTACGGAGGTACAGGTCATACTGTTGACTTGAATCTCGCTGAAAAGATCGCTGCTTCAAACCCTGGAAAACGAATGATACTCGCCGGAGGACTGAATCCGGATAATGTGGCCTCTGCAGTGGCACAGGTTCGTCCCCACGCTGTCGATGTCGCAGGCGGAGTGGAGTCCTCTCCAGGAAGAAAGGACGCAAGGAAGTTGAGGGAATTTATAGCTAATGCCATGAAGGATTCAAAAGACTATCCCCCTAACGTTGCAACCCACAGCAGCCAACCTTGTTGTTCTGCTTGAAGATTTCCGCTTTACTACGCCAATTTTTGAAATTCCCATGAGCAATACCCATCGCATCGCAGTGCTAGCCGGAGACGGCATAGGACCGGAAGTCATGACCGAAGCCCTTAAAGTATTGAGGGTCGTTGAGTCGAAGTTTGGTTTCAAGATCACAGAGACGGCAATGCCAGTTGGAGGCGCCGCAATTGATGCCACAGGGAAAGCTCTCCCCGAAAAAACACTGAAAGTTTGCGAGGAGAGTGATGCGATTCTCTTCGGTTCGGTCGGAGGCCCCAAATGGGAGAACCTTCCCCCGAACGAACAACCAGAACGCGCCGCTCTTCTTCCACTTCGCAAGCATTTCGGACTGTTTGCGAACTTGCGCCCGTGCATATGCCTTCCGGAGTTGGCTCATGCATCACCGCTTCGGTCCGAGTCGGTGGCTGGTGGGGTCGATGTCCTCTGCGTTCGCGAGTTGACGGGGGGGCTTTATTTTGGCGAACCCAAGCACCTGAGTGATGAGGGAGCGGATGAAGCCGACCCAATAGCTGTCGACACCATGGTTTACAAGAAAAGTGAGATCGTGAGAATTGCCCGAGTCGCATTTGAAGCCGCTAGAGGTCGTAGCAAACGGCTTACTTCCATTGACAAGGCGAATGTCCTTCAGAACGGAATTCTCTGGCGCCGTACTGTGAATGAGATTGCACGTGAATATCCCGATATCAGCCTTTCCCATCTCTACGTTGACAATGCAGCGATGCAGTTGATCAGAAACCCGAGGCAATTCGATGTGATTCTGGCGGAAAATCTCTTCGGTGATATTCTAAGCGACGAAATGGCCATGATAGCGGGATCACTCGGCATGCTCCCAAGTGCGAGTCTGGGGGCTTCAAAGGGAGGGCTTCGGCGATTCGGTATGTATGAGCCCAGCGGAGGCACCGCTCCCGATATTGCCGGGAGAGGGATTGCAAACCCTATTGCCCAGATCCTTAGCGCCTCCATGTTGCTGCGTCACTCCCTTGGCGAGGTGGATGCTGCCGATATAGTAGATGCTGCTGTTCGTAAGGTCATCGCCTCCGGGCTTCGTACTGGTGATATCTGGTCGGAGGGGACGACACGGGTAGGGACTTCCGCTATGGGTGATGCGATCGCATCGGCTATCTAGTCCGATACACGAATTGCGTGTTGGAACCCCCAAATTACCGCCACCACGACGAAATGGTTACCACCCGAGGATCATAGCAAACATAAGTGGAGCCACGATGGAGGCGTCAGATTCGATGATATATTTTGGCGTCTCAATGCCTAGTTTGCCCCATGTAATCTTTTCATTGGGGACTGCGCCCGAGTAACTTCCATAGCTTGTGGTGGAGTCACTGATCTGGCAGAAATAGCCCCAGAGGGGAACCTCCGGGCGCTGAAGATCTTGATGGAGCATAGGCACGACGCAGATCGGGAAGTCCCCGGCGATACCCCCCCCGATTTGGAAGAAACCGATCGAACCGCGCTTTTCCAGTTGCCTTGAGTTGGCTGTGTACCATGCGGCCAAAGAGATCATATATTCTATCCCTGTGCGAACAGTGTGGACATTTTTCACGTCGCCGCTGATGACGTGGCCGGCAAACATGTTGCCAAGGGTGGCATCCTCCCATCCCGGAACGAACATCGGGAGATTCCTTTTGGCGGCTTCCATGAGCCAGCTGTTTTTAGGATCTATTTGATACTCGAGTTTTCCGCTCAAGAGGATCCGGTACATGAACTCATGAGGGAAAAGGCGCTCCCCTTTTTGATCGCAGGCAACCCATTCTTCCAACACCGCCTTTTCGATCCTCCGCATAGCTTCCATTTCGGGAATGCAGGTGTCGGTGACACGATTCATGTGGCGTTCGAGAAGGCGCTGCTCGTCCTCTGGAGTCAAGTCACGGTAGTTCGGCACCCGCTCATAGTATTCATGGGCCACGAGATTGAAGACGTCCTCCTCTAGGTTTGCTCCTGTGCAGCAGATGGCATGCACTTTTCCCTGGCGGATCATTTCCGCGAGAGAGAGACCTAGTTCGGCTGTACTCATGGCCCCGGCGAGTGTCAGGAACATGGTGCCGCCAGCTTCGAGATGGGAAGTGTAGGCGTGGGCAGCGTCCTTCAGCGCAGCAGCGTTGAAGTGCCGGTAATGATGTTCGATAAAGTTAGAAACAGAACCTTTTGAGGACATGATGAAAGAATGGAAAGTTAAAAGGCTTCATAATAGTTGAGAGAAAGTCGAGTATTCTCCTCCCTAGGCCTTTTTCGCATCACGGGTATTTGGGGGTTTTATTTGCCCGAACAATCATTCAAGCTATAAGAAGGAAATCTTTGGTTTATACCCAATCGTCCTTCTGCACTGTTAGCACCCGTAGCTCAACTGGATAGAGCGCTTCCCTCCGAAGGAAGAGGTTGTGAGTTCGACCCTCGCCGGGTGCACATCAACATCCCTTCGCTGATGTGTAGATGTTGAGGGAAAGTGATTGTGATTGGACGCTGACCAAATCACTTCCTTTTCTATCCGCTGCTTTTAATACAATCACGGCTTCATTCCCGATAGGGACACTAGGCTGTTGTGAAGTGATCCATCATGGCAAAAAATCGTTTCTTCCCTGTTTCAAAGAGTGAAGGGTCGGCCAAGATTTCCTCGGGTTTCTGTACGGAAGCCGATGGAGGGGGAGCCACATTGGGTTCAGCTAATGCCTGACGTGCCATTTCTTCCGTCCACTCAAGGTGAAATTGAAGGCCAAGAACCTGATTTCCTATCGCGAAGGCCTGTTGATCACAGGCTGGGCTTCTTGCCAACTGAAACGCTCCCGGCGGCATTGTGTACGTGTCGCCATGCCACTGGAACGCCTTGAATTCTCGGTTCGTACCGAACCATTCAAGACCAGAATCGAAAGGCATGATAGGCTGCCAACCAAACTCCTTGCAGTTGTGCCTGAATGAGCGACCACCAAGTGCCTCGGCAAACAGTTGGCATCCTAAGCACAGACCAAGGAGCTTCTTTCCGGCAGCAAAAGCTTTCCTGATATATTGTTTCTCCTCCACCAACCAGGGGTGTTTTTCTTCCTCATATGCACCCATCGGGCCGCCGAGACTGACCAAAATTTCAAAATCATCCAACGCTGGCAAAACTTCTCCGTCACAGATCAGACAGGTGGTCACCGAGTGCCCTCTCATGTCTGCCCATTCAAGTAGTGCACCGGGTCCGTCCAGCGGATCGTGTTGGAGCAGCAGGATTCTCATAAGTGACGATATCGTAGCAAAATGTGTGCCTCGTTGACACATGCATCCATGCCAGAGATAGTAAAGGGCTACTCAAGAACATGGATAAAATTCGCAACATCGCCATCATCGCTCACGTCGATCACGGGAAAACCACACTCGTTGATCAACTCCTGAAGCAGTCGGGTACCTTCCGCGCCAACGAGGCTAAGGCTACCGAGATCTGCATCATGGATTCTATGGATCTGGAGCGGGAGAAGGGAATCACCATCAAGGCAAAGAACGCTGCTTTCCAGTGGAACGACTACCACGTCAATATTGTCGATACTCCTGGCCATGCTGATTTTGGCGGCGAGGTGGAGCGCATCATGAAGATGGTTGATGGGGTGCTGCTCGTTGTAGACGCTTTCGGTGGTCCTCAGGCACAGACCAAGTTCGTGCTAAGGAAGGCCTTGGAGAACGGTCTCAAACCGATCGTGGTCATCAACAAGATCGATCGAGATAATGCCGATCCTCACAAGGTTCTGGACATGGTTTTCGAGCTTTTCCTCGAGCTTGGAGCAAATGATCAGCAGCTTGATTTCCCTGTCATCTACGCCAGTGCCAAACAGGGCTTCGCCAAAAATGAGATCGATCAGGAGAGCACCACGATGGAGCCCCTTTACCAAGCCATCATCAAGCATATCCCTGCTCCGAAGAAATCGGATGTCGACTACTTCCAGATGCTGGTTTCCAACCTGGATTACAGCGATTACCTAGGGCGCATCGCCTTCGGGCGCATCATCAGCGGCAAGGTAAAGATGGGGGAGCAAGTTGTAGCCATCCACAAAAACGGCCAGAAAGAAAAGAAGGCGGTCACGGCGATCTTCGGCCACAAGGGACTCCAGAAGATCGAGCTTCAGGAGGCCAGCGCCGGGGACATCGTCGGAATCTGCGGTTTCGAGGAAGTCTACATCGGGGAAACAATCACCGACAGTGATACCCGTGAGTCGCTCGCCTTTGTCGACATTGATCCCCCGACCATCACGATGAAGATCTGCATCAACGACGGGCCTCTGGTCGGCAAGGAGGGCAAGCTTGTCACCGCCCGCCAGATTAAAGAAAGGCTCACTCGCGAGACCCGCACCAATGTCTCCATCGAAGTGAAGGAGACCGAGCTTGCCGGACACTTCCAGATCAAGGCCCGCGGAGAAATGCAGATTGCCGTCATTGTCGAGCAGATGCGCAGGGAGGGTTTTGAACTTCTAGTTTCTCGTCCAGAAGTCATCTACAAGCGGGGCGAGGGTGGAAAGCTTCTGGAGCCCATTGAGACTGTTTATGTCGATGTTCCACCAGAGAATCTCGGTGACATCCTTCAGAGTCTTGCCGAACGCAAGGCCGAGATCGTGAATATGGATCACAAACCCAAAAGTGTGACCGTGCAGGCGGAGGCTCCCACCCGCGGACTCATCGGATTCGAGACGGATCTAGTCAACCTGACCAAGGGATCGGGCATCATGTCCCATATCTTTAAAGAGTATGCCGATTTCAAGGGCGAGATCCCGTCCCGTAACAACGGAGTCTTGATCGCAATGGAATCCGGTACCGCCATGGCATACTCCATGGAGAAGATCCAAGAGCGTGGTCGGCTTTTCGTCTCTCCTCAGGATGACGTCTATGTTGGTATGATCGTGGGAGAAAATTCCCGAGCCGACGATATGCCCGTCAATGTCTGCAAGGCAAAAACGCTGAACAACATGCGTAGCTCAGGTGACGGCAAGGGAGTTTCCCTCTCACCACCCCTAAAGATGAGCCTCGAGCGTTCGCTTGAATACATCGCACCCGATGAATATGTCGAGGTGACCCCGTTGAGCATCCGTCTGCGCAAGAAGCTTCTAGATGCCACAGCGCGAAAGCGTGCGAGCGCCACCCCCGTCGTAGCAGAAGACTAACCCCCCATATAACCCCCTAACCTTCAACTCACATGGGTCGTCAATGGCTCCTAGCGAAGCGTGAGGTCGCTTCACTCAAAAAATCAAAATCGACTGGCAAGTTCGTCCGAGAAATAACCATTGCGGCCCGTCAGGGCGGTGCGGATCCCTCCACGAATTCACGTCTCTTCGCCGCCCTCGAAAAAGCGCGCGCTGAAAGTGTCTCCAGGGATGTCATTGAACGTGCCATCAACAAGGGGGCGGGGATCGGTGGAGAGAAAGCGGTCATCGATCATATTGTTTTCGAGGGCTATGCCCCTCACAAGGTTCCGCTGATCGTAGAAGTTTACACTGATAACACAAATCGAACGACCCCCGAGATCAGGGTGCTTTTCAGGGATGGCCAGCTTGGCACCCCTGGGAGCAACAAGTTTCTCTTTGATCATGTCGGCCTAGTCGAAGCCTACACAGAGAATGCATCGTCAGATCTGGAGGAAGCAGCCATTGAGGCAGGAGCTAATGAAGTGGAGCCCTTGACACATGAGCAGAATGACGACATCCCTGTTGACGGCAGGGGCGCCCGCTTTATCACTGATCGCACTGCCACGGCAGCCGCCGCCACATGGCTTAAGGGTAATGGCTGGAAAGTCGTAACTTGTGAAATTGGATTTGTTGCCAAGAACTTCCCGTCACTAAACGATCAAGAGCGTGCCGAGGTGGGTGAGTTTCTTCAGGCTCTTGAGGAACACGATGACGTGCATCGTGTCTGGACCGCGATTAAATAAGGGTCTGGTTGTTCAGATGCCGCCTTGCGGTTGACGTTATGCCATTGTCATCCGGTCTCGAAAGGCCTATCGCCGAATCTTCCGCTTTTTCAGAGGTTTGTTCGCGATTCTTTGTCTGAAAGGGTGGATGACCTTTTTTGATCAGTTTCTTCGAACGCTTCCTCCTACCCCCTTATTCTTTCTATAGCGTCCACAATATTTTCAAGAGTCACCTGATTGCTGACAAATGCGGATCCAAGATGCCGGGTTAGGATGAACCTGATTGATCCACTGGAGAATTTCTTGTCCCGTTTGAGGGCATCGAGAATTGAATCAGTTGTCAGGCCAGTGGGAATAGTGGAAGGAAGCCCGCAGGATTTTATGGCTGAAACAACACGATCTGATTCGGATGGATTGAGTCCAGCCAGACGCACCGAGAGATCAAGCGCAGCAATCATGCCTATCGCCACCGCCTCTCCATGGGCAAGGGTGCCGTAACCAACTGCGGATTCGATAGCATGCCCGATGGTGTGACCGAAGTTGAGCAGAGCTCGAGTCCCACTGGTTTCAAACTCGTCTTCCGAGACAATCCGAGCCTTGATGGACACGTTTCGGGCAATCAGTGGGCTGAGGTCAGTTTTGCGATCCGGAGGCAGCAATGAGAGCATGGTTGCATCGTCGATCACGGCATGTTTAATGACCTCTGCGAGACCCTCCCGGAAAATCCTGTCCGGAAGTGTGGAGAGGACATTGGTGTCTGCGATCACAAGGCGTGGTTGGTGGAAGGTGCCGATCAAATTTTTTCCCAAAGGGCTGTTTACCCCGGTTTTTCCTCCGATCGCGCTGTCCACTTGTGCTATTACGGTGGTAGGAACTTGAACGATAGGTATGCCGCGGTAGTGGATCGAGGCCACGAAGCCCGCTAGATCGCCGACAACACCACCACCAAGGGCAAAGACAGCGCTCTTGCGATCGAGTCCGAGTTCGATGAGACGATCGCATAAGCTCGAGGCGAACTTCATGGATTTTGAGATTTCACCCGCCGGCACGGAGAGAAGATGTGCGTCGAATCCCGCCTCGACTAGTGATTTCAGAAGAGTGTCAGCGTGAAGCGGACCGACTACATCATCGGTGATCACAACACAGCGGCAAAGATTCAATACTCCTGATGATATTTCGCCTGCTCGGTGCAGAAGTCCTTGGCCAATTTGGATGTCATAGGGATTTTCCGAAAGGCAAACCGTAATTTTTGTCATCGGGATTAGCATTCCCCAAGATGTATTCAGTCTTATGCCCGGATGAAATCCCAATTGCTGATCCCGCAGAGAAACGGCCTATAAAGCGTGTGTCTTTTGATAGGTGCTATCGACCCTCTAAACGTAGAGGGGGTTGCCTCCAGAGACCTGTCCCCGCCTCTATGCATGCTTTGGTATCAATTCTTATTTAACAACCGTGACAGGTGTACCCACGGGAGTGACCTCAAAGAATATCTTGGCCATCTTATCCGGAAGGCGAATGCAACCGTGTGAATCTGGCACGCCTGGAAGAAATCCCGTGTGCATCCCGACACCCGGAGCAAATTGCATAAACCAAGGCATCGAGGATCCTTGGAAATGAGTTCCTGGTGGAGCCTTGTCTTTCTTTGCATCCACATTTTTTACCACCACATTTCCCGAAGCATCCACAAAATCACCATAGAGGTTGGATGCATGTTCTTTCTCCTTCAACTGAACCCTGAAATGACCAACGGGTGAATCATGTCCCTCCCGTCCTGTGGAGCATGCGGAAATGCCGACAAGCTTTCCACCCTTGTAATAGTAAACTTTTTGGTCGGGGATATTTATCACTATGGAGGGGGACCCACTCGAACTGTCCCCGGCCCAATAAGAGACCCGTTCCGCCAGGGGGGCGGTGGAAGCGCGAGTGATGATCGACCCATTGGCTCCCAAATACTGCGTCGTGCTGGAGTTAAGGCGACTGTCATAGGACGCACACGCTGAAAGTAAAACAGCAATAGCCAGAACACAAAGCGCACGGCAGCTGTTTGCATGGATTAGTTTCTGCATTTTAGCGATCATAAGGTGATTCTCATGCGGATGGTCAAGCTGATCAGTGCTATCTGGAGGTGAAAGGGGTTGGAGTTGGGGATGCTCAGTGTGATTTTTTGGGGTTTAAAGTAGAGGGAGCTGTCGGATTGGGTTTGCTAATAGATGGAGGGGTGGAATTCACATCTGGCAAAGGAACCGGTCGGTCCGAGAGCTTCGAAAAGACCATGGGTGTCGGTGTGGCACGAGGATCAAACGGAGCTCCTCCAATTACCCGAACCTCTCCGTCGGCAGATCGCTGCAAGAAAGGACGTTCCTTGGGAGCCTGATAGGAAAGACGCTCAAGGATTTTACCATCAAGCCCAACCTTGGAGTAAATGAAGAGTCTGGGAGCTGAATTTTGAAGGATGTGTACTGAGTTGGCCGAATCCAGCATTATATCGGGTTTGCCAAAGGAAACAAAATCACCGAGGCGATGGGTGCAATAAACGATCCCTTCTACTTTGTTCTCGATGCGGAGATAGAGATCCGTTCGATCAGTGAGTCGATGAGAAAGAAGGCTGATGGTCCTGGAGTTGTCTGTTCCCGATCCCGAATTCCCGGGAATGCCCACGGTCTGTTGCCAGAGGAGTCGGCCATCAGTGATTTCTATTGTAATAGGGGGGCTGCTGAAATAACCCAACTCTGCACTATAAACTGTGGCTCTTACCCGGTAACTTCCAAGGTCGCTCAAGGGGTAAAGTTGGGTGAGGTTGACTTCTCTGGCAATTGATTCCCCGATCCCGATGCGGATAGGTGAGATTTCATAATTCGGATCGGTCGGAGGGATTGGCCTGCCATCCAGGGTTTCGATCTCAAATCCAAACCATTTCTTACCCTCCACATCAGATAGAAGCAGCTGATTTCCAGAAAGGTTTTTGATCCTCACTGTGACCAGCAGCGGTTCAAAGGCGACATATATGGTACGTCTCACGGTGAGGTCGACGAGCATCTGTGCATGGATCGTGGCGCACATTGCAAAGAGGAACCCGCAGAGTAACGAAATGCGGAATAAAGCAGATTGGGAGACGGGATTTCTCACGATTCGTCCGTTCCTATGAAGTATTTCAAGGGGAAGAGTTTGGTGAGTTTTGAAGGTTCGGCCCTGTAATCCTGAAGTTCACCCTTATAATACACCGCTACAACATAACCCGAAAAACTAACTCCCTGATCAATCGAGTCCATCAGGTAGTTTACCTCAAGAATTTCCGGTCCTCCATCTTTCCAGGCAACAGGCAGACTTAGCCAGTTTGAGGTGACCTGAGCCTTACTTGGTACGATTTCCCCATCGGAGGAATCATAGAAATAGATCTGCACTTTGACTTGGGGAACTTCGATGGATTCTTTTGCACGTGCTTTGATCGCGACAATTAGTTTGCGATTTGAATCCCCGGTTCCCTCAAGTTTTGAACTCACTATACTGAGGGGGGCATCTGATGGGTTCCCGGTATCCGAATGGGAGTTGTTTGCGGCATCCTGTCCCAAAATTGTGCCGTCACGAGAATGAGAGTTTCCAGAAAACTGCGGGGATGAGGAGGAAGGGTTTTTGAGGTGACTTGTTACTTGGGATTCATTGCCCGGTGATGATGTGGCGGCTGTAGTGGCCCCGGAGTCTGAGGCAGATGTTTGGTCACTGGTGGCGTTGGAACGAACGGCGGCGACAAATCGCGGAGCAAGAGCAAATGCCGCGAGGGTGATTTCCAGGAGAGCAAAAATTCCCAGCACCCAGAAGGCGACTAAGATCGTTCTGTCACCACGTCGATAAGGAAGAGGAATGGATGTCTTTGCTGCCATAGATCTTAAGCTACGTCATGGTATCGTTCATGTCTCTGATCGCAAGTGTCTCCCTCTTTCCTGCTCATGGAGGGGATAGATTGGATCTCAATCAGGCTGATGGTCCCTCCTCCATGACAGCATTAAGGTCAAGTTTCTTGCCTTCCCTAAGAATCGTGAAGGTTGCAGGAACGCCAACCAGTGCCTCGGCAATTCGGTTTCGGAGATCCTTCCCATCGCGGATAGGCTTGCCACCGAAGGAAATAATAACATCACCTCCCCGCAGTCCACTTCTTTCAGCCGGTGAGTTTGCGAGAGTCGCCGCCACGAGTGCCCCACGAGTGTCGGGAAGACCAAGTTGTTGAGCTAGGCTTGCGGTCAGGGGACGCATGACCACACCGAACCAAGGATGGATTACGCGGCCATGCTGCACGATGTCTTCAAAAACCCGCCTTGCAACGTTGGAGGGAATGGCAAAACCGATCCCTTCTGATCCGCCGCTTCTGCTGATGATGAAGTTGTTTACACCAATGACCTTTCCGTGGATGTCGATCAGTGGTCCGCCGGAGTTGCCGGGATTTATAGTGGTGCTGGTTTGAAAGAATTCGTTTGCGGCCTCGCTCATGGTACGTCGTCCCTTGGCACTTATGATTCCTTGGGTCACGGTTTCCTGGAGTCCGAAAGGATTGCCCACCGCAAATACAGTCTGGCCAACCTTAACCTGTTCCGAGTCTCCCAGATCGATTGGGATCAACCCCTCGGCATTCACTTTCAATATCGCGATGTCGGAACGCTGGTCCGTTCCGGCGATTTGTGCAGGGAGAGTGCGTCCATCGCTCAGCTGAATTGTAACTTGTGTAGCCCCATTGATCACATGCCAGTTTGTAACAATATAACCTTCAGGAGAGACAATCATGCCAGAACCCATGTTTCTGACCGGTGTCACATTCCCGCCGCTAAGCCCGAAAAACTGGCGAAGCAGGGCCTCTCGGTCAGGGGCCGTAGTGGTGGTGATGCTCACCACCGATGGGATAGCTCGATCCACCAAGTTGGTAATTTCATTGTCCATGGCCTCCAAAGTAGATCCCGTTTGATCGTTATTTCCCCTGATGCTAGGCAGGGTCGCGCTGTGATGATCGCCTAGTACACCGACCACTGGAGTTTCTGGATGCACAAGCTTCCAGAAGGCAAGGCTACCTACCGCGAGCGCTAGAATGCAGAGGAAGAGCAGGAAGGTGGGGAGATTGCCGCGAGGATTTGTTTCCATTGTTAAAGCGTCGGATCAAGTATGAGTTTTGAAAGGATGGCATCCCGCAAACCCTTGAGCGCTTCGCCTTCCTCCTTCGGCATCTGCCAAACTATCGTGGTGATGGTCCCTGTGGCATCGTTGGCTCGGAGAACCTCCGTGACAAGCAGTGGATGCTCTGCTTCGACGGGGAAATCAAATCGTATCTCATGGAATGTGCCAGACTGAGATTCTGTGATAATTGAGGCCTCCTCGCCGGCTTTTTCGCGAGCCGCTTCGGCCAGAGTGCGGGCATAGTTACTTGCCTTTTGACCGGACTCCTTGGCCCCGGTCTTGTCAATCGTGAGACTCAAGCCCGTCGTATAGGGGTCGTTTTCACTGGCAATGGGCTCTCGTGTGGCAAGCACGATGCCTCCGTCCTCAAGATTCCCCTCCAACAGGTTCCACTCCTTGGGGAGGAGAATCTTTGCTCGGATTCCGGAAATCTCCCTGGGCATCAGTGCGAATGAGTCTTTTGGAACAGTGGAGGAAGGAGATATCGTTGCAGAGGCGGCCGGTGTGGCAGGCGCATCCACCGAGTGTGGTGTTTGTGCAGGAAGGTTCACCTCGGCGACCAGAAGGGACACCGTCACTACAAAAACCATGTGGATCCTTGATCTGTTCATGATTCAGTATCTGGGGGAACTGGAGCATTTGGATAGCGTCGTCTCAATTCGTCGAGTGTTTTTTGTGCCTCAATCAAATTGCCTGCACGGCGGAAGGCAACCACAGCCTTCGTCAGGGCTTTTGGCGTGAGTACGGGATCCTCGTAGAGGACACCAACCGTGATGAAAGCTTTTGCGGCTGATGCATAATCGTGGCGGGCCATTAGGAGTTCACCACTGAGAATCCTGGCTTGGGCATTGATTGCTCCTTCCGGTTGCAGAAGCATTGCCTCCTCAGTCATGGAAAAAGCCTGTGGTAAATTATTTAGGGAGCGCTGGATATCGGCTGAAACAAGCAGGGCCTGTGCACGGGAGGCAGGGTCTCTGGCCAGTTTTAGGCAGACCCCCGCTGGAGACTGTGCCTCGCGGAATTTTCCTTCTGCTACGAAAGCAGAAGCCAGAGCAGCCTGAACTTCAGTATCTGAAGCACCAGGAAGACCCTCTTTGACCAACGGCGCAAGGAAGTGCTCCGCTTTAGCGGGGGCTCCGGACTCCAGTGCCTTGAGACCGAGCCAACGGGCTACCTCCGGTGGCACGAGCGATGCCTTTAGAGCATTTGCCTCGCGGGCGGCATCCTCGGGATGATTAAGGTAGTAGTCGGCGAGCAGTATTCTCAGACCCGCACGCTCTCCAAATTGCTTAGGATCACCTGTGCGTGCGGCGGAGAGTTCGGTGGCCGCAGTTGTGTAATCCTTGTTTTCCATCGCCGCCCATCCTATCCAGTAATGAGCCTGAGGAGCGGACTGACTTTTTGGGAACTCAGTTAGGAGTCTCGAAAAAGCCTCAACCATCCCTTTGTTATCCTGTTGCTGGCCCAGGAGAAGGGCTTTCTGTTGGAGTGCTAGTTCACGCTCTGCCGCCTTGGGATAGCGTTCATCAAGTTGGGTGAAGTCTGCGAGTGAGCCGGCCAAATCATTATCCTGCTGCTTGAGTAGTGCGCGTTGTGCAAGGGCTCCTGGGGAACGCTGCTCGTCAGGATAGGCCTGGAGGAATCGGGTCAGAGCGTCCTCCGCATTTTTTTTGTCGCCTGCTCTCGTGAGGGCCCACGCCTCCTTGTAAAGGATGTCAGCAGCGGACGAAGAGGGCAGACTTGTTGCGTTTATGCTATGATAGAGAGCTGCAGCATCCCGATATTTGCCTCGGGCCAAGGTATCCTCGGCTTTCAGTAACTGGGCCCTTGCCCTGTCTGACGGGTCAGATGCCGTTATAAGATAGTTGTCGATCTCTGCTGAAAGGGAGTCGCTGTGCAGTGCGTGCAAGACGAGCAGTCGCTGGAAGGGCGCCAGTGAGGCCGCCTTGCTGCCGGGATACTCCCGTATGATTGATTCGTAATTTTCAAGAGCCTGAGCATTTTTACCTATTTTGCGCAGCGCATTAGCTTGGAGAAGCAGGATCTCGGGCTTGTTTTCGGCGTCGCCCCCCAGCGCAATTGGCGAGATTTTCAAAACATCTGTGGTATTTCCGTCCCGGGACGCAAGTCGAAGTGATCCCAGCGCCGCAACATATTTCCAACGACCTGAGTCCCTTGACGCAGCAACTTGGTCGAAGAGTTTTTTTGCCTCCGCCTCTTTTCCGAGTTCCGATTGGAGGACTGCCGTCTGGATTGCGGCTTCGGAAAAAACCTCCCCTTTTGCTCCCGATTGGAGAACCTGTTGATACCATCCCAGCGCTTCTTCTTTTCTTCCGGCATCAGTTGCATCGGCGCCTAGGCGAATAAGGGCCGGGATTCGAGAAGGATTGTCTACAGGGCTTTGCACTAGAGTTTTCAACAGGGCAACAGCAGCCTCACGTTGGTTGCTTTTTTCAAGGCAAAGCGCCTGGCGGTAGGTCGCCGTGTTGCGGATTGAAGGATCCGTGCCCTGTTTGGCCGCAAGCTCGAAAGAGGAGGCCGCGCCGTCAAGATATCCCCGTGATTCCCGCAATTCCCCGAGACGGAATGAAGCGGCAGGAGTAAACATTCCGTAGGGACTTTCCTCAATCAGACGTTGGAAGGAAGCTTCAGAGGCGACGTCGCTTCCCATGAGACGCTGTGATTCGCCTAAGCGGAAGAGTGATCGATCCCTTCCCGGTGTGGACTTCGAGGAAATCACCAGAAACTTTTCGTATTCGGGAACGGCTGACTCCGGTTGTTTGCGTTCAAAAAAAGCGTCAGCTACAGCCAGTTGCGAGGCTGCCTGGGATTCTGAATCTTGTGCTCCGGAGGGGGCGATTCTGATGGTATCTGAAGGGTCATTCGCCGGAGTTATACGGGCGGAGGCATCAATCGGAGTGGTGGCGGGTGTGGGTGGGGGAGAGGTCGGATTTGGAGAGGGAGTCGGAGTG
>Ga0118677_10003372_pt1 | contig 30328 bp, 22 predicted proteins | sample AliMusrvi5mmetaG_FD_86154 | JGI IMG/M metagenome (GOLD analysis project Ga0118677, IMG submission 86154) | reverse complement strand
ACCTTCCCCCGCCGAACCCGCCGAATCCCCCCCCGCCGAAGCTTCCGCCGCCGAAGCCTCCGGAGCGGCCGCTGTTCAAAAGGAAAAAGAGAAGGAACGGATGCCGGATCACAAGAATGATCAAGAAAACGATAACAATAAAGGAAAATATTTTCTGCCCCTCGCTTAGCGGCGCGATGTTCTGCGGCTCGCCGCCGGCCGGTTCCTCGGAAAGCGCAACGCCTCTGTCTTTGGCTATGATCTCCGCCAGGGCCAGGGTCCCCTGATAGATACCTTCGGAATAGTCTCCTTTTTTGAAATAAGGGATTATGTATTTATCCTGGATCTCGCCGGTCAAACCGTCGGGAAGGATGCCTTCAAGCCCGAAGCCCACTTCTATCCGGGCCTTCCGGTCCTGCATAGCGACGAGGAGCAATACGCCGCGGTTGGTTTGTTTGTCGCCGATCCCCCACTCTTTGTAAATTTTAACGGAGTAGGTTTCGATATCGGTCCCGTCGAGAGTATTGAGCACTATCACCGCCGCCTGGGCTTTGGCTTTTGCGTCCAGCTCCGCCAGCACGCCGTTCAATTTCTCGACCGTCCGAGCGTCGATCGTGCCGGTGTAATCGTTGACGTAAGCGCTTGGGGAGATGCGCGCGAGAGTTGTTCCGCCGCCTGGCGCGGAGCCGGCCATAGCCGGAAAGGCGAAAAAAACAGCGGCGCAGGCGGTTATAAAGGAGCCGGACCGGATCGGAAAATTGCACATTATTTTATATCTGCCAAGATCTGGGATAAATGTACGATACTCTCATTATAACACAATACCCACACCGATGCTCCTGCCCGGACAGTTTATAGCGATCGATCCGCCCTGTAAGCTGGTCAAGACGTTCCTTATGACTTGCAGCCTTTCCTGCCGTTCGCATAAAAGTTTTAAGAGCGGCGGGGTTTAATTGGCGGGGGCCCAGGAACCATGGCTAATTGGCTCCAGCTTGTCTAATTGACATGTTGCCACGAAGCCAAAAGAGCTGGGCAGGCCCGATGTGCCCCATGGCTGACAGGACCCCGAACTTGCAGCCCGCCGTTTCACCAAAAGTTTCTTGGGACAGCCGTGTGCCGAAGGACCCAAGTGCGCTGTACCCGATATGCTCATGACGCCTGAATGAACATGAACTATAATTAAATAACAGACGGCATCACCGGAGGAAAATTGAACCGCATCAGACCGATTTACGTCCCCATCATTTCCGCTTGCGTCCTTTTTGTCGCCGCTGTTAATGCGCGGGCCGGCGCAGCAGCCGCTTTTGACGGGCTTGCGCCGCTCGATGCGTCTTATCAGGCCGTCCTGCCGCCGACGCCGAAAGCGCCCGCGGACCTTTCAGGAGAACAGCTTTTCCAGCAGCTGCACAAACGGACCGAAGCCGTGTCCCAGCCTTCCGGACACGACTACCTCGACGCTAAAAAATTCATGTTCTCTACCGCCGACAATGTCGGCTGCGATGGAGCGCCGGGCGTTCTTGAATTTTATTCCCAGATCTGCGTTAAAGGTTCGAGCGAGCATGGTGAAGATTATAAAGAACAGGGAGACCAGAATCAGGACGGCACGATAGATTCTGCGGGCATGAATGCCGAGCACGGCTGGCCCCAGAGCTACTTTGAACAGGCCTACCCGATGAGATCCGACCTGCATCACATCTTCCCCACTTTCATGAAGCCCAACAGCGCCCGCGCCGATCTGCCCTATGCGATGATAGACAAAGCCGTCTATTCAACGGCTAACGGCACCAGAATGGGCGCCGAAGGATTCGAACCCGCCGACAGCATCAAAGGCGATGTGGCCAGGGCCATGCTGTATTTCGTCACACGCTATTATGACAGGAATATCAGCAGCGGCATGAATTACGCTGACTTCTGGAAGAAACGCGTACCGATGTTCCTTGAGTGGAGCCGCAAAGACCCGCCTGACGCCAACGAGCGCCGCCGCAATGATCTCATCGCCCAGTATCAGGGCAACCGCAATCCGTTCGTCGACGACCCGTCCCTCGCCGATAAGATCGGCGCCCAGGTCTTCGCCTCCCATTAAAAGCAGAAAAAAATTTAAGATTTAACCACAAAGGTCACAAAGTTTTACACGGAAAGCACACGAAGTTTATACCAGAACCAACTTTGTGTCCTTCTCCGTTCCGAACTTCGTGTACTTTGTGTTTAATCCCCCTCTTCTTTCGTTTCTTCTTCGTGCCTTCGTGGCTTCGTGCGATAACACTCTCCAGTCTGTATCAAATATTTCTCACATAAAGCCGCTAAGCCACAAAGTTTTCCGATTTAACCGCAAAAGGCGCAAAGTTTTGCACGGAAAGTTCACGAAGAACATACCGCAAACCTTGTGTCCTTATCTGTTCCTAACTTCGTGCGCTTTGTGTTTAATCCCACTCTTACTTTTGTTTCTTCTTCGTGCCTTAGTGTCTTCGTGTGAGACCGATCTTCTTCTTTATCCCAGGATCTTCTCCTGCGAATCCTTTTATATTTTCCACTGGTTCTTCATTGTTGCTGATTTTTAAAATAGGTCTTTAGACCTATATGGGTATAGGCCTTTTGGTTCTTGTCAAATAGGCCAAATGGCATAAAATATGTTTGACATAGGTCAAACCTGTAGTTTTTGGAGAAACAGTGAATTACATCAAGACTGCGCTTAAAACCACGTCGCTTTTGCTCCTGTCCGCGGCTAGCTTGTTCGCCCAGCTAGCGCCGCCCGCCCAAAAAGCCACCCCCGCTTTTGATTCGCTTAAGATTTATGCGCCTCTGTCCGCTTCTGACGCCGTTCTCGCCCTTCCGGAAGCCGCCAAAGATCCCGCGCCCGCTCTGACCGGCGAACAGCTTTTTCAACAGCTTCATAAAGCCGAGATCCCCGCCAAGTCGAACCCGGCGGGCTACAAGCAGGCTAAAGCCTATATGTACTCCAAAGCCGACAATGTCACCTGCAACGGAGCGCCGGGCATCTTGACCTTTTATTCCCAGGTATGCGCGGCCGGAACAAGCGCCAACGGAGATGATTATCATGAGCAGGGCGATCAGAACGGCGATGGCGTGGTAGACACGATCGTCAACGCCGAACATATCTGGCCGCAGAGTTTTTTCAAGAGCGCACTCCCAATGGTCGCGGACCTTCACCAGCTCGCCTCTACTTTCGCCACGCCCAACGGGAGACGGGCCAATCTGCGCTACGCCAAAGTTACCAACCCTACCTACAGTACTTCCAGCGGCTCCAAGCTCGGCAAGGAAGGTTTTGAGCCCGCGGACGCGGTCAAAGGCAACGTGGCCCGCGCCTTATTGTACTTCGTTACGCGCTATTACGACCAGAACATCCGCCAGGGAATGGATTACAACAGCTTCTGGGTCTCCCAGGTGCCGATGTTGCTGGAATGGAACCGCCAGGACCCTCCCGACGCCGCCGAACGCCGCCGCAATGATATGGTTGAAGCCTTTCAGGGCAACCGCAATCCGTACATCGACCACCCCGAGCTTGCCGACCAGGTAGGCGCGGCAGTATTCGCGTCCCACTGAACGACAGCAATAAGAAAATAAAAACCGGAAAGTTTCAATTGAAATTTTCCGGTTTTACTATTTTTTATAAATCAGCAAATCAGGCGAAAAATCAACATGGATATACAGGATGAACAGGATTTCGGATCTTTATTCTTTCTCCAGACTAACCACAAAGGTCACAAAGTTACCTACGGAAGTGCACAAAGTTTTTTCTAAATTAGCTTCGTGAACTTTCTGTTCCTTAACTTCGTGTTTAATTCAAGTCTTGGTTTTATCCTGTTTATCCTGTCCATCCATGTAGATTCCCCCGCACTTGGGACATTTGGAGACGTACCAGGAAAGCCTGCCGCCGCAGCTGCACTTCCAGCGCCGTTCCTGCTGCTCGAGCCATTTTGTTTCCCCCATTTCCTTCAGGTCCTTCAGGTTTAAGACCGCTTGCGTGTGATGAGGAATACCGTCCGCGCCGAAGTCGAGCAGGCGTATGCAGGGGAAGTCTGAGCACTCGCCGCAATGCCTGTGGCCCTTAGCCTTAGCGCAGGTGCGTATCCCGCAATCACCGCAGCTGTCCGGATCAGGCTTACAACCCGCGCAGGGCTGCAAGGGCTCGCTCTTATATTTATCGTATTTAGAAGGCGCTGCGGTCAGGTGAGCGCGGTCGTTCTCTTCGTAGGCGACCTTGAAACTGCACGCTCCGCAATAAAGGCCGCAGTAGGCGAGCATTGAATTATTTTGTTCGGTTGTCACCTTAAGAACTCCTTTGTTCTTCGCCTAAATAAAGGATATAAACATAATGCCCGGCTCTATTAAGCCGGGCATTCGGGCTCTCCACGAATATTTAGCGCGCCAACTTGTACGGGTCGTCGGTCACGCTGAGCATGTAGACCGCGGCTTTAACATTATTGGCCACGGCCTTATCCAGAATGGCCGCGCCGGGGTAAAAGCTGGTCCCTTCAAGCTCGGTGGTGAACGCGAAGATCCCAGAGGTCGCGTAGGCCCAGTCGGTCGTGTCGCCGGTGGCGACGTAAAGATCGCTCGACTGCTGCGGCTTATAGCCCGTGAAGGCCGTCATCTTCCGCGCCATAACCTCGAATACTTTGCGGTCCTTTTCATTTTCAACCGGAGTATCTTTGCCGGCCCAGGGATAAAGCACCAGGCTGGAGTAGGAATGATAGCTCATCAGCGTCTTCAGGTTCTTTCTGGCCGCCACGAATTTTCTGACGGCCTGCGTTTCGGGCTCGGAAAAAGCCGAGGGCCCGCAGTAAGTGTCCGCCACGGGTGAATGCGAAGAGCCCGCCTGGCACCAGCGCGTGTCATAGTTGCGGTTCAGGTCGACGCCGATGGATTTATCCGGGTTTATGCGCGTGTTTTTCCTGTGCCAGCGGTACTGACCTGTTTTCACATCGTATTCTGCTCCGTCGGCGTTGAGCATCGGCATTATATAGATGTCCAGTGTGTTGAGATATTTTTTTATCTCCGGCTCGTTCTTGTGGTCCAGCAGATAGACCGCCAGCCCCAGGGCGACCTCGTTGCTGAGATGTTCGCGCGCATGATGATTGCCCACGTAAAAAGCTCCGGGCTTCGTACTGTGCTCCTCGCCTTTCTCAGTGGAATTCAGACGCAGACACCAGATCTCGCGCCCCTCCAGGGTTTTCCCCGCCGAAAAAAGAGAGGCGATCTCGGGATTCCCTTCCGCCAGCGTTTTAAGAAGCTCGGCGGTTTCCTGGTAGTTGTGGTAGGCGGAATCGGCGGCGGGAAAATCTTTCAGGTGCTGTTTGGCGTATTCGTAGATAGTAACGCGGTTTTCGATGATAAAACCTTTTGCCGCAAGAATATCCAGCTCGGCCCTGCGGACGAAGCCAAGGGTCTTGCCCCCGTTTATCTCCACGACGTCCATGCCAGCCTCAAGAAGCGCGGTTCTAGCGTATTTGTCCGCGGCCTGCACCGTCACCCAATATCTGTCGTCGTTCTTAAGGGCGCCCGCCACCGCGGCGTCCAACCCGGGTTCGGGCAGGTCCAGGCCCGGCAGCCGACCGGCGAAAGATCGTTCCAGCAGGCTGATAAAGGTAGGGGAATTTTCCTGCCCGGCGGCAAAACCCGCGCCGGCGCAAAAAAAGGACAGGGCCAGGATAAGCGTGAGATTCTTCATATTACTCTTCCTCCGTGAACAGTATTGCCGGCAGAAACTAGGCTTGGCGCGGCTTCAAACCGCGACAGGTTGCGCCTCTGGCGGCTCTCCTCCGCTCGTTTCCGCCTGTGATGCGCACAGGCAGGCGCCGAAAATAAAAACGCAGCCGGAAAGATAGATCCATAAGAGCAGCGCCATGATCCCGCCGAACGCGCCGTAGATAGCGTTAAAGGTGGCGAAGTTCTTCAGATAAGCCACGAACAGCGCTTCTACGGCATGGAGCAGCGCCGAGGCGCACAGCGCTCCGGGCCAGACCTCGGAAAACCGCGTCTGGCGCCACGGGGCCAGTTTGTAGAACACGCTCAGACTGATAAAGACTACCATCCAGGGTATCAGCGCCGCCCCTGTTTTGTAGATCCACGGCAGGTAATGGTATAAAGGGAACAGGAGCGCGCTGGTCACTCTGTCGACTATTGAAAGACCCAGGCTCAGCAATACCGCGCATACGAGAAGGCCGAGCAGCAAGCCGCTTTGAAGGGGCTGCTGCCACCAGTTGCCCGCTTTAGTTCCCCAGGCGCGGTTGGCCGCGGTAATGAGCGTGGTAAAGAATTGCGGCGCGGCCCAGAGCAGCATAAGGAACGCCGCGGCGCTGGCCTTGCTGCGCGTTTTAACCACGCCGGCGATAGTGTCAAATATATAGCGCTGCGTTTCTCCGCTTAGCGGCACATAGTGCTTGACATAGCCGATGACGGCTCTCCCGGCAGTGTCATAACTGATAAAAACCGACGCGATGGTGACAAAAAGGATTATGAGCGGAAATAATGAGAAGAACGCGTTATAGGCGAACGCGCCGGCGCGCTGCGCTCCGTCTATAAAAAAGAACCTCTCCGCGGCCAGACGGAAGATGGTCCAGATCCTGATAAATGCGGTTTTGAACTTGAACGGCATATAGTAGGATAATTTTTAAAAGCTCCTCCGATATGCCCGAGGCTATGCCCCCTGGCGCAGGAACATTATTAGCTTGCCTATCGTATAAGTTTCCTGGCCGGGCGGTAATGCGGCGAGCAGCTCCCGGACCGTCTTAAAATCTTCGCCTAAAGTAACGATAGGCGGCTCCACATAGCCGTCCGCTCTGACCTGCGGAAGACCGCAGGCGGCAAGAAGGGCATTGCACAGGCAGCCCCGGCCGACTGTATTCTGGACCCTGCCGCCTTTGGCGACAAAACCCTCCACTGATTCGGCGGGACACCGGCAGCCTAATCCGCCGTCCGGCGCGACGTAGTTGGCCTGCAGCAGGCCTATATCGCAGACGCGCTTGCGTTTTTGGTAGATCTCCGGATCCGAGATGGTACCGGGGATCTGGGCGACCTTAAATGGGAAACCGGTAGGCGATACCATCGTGTTGGCTACCACAAGCTGATTCGCCGCGGCCAGTTTAAGAGCCTGGACCCTTAGTTTTGGCGCCATGCCTGATTGGCCTGAAAGCGCCGCGGCCGTGCCTATCTGCACGCCGTTAGCGCCCTGGGCAAGGGCTTGGCGCAGCTTCATGGAACTCGCATATGAGCCCGCGAGCCAGAACGGCAGACCGAGCCCTGCTATATCTGCGATATTGGCATTATCCTCATCGGTATAAACGAGGACCGGCCGGCCTTTTGCGTCGAATTTCATTTTTGCCGGAGGGGCGCTGTGTCCGCCGGCTTCATGCCCTTCTACGATGAAGCCATACGGACGGGTGGCCGGATCGGAGGCCAGGGCCTGTGCCAGGCCGAAAGATGAAACAATGGCAAGGAACTTGGGAGGCGTCAGCTCGGCGGCCTGGTCGCCGACCAGAGTGTCGGGCCGGATCATTATGCGGAAATCGCCGCCGTCCGAGCGGGTCCCGTAAACTTTCAGCGGCATGGAGACCGCCGCGTGACGCGACAGCTCTCTTATCATCTTTGGAAGCTCGGTCGGACTGCCGGCCCCTACCACGACGTAATTCGCGCCGGCCAGCATGGCGCCGTAAAGCGCCCAAAGGAGCGGCCGTTCCACTTTTCGGAGGAAATTGATGCCGACTTGTCCGTTGTGCCCTTCTTTCGCCAGCCAAACCTCTGCGAAATTGGAGGCGATGGTCAGGATCTGAAGCTCGCGCAAAGGCTCCCAAAAGGAGTCAGGTCCGGCGGGCCCGTCCACAGGGACTAATTTGCCCATCGGGACGGCCTTGTACGGCTTATCGGCGGTCTTACCGCCTTCGATAAAATATTTATCCAGCAGTTTGGTGAGGGATTCCGCGAAAGCCGGCTGCCGCCGCGCCAGTTCGGCGAAGGCCCTGCGGACATGCCCTCCGGGATCGCCGTTCTGCAGGACCCTGGGGTAGACCACTTCAAGCGCCGTGCCCGACACGACGCCCAGTTCGCCCATCATGGAGACTATCCTCGCCATGAGCCAGCAGGAGATATTTACGCCCATACCCCCGGTAATGATCATCGGATCGGGGCGATTTTTGGACGCTTTCACATCTGATATTATCTTCAGCATTAAATTCCTTAAGTCTGCGCACGCCTAATGATAAAATACCATTTTTAGAGACATCTTTTAAGTGTTTTTATGAATTCAACGGCCCGCCGTCCGAATTCCTGGGCGGAAAAAGACCGGCTGCCCGGCGCAATAAGCGCGCTGAGAGAGCCTGAATATGCGGAAATTACGGGTGTGAGCTTTTTGTGATTTTTTTGTGGAGTTTCTTTGTTCTATCACGAGGCTGCAAGTCCCAAGCCGATATTACAGAAGAGCGGCCAGAAAATTATATAAACAGATCAGGTAAACGACATATACAAAAAATGAGTTGATGCGGAACTTTATGCGCGCTGAATTTAATTTATCCTCAGACTCTTTAAGTTCTTCTTCGTCCTTTTCGCCCGCTTCCTTATGGATGCCTTGGAAAGCGGCTCTCAAATTCATTTCATCTTTCGGCTCCAATTTACGCATTATCCTGGCGTTGTGCCGCATATGGAGAGCTATATTCTCGAAATTTTTCATGGAATATGAACTATAAAAACTGATGGCGGAAAAATAGATCATTATCAGGGTCGTGACCGCAAGATGTTCGAACGGAGAAGAATAGTGGAGGTTCAGGACAAGCAGAACTACGGAGAACTGGATAATATTAACGGCAACTCTCCAGATGTAGGATGCTAATTTCATATATTTGGATCCCGCGGCGGCTGTTCCCGTATTCATGTCCGTGAAGTTTTCGTCCGGCGCATTCGTGAGCATTTCGTCCTTTTAAAATATTCCGCGCTTTGGGCGCTTGTATTTAATTTACCGGCAATTCCCCTGCCGTCACTATACATTATAACCAACTTTATTTTAGTTGCATATGAATATATTCTACGGGAACATTCGAACCGCTAGCGCATAAAGGCAATAAATACGAACATGAACACGTTATATAACTACAGCATGTCCGTACCTGAAGGCAGGCCCGCCATAGCTTAGATCGCCGGTCCGAACACGAAGAATATTTAATTATTTATGCCATTGCCAGCTGGAGACTCATCGACCATCACGCCGCAACAGCGCATGCTACTAGACAAGTGGAGCGGACCGGAGCACGACCCTTCTCTTATACTGGATGAGCTGCTGCCTGAATTGTTCGAGGCTTCAGTTGACAATGGGCCGGAGCGCGCCGCCGTACTCTGCGGCGGGATCACCCTGACATATCGGGAGCTTGACGAGCGCGCCAACCGGCTTGCGCACTGCCTGCGCCGGCGCGGAGCCGCAAAAGAAGACCGCGTTGCTTTTTTTTTGCCGCGCTCCGAACATCTTTACACGGCGATTTTGGGCATACTCAAGGCCGGCTGCGCCTATGTGCCGCTGGACCCCGAAACCCCCTCCGACCGCATAGCCTTCATTTTGGACGACTGCCGGGCGAAATGTCTTATAACTCTCTCCGGAACGACTAAGGCAAATGAGCATGTTCTCCCAGCGAACGTCTCCGTAATTAACCTGGACTCGGACGAGCGGGAAATAGCGGATATGCCGGCCACGCGGATAACGCGCAGCGAAACAGGCGTCAAACCCGATGATCTTTGCTATCTGATCTACACTTCCGGCACCACAGGCCGTCCAAAAGGCGTTCAGATAGAGCACCGCAATGCCGCCAACCTTATCCGCGCGGAATCGAAGCTTTACGGCGTGAACAGAGACGACCTGGTCTTTCAGCTGGCATCCGTGGCTTTTGACGCTTCGGTAGAGGAAATATGGCTGGCGTTCTTTCACGGAGCGGCCCTTGTCGCCGGCACAAAAGAGATAATGCGCTCCGGCCACGAGTTTTCGGGGATATTGGCAAAACTCGGAGTTACCGTCCTATCCTGTGTCCCCACTTTCCTTTTAATGCTGGAGGAAGATATCCCGACAGTGCGGATACTTATCCTCGGCGGTGAAACCTGCCCGCCCGAGGTGGCGGCGCGCTGGTGCAAGCCGGGACGCTCGGTTTTTAACACTTATGGACCGACCGAAACCACCGTCATAGCCACAGCTTCGATACTGGAACCCGGCCGCCCCGTGACGATAGGCCGCCCGATAGCCAATTACAAAGTTTTTCTGCTCGATGCGCAGCTGAAGCCCGTTCTTCCCGGCTCGGAAGGAGAGATCTGCATCGGCGGCGAAGGCGTAGCGCGCGGATATCTCAACCGTCCTGAACTTCAGAAAGAAAAATTCGTCCTTGCGGATACGCCTGACGGCCCCGCTATGGGGCTGTACCGCAGCGGCGATCTGGGCCGGTTCACTTCCGACGGCGAAATAGAATATCTGGGCCGTACCGATGACCAGGTCAAACTGCGCGGCTACCGCATAGAACTGAGCGAGATAGAGGCCGTGCTTATGCAATGTCCGGGCGTGCTGGCAGCGGCGGCGGCCCTGTACGCGCCCACGCAGCAACTGGCCGCCTATGTGGTGCCCGCCAGCTCGGAGCGGAGGCTGGACAGAGACCTTCTGAGAGAAACGCTATACTCACGCCTGCCGTCATATATGGTGCCGGCGTTCCTGGATGAAGTGAAGGCGCTGCCGCTTACTTCGGCGAACAAGATAGACCGCAAACGCCTGCCGCCCCCAAAGCAGCCGCTGGAAAGAGGCGCGTCTAAAAGTGTGTCGCCGACCAACGACGCGGAGCGCGCCGTCATGGCGGTGTGGGAAGAGACCTTCTTACGGAAAGGCTTTTCCGCAGCGGACGACTTCTTCCTTGACCTTGGCGGACATTCCATGCTGGCCGCTATTGCCGTCTCAAAACTGCGGCGGCTGCCGGAATTCGCCGGGATCTCCCTGGCCGACCTTTACGCCAATCCCACTGTCGTAAAACTGGCTTCGCTCTCCGGAAAGAACGCCGCGCCGCAGACTTCGTCCTCATCTTTCCATGAAACACCCCGCCGAATTTACCTGGCCTGTGCGGCGGCTCAGGCGTTGGCGTTGATTTTCCTGGCCGGTTTGTACGCGTGGCAATGGCTGGGGCCCTTTCTCGCTTACGGTTATCTGGCCCTGGCGGACAAGTCGATAGGGCACGCGCTTCTGGGGGCCTTCATTGTCTATATCTTCACTATGCCGGCCGCGCTGCTGCTTTCGATCGGAATGAAATGGCTGCTACTCGGCAGGATGAAGCCGGGCGATTATCCGCTCTGGGGCTGGTTCTATTGGCGTTTTTGGCTGATGCGGGCCGTAACGCGTGCCACGCAAGCCCATTATCTGGACGGTACCCCCATTATAAATATTTACTACCGCCTGATGGGCGCGAAGATCGGGAAAGACGTTTTCGTGGGCAGTCACGGCCTTGCTACCTTTGACCTGCTATCGATAGGGGAGGGCTCCAGTATCGGTCTGGACACCTCTGTCGACGGCGCGTGGGTGGAAGGCGGCATGCTGCATCTCGGGCGGATCTCCATAGGGCGCGGGTGCTTTGTAGGCAACCGCTGCACATTTGGAGCGAATACCAAAATGGGCGACGGTTCCGGCCTTGACGATCTTTCTATGCTGCCCGACGGCAGCCGCATACCGGAAGGGGAGCTATGGCGCGGCTCGCCGGCGAACCCGACGGGGCGGCTGGCGCCGGAACCTGCGCGCAGCCCATGGTCGTTGGCCTCCGGTCTTGCCCACCTTTCCGGTGTGGTTTTATTTCCCCTGATGGTTATCGCCGCTATATTCCCGGGCGCCATGCTGATCACGCATCTGGGGCACATGGATGAAGGGTATTCGTTCCTGGTCGTTTTGCCGCTGATCTCTTTTTCTTTCATCTTCTTCCTATGTTTGGAAGTATGGGCCATAAAATGGCTGCTTCTCGGGCGGGTTAAGGAAGGGCGTTATCCTGTAGGCGGCTTTTTTTACGTGCGCAAGTGGTTCTTCGACCAGTTTATGGCCATGAGCTTTGAGATAATGGAAACACTGTATGAAACGCTTTACATAAAACCCTGGCTGCGCGCATTGGGCGCGCGTATCGGTCCCCGCTCCGAGATGGCCGCCGTCGGATTCCTTGAGCCGGACCTCATTGAAACCGGGTCGGAATGCATGATAGCCGATCTCGCTCTTATCGGCGCGCCGCGGGTGAGGAACGGCTGGTTCGAGATAGGCAAAGTCCGCCTCGGGGATCGGGTATTCGCCGGCAACAGCTCGGTCATGCCAGGCGGCACCGTGCTGGCCGGCAACTCACTTTTGGGCGTGCTATCAACGCCTCCCGCTCCGGAAGTGGCGGAAGGGACGTCGTGGCTGGGTTCGCCCGCCATAAACCTGCCGGCCCGCTACAAGAGCGGCCGGTTTTCGGAAGCGGAAACCTACTACCCGCCCAAACACCTTATAGCCCTGCGGCTGTTCATAGAGTTCTTCCGCGTAACATTGCCCGCGACGCTTTTTACCATGCTGGGCTCGCTGGTGCTGAATGCCACGGATATCTTACAGGATTATATCAGTCTCAGGGAGTGGCTGTTGCTGCTGCCGCTGCTGTATATGGTTTCCGGATCGCTGGCGCTGGGGATCACGCTGCTGCTTAAGAAAATACTCATCGGCCGCTATCGCACCGGAGAAAAGCCGTTATGGTGCGCCTATGTCTGGCGCAGCGATCTGGTGACCGGCGTCTATGACAATCTCTGCGGCTTCTTTTTTCTGGATATGCTGCGCGGCACACCTTTCATCGCTATAGCGCTGCGCCGGTTCGGCCTGAAAATAGGCGAACGATGCTACATTGATACCACTTGGTTCACTGAATTTGACCTGCTGGAAATAGGCGACGAAGTATCTCTTAACGAAAATGCGAACCTGCAAACGCATCTGTTTGAAGACCGCGTCATCAAGATGGGCTATGTGCGGCTGGGCGACCGCAGCGTAGTGGGTTCCCAGTCCACCGTACTCTATGACACGGAATTAGGAGCAGGCGCTCAATTGGGGGATCTATCTCTGGTCATGAAGGGCGAAAGTCTCCCTCCATATACGCGCTGGCATGGCCTGCCGGCGCAGCTGGAGCGCGTTTCATCAAGCCTGCATAACAAAAGACGCCCACCACAATGAACGGCTCATTAGCCGGAAAACTTCAGTTTATGTTTTCCGGTTAGCGGTGACAAAAAAAGGCCGAATAACTGCGAAGTCTAAAAAGGCGTGGTGTTTTATTTGGCAGCGCGGCAGCGTGTCAGTCGATCCATTTTGACGACTGGTCCTGGTTGAATTTGGGTATATAAAAAGTAAAAGTCGAGCCTTTACCGATCTCCGATTCGGCGAATATCGATCCCCGATGGGCTTGGGCTATTTTTTGCGCGGTCCAAAGGCCCAGCCCCAATCCCTCCCCCCGGGCGTTCACCGAATTCTCGGCTCTAAAAAACGGGGTAAAGATGCGAACTATCTCAGCTTGGGACATTCCCGACCCGTTGTCCGCTACGAGAAAACTGCGCCTTTCAGGGGTCTCGCAGTACGAAAGCTCGACCTGTCCTCCGACGCCGGTATATTTAATGGCATTATCCATTAGATTCGTCAGCAGCTCCGCCAGATAGTCAAAATCTCCGTCGAAGGGTGTGGTCCCGCCGACGCATTCCGTTTTCAGCTGTTTTGAGCGGCTCTGGACATAAAACGAATATTTCAGACGGATGTGGTCGAGGAGTTTGCGGGGGTCCACTTCCGATTGACGCAGCTTCGGAGTCCATTTTAAAGGTATCTCCGGGTCGAAACAGGAGGCCAGCGCGCACTGCAGCTGATTTGCCGACTGCGTTAAGCCGGCCGAAATGGCGGCAGGGTTTTTACCTGAGCGCGTTATTTTTATAATATCCTGGAGATAACTTCTCAACCGGCCTTTCATGGCCCGGAAAACATCAACGGCGACGCTTTGCTTTATCTTTTCTAAAGCCAGAGCTTTTTCTACCGGGCGCGCGCATCCGCTAAATCCGCTGAACACGTCTTTCGACCTTTGGGCATACAGGTCCACCAGGAGTTCGACGGCGCCCCCGGTTTTCATCTTTCCGGTCATCACAAGGGTGCAGCGCACCTGCCCCTTGGGCAGGAACGATTCGTCCGGAGCGCCCTGAGTGCATTTCAGATATGTCCATAAAGATTTTCCCTTAAGGAAATCGGGGTCATGGCGCAGGAACTGGGCCATGGCCGTGTTGATATCGAGCACCTTGCCCCTGGGGTCAACGCTGAAGATCCCGTCAAGCACCCTTTCCTTAAAAGTTTGGAATTCGACTTCACTCTTGACTGCGCGGGCTTCGGAACTCTTTACGATACGGTCTACCTTTATGGCCCCCGCCAATGTGCCTATAAGCGTGAATATTATAAGTAATGAGATGGTGTATATAAAATAAGGATTGCTCTCACCCATCCCGAACACATAGGCGAGAGGTAGGAGGGAAAAAACAAAAATGGACAGGAACAACCTTGCTCTAAAGGTCATGTCGCAAGACCTAAAAAGGATTTAATACTGCCCAGCAGACTGGTGGAGGAAACGGCCGCGGGTTCAAGTCCGAGCGCCCGGATACCTTTACGTTTGAAGATCGCATCCGCCATCTTTTCAGCCAGGATCGGATTCGCCTTCACCACTTCGCGCACTTCGTCAGGTGGAAGCGAAAACAGTTCCACCTCGCCTTCGGCGGTCACTGAAGCGTTGCAGATATCTCCGGTCAGTATGGATACCTCTCCGAAATTCTCGCCTTCCGAAAGTCTGGCAAGGCGGCTGCGGCCTTTTGGTGTTTCAGCCCAGACCGAAACCGTTCCGCATCGTATGATGTAGAGCGCCTCGCCTTTCTGACCCTGGCGCAAGATGGTTTTGCCGGGCGCAAAGCCGATTTTTTTTATCGACAGAACAAGCTTTGTTAACTCCTCTTCAGAATGATACGTCAGGAAGTCAAGCTTGCGGAGTTTTTCGAAAAGCCATTTGACATCGGGCGCTGAAAGACTCATATGTAAACATTATATAACACAATCCGCGGTTATTACCGATATTTTCACCGTTATTTGACGGATTTACTTTGAGATGGACTTTCAAGACTGTAAGAAAAGAGAACAGACAGAATAAGGAATCTTATGGGTAGCACTGGGACGGTCTCCAGGGACCCGCAGGACGGCGGCAAATTCCACACGAACCTGGGAAGAGGTTTTCGTCGATCCTGAGAGAGAAAAAATTCAGGCCGCCTCGAAGGCGGCCTAAATTTTTTCTCCCCGGGTAGGACTCGAACCTACAACCTATCGGTTACAAGAGCCTCTGAATTGCTCCAGAGCTTGGACTATATCATATCCATGGAACATCAACACTGCAACGTTCTTTACGGACCCAGGCGCTTCCCACCTTTTCAGGCAGTACTCCCTTTCGGGATAGTCTCTGCACCTTCCCCTAACAGTCCGCTGTTAGGGGCTTGGCTCAGGATTGTCCTTAATTTCCGTTAAGGGTTTCCCTGAGTTCACCTGGTTTTTCAACTACGGTTTCCCGTAGAAGCTGCTTGTTGGCGTGGACCTCTCTATGACAATTGGCGCATAGCATTTCGCATTTATCAAGTTCCTTCTTAACTCTTTTCCAGCCTCTGGTGTATCCTTTATTTGATATCCCAAAGTCTTTGGCTAACGAATCAAGATGATGGAACTCTAGTGCTTCGCTACACTTATTGTAACCGCAGATGCTACATCCACCGCCCTTATATTCCACCGCCATTTCCCGGATCTTCTTTCTCCGCTTCCTGACAGCTTCGATAAGGTACTCTCTGCGGTCACTATATTTCCGCTTGTCCTGCATTAGTCCCCGCTTTTGTCTACAGCCGATCGCTCCACCATTGAGCTACCGGGGAATACTACACTTACTACAGAACTTATTCTATGCCCCACTCCGCCAAACCGCCTGGCGGACTCGCTTCGCTCGCATTGCCAGCCGCAGGCTGGTCCGCCTTCGGCGGAAGCTACCGGGGAATACTTCAGTACGGAATAAATTATACTACATTTTACTTTTTACGGCCATAAACAATTCGGCAAGTTTTTAAAAATATATTTTGCTAGAATATTTATCATGCTAAAAAACACCGTCGAATATCTTCAATGCATACTGGATAATCTTACCAGCGGCCTGATCAGCGTTAACATCTCCGGTACGGTGGACTATATTAATCCCATGGCGGGAAAGATACTTCACTGGAACGCGGATAAATCATCCCTTGAAGAAGACTATAATAAAACTTTTTACAATTTCCCGGCTCTCTGCCATGTGATCCGTGAAGCCCTGGAAACCCGCAAGACCACGCGCCGCGCGGAGCTTTCCATCATGCACGCGGATGTCCCGCTTACGATAGGTTACAGCACAATGCGTTTCAAGGACCACGAAGGGAAGAGCGCCGGCATTATAGTCATTTTCCAGAACATATCATTCGTGGGCGGAGAGAAAAAACAATATGAGCAAAAAAAATAAAAAGACCGCTCCTGCCGCAGCGCCGGGGACGACCGATACCGCTCTTTCAGCGAACGCCGCCCCCGGTGTCCGGCAGGAAACAAAGCAGCAGGAGGTGCACGCGCCGGACGTTTCAAAAAAACACTTTTTCATCTTCTGGAGCATTATCATACTGGCGGTAGCGGCGGCCTGGATACTTGACACCATCCTTCCGGGCGTGAGCGAATCCGTTATAGAGCGCAGACTGATGGTGGTTTTGGCCGCGGCCCTTGCCGTCCTGCTTTTTGTTTACAAGGAATAACGGACCGCTATAACGACCCGGAACGGAAAGTGGTACGATTCAATTTGTAAGACGAGAACATAAAGTCGGCTGTTCAAACAAAGACGTAGAACTCAGTGTCTCCGCAGCAGTGGTCAGGGATTATGCCTAAATTCATAGATTATTATTCCGTTCTTGGCGTATCGAAATCAGCTTCCGAAGCGGAAATAAAATCCGCGTACCGGAAGCTGGCCATGAAGCACCACCCGGACCGCAACCCCGGAAGCAAAGAATCCGAGAGCAAATTCAAAGAGATAAACGAGGCTAACGAAGTCCTCTCCGACCCCAAAAAACGCCAAACCTACGACCAGCTAGGAAAGGACTGGCGCCAGGACCAGGAATTCACCCCTCCGCCCGGCGGCGAGGCAAGGCAGGGGCAAAGATCCGGCGGTTTCGGATATAATTATCAGGACCAGGGCGGACAGGGTTTCGGGCAGACCGGTGATTTTAGCGACTTTTTCAGGTCTATGTTCGGCGGGATGGGCGGAGGAGATTCGTTCCAGGGAGGAGGCGAAGACGACTTTGAGGACTATATCCAAGGCGGAGGAAGGCAGACCTCCCAGGCCGACATGGAGTCCGACCTCCATCTTTCTCTGGCCGACGTCCTGAAAAGCGGCCAGCACGCGCTCACCTTCAGTTACAAAGCGACCTGCCCGGAATGCGGAGGCAGGGGGCGGACTAGAAATCGCTCCTGCGCGCCCTGCGGGGGCTCCGGCCAGAAGTTGGAGACCAGAAATATACAAGTTAATCTCCCGAAGGGTTTGAGGAACGGCGCCCGCATCCGGCTGAAAGGCCAGGGCCGGCGCCAGTCTTCCGGCAGGACCGGGGACTTATACCTTAATATTTACGTGGCGCCCGATCCTAATTTTACGTTAGTGGGCGACGACCTCGAAACGCGCATATATATTATGCCTTGGGACGCCGTTCTTGGGACTGAAGTCACTATTCCTGCGCTTGACGGAGCTATCAAGATAAAACTTCCGCCGGGCTCGAGATCCGGCCGGCGTCTGCGTATTTCCGGACGCGGTCTGCCCAGGAAGGACGGCTCCCGCGGCGACCTTTACGCCGTAATGTTCATAGATATTCCCCCCTCGATAACCTCGCACCAGGCCGAACTCTTCAAGAAGCTCAAAGACGGCTCGCACTAAGAGTCTGTCTGACATAATGAGGCCCCGAAAGCGGGGCTTTCATTATTTATCAGCTATTATCACTCCTGTCCGGTTAAACTGAAAACAGCAACGGTTGCTCTTGACACCTCAAGCGGGCAAGCCTCGCGTCATTCAGGTTCAACAAATCTATAAGCGAAGTTCGCTCCATCAGCATTTCCCTTACGATTCTATGCAGATAGAAGATCGACGAGCGATACTTCGTCTGATATTTTATGTAGGTCAGCAGCAGGTAGTAGCACATGGCCACCCAGACCTGCGTCATCACCGCGTTCGGCGTCGTCCCCAGGAACGTCTTTATCTTCAGGTTCTGCTTGATCCACTTGAAGAAAACCTCTATCTGCCACCGGGCCTTATAGATGTGCGCGATGGTGGCCGCGGCCAATTTGAAATTATTGGTCAGGAATTCAAGGATAACCTCTCGCTCGGCATCGTAATAGCGCACCAGCCTCAGGGCGCCGGGGTACTCCTTGGCTGAATAGAACCCGTCCAGCGTTATCTGTTCATCGGAAAGAACGCCGCCGCCGGCAGGGACATCCTGCTGTCCGATGACCGTGTATTTCAGGTTCTCTTTGGCCCTTGTGACGAAGAAAGCTCTATTGATATCTATACGACGGAACCAGGAGAAGTCCGTGTAGGCTTTGTCAAAGCAGTATATGCTGTCCGGCACAACGGCAAAAAAAGAATTCGCCGCCTTCATGTCATTGCATTTGGCGTCTGTGGCGGCCACGAAGCATGGCATATTGCCGCCATGGTCAAGCTGGCAGTGCAGTTTCATGGCGCCTTTGGCCGCTCGGAACCTGGCCCAAGGGAAAGCCTCCAGGCAGAGGTTGATGGTCGTGGCATCAAAGGTGTAGAGCGGGTTGTTGAATCGGAACTTATGTTTAGGCGTCACATCCTTGCAGCGGTCCACCATCGCATAGAAGAGGTTCTCAAATAACGCGCATGGCCGATTCCTATTGGCGTCAGAAAGCGTAGACCTCTTGATCCCTTCGGGCAGGCCGAGGTGGTAGAGCCTCCCACGCTGGGCTTGGAGCCCGTTCTCGATATCCCGTAGGCTTTGTTTACCGCCGCCTTGAGCATACAGCATAGTCGCAAGTTGGTTCCAGGAGGTAAAAGTCTTGACATACCGGTCAGAGTCAAGGCCCAGGACCAGTCTGTCGAAATGATGTCGGGGTATCAGATTTAGAAGCTGATGCATGATTGTGTTATAATGAGACATGGGGGCTCCTTCGTCGGTAAAACTTCTTCTAAGCAAAGTAATTTTACCATAACGAGGGAGTCTCCTCAGATTTTACCCGGACAGGTCTGAGCTATTATGACAAACCCCCGCATCCGCCTGAGGCGGACACGGGGGTAAAGGAGGTCTTTGCGCAGGGTCTAGAACTTCACGTTCTGCAGTTTACCGTTAAGTTGTTCTATCTGCCTGTCGCTCTTTTCCTGCAGGCCTTTCTGGAAAGGCGTTCCTATTTCCTGGATAAGCCCGTCGCCCTGCACGTAATAGATGACCTTCTGATCTATGGAGTGGAAGGTGGTCGAAACTTTCCATTTGAGCTGGACCTGCATCGAAGCGATGGGGTCCTCGTGGGTGCCCACATTGGCCACCGTTGAGTCCGGTACTTCGGAGATCAAGTCCACTTTGACACCCCACGGCGCCGTGACGCTGATGGGCTCGACGGTCACGCCGGTAAGGAACTTGCCTTTGCCCTGTAAATTACCATCATGGGTCCAGTGCACCTGATAAACGACGCTTACCGTGCCTGCGCCCGCTTTCATGGAGAAAGCGTACTTCTGGGTCGAGGGCTTGCTCCAGCCTTGCAGCTGGGTCCAATGGCTGGTGCCGTAGGGGACCGCGTTGGCGTAATTGGTGGTGATATTAACCACGGGTCTGTTCTTATCGATAATGGTCCAGATCTTATCGGCTAGGTTCACGATATTGTCGATAACGCCGATGGTCTGGTTGATACCGTCGATGCTTATGCCGCCGCCGTTGGGGGCCGCAGGGCCTGGGTCGGTGCTTCCGATAGGCGGATTGATCACGGGGCCATCCGGCGGCTTGGGAAGCTGCGCGGGGCTGGGAATGGGCGGATTGATCACGGGGCCGCTCGGGGCCGGGGGCAGGACGCCGCCGATGGTGCCGCCGCGGTCATCCAGTCTTTCGATCTTTATGGAAGACGCGTCCAAGGTGTCTGACTTCGCGTCGAACTGCTGGGCGTACGCTGCGCCGGTGAAGAGCGCGGTTATGAACGCCGTTATCGCAAGTTTGTTCTGCATTTGAAGTTCCTCCTTTATTCTTTCACTTATTAATTCTCAACTTATGTGCGCTTAAAAAACCCTGGTCAGGTCCATTGTGAGCGGGCCCGCCGATTTCAGATCTTCCATTTTGACTTCTTTCTTGGCGAAAGGGCTGGCCATCTCTTCGAAGTAACCGTCGCCCTGTATATAATAGACGCTGGTGCCGTTGGAATCCTTGACGACGGTGGAAATTTTCCACGCCGACTTCAGCTGCAGGGAGGCGATAGGGTCCGCGTCGGTCCCGACATTAGCGATGGTGGAATCCGGGACCTGCGCGGCGAGGGAGAAACGATAGCCCCAGGCCACATTGGTGACCGTAGGGACGACTGTTACGCCCGTCAGATACTGGCCTTTGCCTTTGTAGCGGCCGCCGGAGGTGAACATAACCTTGTATTTAACGTCTATGGTCGTCACGCCGTAGAGGTTCTCGGCGTAGAAACCGTATATATAGGATTTGGGCTTCTTCCACTCAGAGAGCTGATTCCAGGCCGTGATGCCCTGGGGGACGGCCGCGGCGTACTTGGTGTCGATGTCGACCACCGGCGCGTTCTGTTTAATTATGTCCCAGATCTTGGTGGCGATGTTGATTATCTGATCGATGATGACCAGCGTCCCGCCAACGTCCTTTTTCTCGCCAAGGTAGGTGAAATCCTTTTCTTCCACCACTTCCTGCCTGGTGATCTTTATGGATGAGGGCTTTATGGTAAAATACGAAGGGTCGGTCTTGGCATAGTCCTGCTCGTTCTTGGTGAAGACCGCCCTATCGTCCTGAAGCGGCTCTTCGGCATATACGGCCGTCATTGAAAGGAACAAGGTCGACACCAGCAGCGCTTTGATGATTTTATTCGGCATATACCATTTCTCCTGCTCGTCTTATGGCTCCGGAATCCTTCCGGCGCCCGCTTACTGCCTACAGATAGATTATAGTTCAGTTCCTCCGATTCACTAAGTAGCAAAGGGCCTAAACCTTAAAGATATTCTGGCCCAGACCCGCTTAGGCCTAAAGACCCATGCGCGATCCAGTGGCCAGTGATCAGTGCCTAGTGTCTAGCGGGAAACAGTGCCCGGGCAAGTAAAGACCGCATGATCACACGCAAGAGTAAAAACGGAGGGCGGGCCATCAGGCTCCGCCCTCCGTTTTATTCCGTGGTAGTGTCTGACCACTAACCACTGATCACTAGCCACTTTCCCCTTACGCCGCGACCTTCTCCGCAGGTTTAGGAGTTTCGCAATGCATCTCGGCAAGCTGCTTGTAGACGCTGAGACGCCATTTGTACTCTTCTTCGGCCAGCTTCATCAGGCGGGCGGCGACTTCGGGACTGGACTTGTGCAGGCTCTTGAACCGGTTCTCTCCCATCATGAATTCCGACACAGGTATGGTGGGCGCCGGACTGTCTATGACCAGCGGGTTCTTCCCCTGCGCCTTCAGCGCCGGGTTGAACCTGTAAAGCGGCCAGCGGCCCGAGGCCACAGCTTTTTTCTGTTCGTTCATGGCCGAGCCCATCTCTATACCATGCGCTATGCAGTGGCTGTAAGCGATGACTATCGAAGGGCCGTCAAAGGCTTCGGCTTCCGCCAGGGCTTTAACGGTCTGCTGATAGTTTGCGCCCATGGCTATCTGCGCCACGTAGATATTCCCATAGGTCATGCAGATCATTCCGAGGTCTTTTTTGGGAAGCAGTTTTCCGCCGGCCGCGAACTGCGCGACCGCGCCCAAAGGCGTGGATTTGGACATCTGGCCGCCGGTATTCGAATAGACTTCGGTATCGAGGACCATGACGCGAACCTTGCGGTTGGTCGCCAGCACGTGGTCGAGACCACCGTAGCCGATGTCATAGGCCCAGCCGTCGCCGCCCAGTATCCATACGGATTTCTTAATAAGGTAGTCGGCAAGCGTCAGCATGCGCTCGGACAGTTCACCGCCCGCCGCGGATAACGCCTTTTTCAAATCGGCCACGCGGCCGCGCTGCTGTTCGATGTCGACCCAGTCTTCCTGCTTGGAGTTTAATATCTCATTAGCGAGAGCGGCTTGCGGCTTTAGCTGGCCGCCCTTCATCACGGTCAGGATCTCGCGGGCTTCCTCGCCCATCTTGTCGTAGGCGAGCCTCATGCCCAGACCGAACTCGGCGTTGTCTTCGAACAGCGAGTTGGACCAGGCGGGGCCGCGGCCGTCGTCGCGGGTGCAGTAGGGGGTGGTAGGCAGATTGCCGCCGTAAATAGACGAGCAGCCCGTGGCGTTGGCCACTGTCATGTGATCGCCGAACAGCTGGGTCATCAGCTTAACGTAAGGCGTTTCGCCGCAGCCGGCGCAGGCGCCGGAGAACTCGAACAGCGGCTTCATGAGCTGGCTCCCCTTCACAGTGTAGCGGTTGACCTTGGCGGAGCCGGTGTCCTTGAGACTGAGGAAGAACGCGAAGTTCTTTTTTTCGGTCTCGCGCAGCGGGAACTGCGGAGCGAAGTTGATGGCTTTGCGTCCGGTCTCTTTTCCGTCCTTCTTTTCTTTGCCGGGGCAATTGTAGATGCAGGCGCCGCAGCCGGTGCAGTCCTCGACGGCCGCCTGGACGGTGAACTTAAAGCCCTTCAGGTCTCCTTTGCCTTCGTCCGACTTGAAGGTGGCGGGAGCATTGGCGAGCGACGCGGCGTCGTAAGCCTTGATCCGGATAGCCGCGTGGGGGCAGACCAGCGAGCAGAAGCCGCACTGGATGCACAAGTGCTTCTCCCAGACGGGGGATTCGAGCGCGATATTGCGCTTCTCGTACTGCGAAGTGGCCGTCGGGAAGGTGCCGTCGACCGGCATGGCCGACACGGGGAGCTGGTCGCCGCGGAAAGCGATCATCTCGCACAGCGTATTGCGCACGAAAGGCGGGAAGCCCTCTACCACGCAGGCGCGCTTGATCTTGGAGGTAAGGCCGCCGACTTTGACTTCATGTATGGCGGCCAGGGTCTGATCGACGGCCGCGAAGTTCTGGTTTACCACGTCGTCGCCTTTTTTCGCGTAGGTCTTCTTTATGGACTGCTTAATCGCGGCTATGGCTTCGTCTTTTGGCAGCACGCCGGAAATGCCGAAGAAGGCGGTCTGCATTATCACGTTGATGCGCCCGCCCATGCCGGTGGCGTCCGCTATCTTTGAGGCGTTGATGACATAGACCCTAAGGTGCTTCTTTATGATGTACTCCTGCACTTCTATCGGCAGGCGGTCCCAGACGTCGGAGGCTTCGAAAGGGCTGTTGATGAGGAATACCGCGTTATCCTCGGCCTTGTCCAGCATCTCGTATTTCTCCAGGAAACTGAACTGGTGGCAGCCTATAAAGCGGGCCTTATAGACCAGATACGGCGCGCGTATGTAATTCTTGCCGAAGCGCACGTGCGAGACGGTCATCGAGCCGGCTTTCTTTGAATCGTAGACGAAGTAGCCCTGCGCGTATTGGCCGGTCTCCTCGCTGATGATCTTAATTGTGTTCTTGTTGGCGCCGACGGTGCCGTCTGAACCAAGGCCGAAAAAGAGCGCGCGGAAGATATCCGCGGGTTCCGTGGTCCAGTTCTCGTCATAAGAGAGGCTCAGGTTCGTAACGTCGTCCTTGATGCCCACGGTGAAGCCGTTGAGCGGCTTCGCCGAAGAGAGATTATCGATGACAGCCTTGGCCATCGAAGGAGTGAACTCTTTGGAGCCGAGGCCGTAGCGGCCGCCGACTATGACGGGAAGCTCTTTGAGCGTGCCGGCCTTAAAGGCGTTGGCGCAGGTCGTAATGACGTCCTGGAACAGCGGTTCCCCTATGGAACCGGGCTCCTTGGTGCGGTCGAGCACAGCTATGCTCTTGACCGTTTTCGGAAGGGCTTTTATGAAGTCGACCTCCGAATAAGGCCTGTAGAGGCGTACTTTCAGCACGCCCACTTTGACGCCGGAAGTCTTTATCAGACAGTTCACGGTATCCTCGACGGTGTCCGCCCCGGAGGCCATAACCACCACGACCTTATCGGCGTCAGCCGCGCCCACGTAGTCGAACAGGCCGTATTTGCGGCCGGTAAGTTTTTCGAACTGGCCCATAGCTTCTTTCACCATGGTGGGAACGGCGCTGTAGAACCTGTTGGAGGCTTCGCGGCTCTGGAAGAAAACGTCGGGGTTCTGCGCGGTGCCGCGCAGGACGGGATGCTCGGGATTGAGGCCGCGGCTCTTGTGCTCGGCTATCAGCTTTTCGCTTATCAGGCCGTGCATAACTTCAGTGGAGAGAGGCTCCACCATGTTCAGCTCGTGGGAAGTGCGGAAGCCGTCGAAGAAGTGCAGGAAGGGCACGCGGGTCTTGAGCGCGGCGGCCTGGGAGATAAGCGCGAAGTCCATGGCCTCCTGGGGATTGGCCGAGGCGAGCAGGGCCCAGCCGGTCTGGCGGGTAGCCATCACGTCGCCGTGGTCTCCGAAGATGGAAAGCGCGTGGGCCGCGAGCGCGCGGGCGCTTACATGGAAGACGGTGCTGGTAAGTTCGCCCGCTATCTTGTACATGTTGGGGATCATCAGCAGAAGTCCCTGGGAAGCCGTAAAAGTGGTGGTCAGGGCGCCGGCTGTAAGAGCGCCGTGCACCGCGCCGGAAGCGCCGCCTTCCGACTGCATCTCGATTACCGACGGTATCGTACCCCAGATGTTCTTGTCGCCTTTGGCGGACCAGATATCGGACAGTTCTCCCATCACCGAGGACGGCGTTATCGGATAAATAGCTATGACTTCGTTGGTTTTATGCGCCACGAACGCCGCGGCGGTATTACCGTCCATTGCGACCATATTCTTAGACATTGTATTGTTCTCCTGTTGTGTTAGGTGCGGACTTAACGACGGGATAGTCGCGCCCCTTTTTGGCTTTCCCTGAATCCTGGGTGCTGCGGAATATAAAGACAGTATAGCATTTTTGTGGGGCCGGCATATTAACGGGGCGGCTTTTGAACCGGAGGATTCGGGTTAATAAATTTTGGTATACTTGTATATATCAGTTAGTCATTTCCTTAGAAGAGGTATTTTTCATGGCCTTAGAGAACAAGCCTAAAAAACCAACGCCGTCGATCAAACAGAACCACGGCCGGCACCAGGATCCCGCCGTCCGCAAAACAAATTACGATGAGGTAGCCCTCGGTTTCACCCTGGAAGAAGCGGTCGCGGAGGCCGCCCGCTGCCTCAACTGCAAGGCCAGGCCCTGCGAACTGGCGTGTCCCGTAAACATAAAGATCCCGGAATTCGTCGACCTTGTATACAAGGAAGATATCCGGGGCGCGGCTTCCAAGATCTTCGAGACCAGCCTTTTTCCCGCCATCTGCGGCCGCGTCTGCCCTCAGGAAACCTATTGCGAGGATGCCTGCGTCATAAAAGAGAAGTTCGGCCCTGTCTCGGTCGGCCGGCTGGAGCGCTTTGTAGCCGACCACGTCAGGAAGAATAACCTCACCACCCTACCCGAATGCGCCCCCGCTACCGGGTTCAAGGTAGCCTGCGTCGGGTCCGGCCCGACCTCCCTGGCGGTCGCGGCCGAATTGCGCAAGAAAGGGCACGAAGTGGCCATATTCGAGGCTCTGCACGAGTTCGGAGGCGTCCTCAGCTACGGCATCCCCACGTTCAGGCTTCCCCGCGAAGTCGTGAAAGCCGAAGTGGAGAATCTGCGCAAGATGGGCGTTCAGTTGTTCAAGAACGTTCTGATAGGGAAGACGCTCACCGTGGACGAACTTAAGAACGATTTCGACATCGTCTATGTGGGATCGGGCGCCGGCCTGCCCAGCCCGATGAGTTGCTCGGGCGAAGATCTTATCGGCGTTTACAGCTCCAATGAGTTCCTTACGCGCATCAACCTGATGCAGGCCTATAAATTCCCCGCCACCGACACGCCCTACTATATAGGAAACAAAGTGATCGTGGTAGGCGGCGGAAATACGGCTATGGATTCCGCCCGCTGCGCCATGCGCCTTAAGCCGGAAAGCGTCACCGTCCTTTACCGCCGCACCCGCGCGGAAATGCCTGCCAGGGGCGAGGAAGTGGAGAACGCCATGGAAGAAGGCATTAAATTCGATTTCCTGACCGCACCGCTGGAACTTGAAGGCGACGAGAAAGGCCGCCTGAAGCGGGTAAAATGCATACGGATGGAACTGGGCGAACCCGACGCTTCGGGCCGCCGCAAGCCCGTTCCTATGAAAGGCTCGGAGTTCTATATAGAGGCCGACAGCCTTGTGGTCGCGATAGGACAGAGCCCTAATCCCATCATACAGCAGACGACACCCGGCCTCGCCGTGAACAAGTGGAACTGCATAACGGTGGACTCCGGCGGGAAGACCTCGGTGGAAGACCTCTACGCCGGAGGCGACGTCGTGCGCGGCGGCGCCACCGTGCTCCTGGCCATGAAAGACGGGAAGGCGGCCGCGGAAGCGATACACAAGGCCCTGCTCGGCAGGGTGAAAGCCGCGGTCAAAAGGTAAATGATATGAACAAAAACATCTACGCCACGGACAATCTCTATCGGATAACCGCGAAAGAGGACCTTTCGCCGACCATCTCGAAACACGTGATCTACGCCCCGCTCGTCGCCAATAAGGCCAAGGCGGGCCATTTCGTTATTCTGCGCGCCCGTGAGGGCGGCGAACGCATCCCCGTGACCCTGGTCAATTGGGACTCGAAGAACGGGACTATAACCCTCATCATACAGAGCCTGGGCAAATCCACCACCGAGATCAACGCGATGAAAGCCGGAGAATCGTTCAGCGACGTGGCCGGGCCGCTGGGAACGCCGGTAGAAATAAAGAAATTCGGGACCGTACTGGGAGTCGGCGGCGGCGTCGGCATAGCCGAACTGTACCCGATAGCGAGGGCGTTCAAAGAAGCAGGAAATAAGATAATTTCAATATTGGGCGCGCGGTCCAAAGACCTTCTTATACTCGAAGACGACATGAGGCGCATTTCCAGCGAGGTCATCGTCACCACCGACGACGGCTCGGCGGGAGTGAAAGGCCTGGTCACGGACGCGATGAAAACGCTTTACGCCAGAGGCGAGAAAGTGGACGCCATTTTCACGATCGGCCCCATCATAATGATGAAATTCGTGGCGGAAACGTCGCGTCCTCACGCAACCCCGACCTTCGCCAGTCTCAACCCCGTGATGCTGGACGGCACGGGAATGTGCGGGGGCTGCCGCGTTGAAGTGGGCGGCAAGCCGAAGTTCGCCTGCGTGGACGGCCCGATGTTCGACGCGCACCAGACCAACTTCGAGCTGCTCTCCAAAAGAACCGCGGCTTACAAGGAGCATGAAAAGCTCTCGCTGGAGCGATACATGAAGGACCACGACTGCCAAATAGGGCTCCATTAAATTGACAAAGGGCTTATTAAGTTGCACAATTGATTTCGGTAAATCAGCGATTAAAGGGAGATCTAAGAATGAAAAAAGTATTACTATCAGTGGCAGCGGTCGTCGCTTTCGGCGCGTCCGCTTTTGCGGGTGATTACGGCAGCGCCGGCTGCGGACTGGGCAGCCTGGCCTTCAAAGAAAACGACATGACGCAGATCCTGGCCGCGACAACCAACGGCACTTTCGCCAGCCAGACCTTCGGCATCACGTTCGGAACCTCGAACTGCAACTCCAAAGGCATGGTAAAAATGTCCATGGCCCGCGAGAGCTTCATCGAAGCCAATTATAAGGACCTGTCCCGCGACGTGGCGTCCGGCAAGGGCGAATACGTTACAAATCTGGCAAAGCTTTACGGCTTCACGCCCGATAACACCGGGAAGTTCACTGAACTCCTGCAGAAGAACCACGGCACCATCTTCGCCGCCAACAACGCGAAGGTAGCCGTCAACGAGATCAACAGGCTCGTCGGCACCCTCTAAAGTGCAGGATAGTCTCAAAATGAAACATAAATGGGCCGGGCGGATAAAACCACCGGCCTGTTTTTTATTTTTGCTTCTCCTTCTGGCGGTTTCGGCACGGGCCATAACGCCGGAGCTGGAGCTGCGGCGTCTGGCTTTCAGGCAGGCCGCCCTTAAAGCCTCGGTCTGGAACGACCCTTACTGGCTGCGCCTGCTTTACTACGAAAAAAGCCTCCTGGGCGGCTACAAAAGCGTCTCGACCAATAATAATTTCTTTCTCTCGAAATGGGGCAGTATCAGCCCGAAACTAGAACTGGAAGCGGCCTTGGACGGCCTTTTTTTTCTAGGCGAGAACGACGACGACAGTCCCGAATGCCGCTTTCCTGAACGCTACCGCTGGCTGCGCGCCAAATTCGGCGTAAGAGAATCGGATTCCCCCGCTAAGGTTTGCAAGTCTTTTGAGGAGTGGAAGGCCGGTCTGGACACTGAATCCGTGGGGCTGCTTTTCGCGGCCGGCTATCTTAACAATCCCTCCACGCTTTACGGCCACACTTTCCTTCGCTTGCATAAACGCGGCGCCGAAGGCGCGGATCTGCTGGACTACACGGTAAACTACGCCGCCAACGCTGGCGCAGAGAACGGGCTGTTCTTCGCGATAAAGGGCCTTGTCGGCGCCTACCCCGGCCAGTTCTCGACGATTCCCTATTATCTGAAAATTCAGGAATATCATAACATCGAGAACCGGGACCTGTGGGAATTCCCTCTAAACCTGACCACGGAAGAGATAGACCGGCTGCTGCGCCACGGCTGGGAACTGGGCAAGGCGTCTTTCCCCTACCTGTTCTTTACCCGCAACTGTTCCTGGCAGCTTATGCCGCTGCTGGATATCGTTAAGCCCGAACTCGACCTTTCCCGGCGCTTCCACTTATGGGTCATACCCTCGGATACCACCAAGGCGGTGATTGAGTCCTCGCCCGCGGCGGAAGCCGGCTGGCGCCCTTCGCTCTGGAAAACGGTAGAATGGAAACGGAGCCAGCTCACAGAAGACGAAAAAGCCTCGGTACTGGAACTGGCGCGCGGAGATCAGGGAGAAGAGCTGAGAAAACTGGACGAAGCCATACCGGCGCGCAAAGCCGCCGTTCTGGAGACCGCCGTCGATTATCTGAGCTGGCGCTTTTACGCGCGGCAAATCGGAAAACTAGAGCTGGATATACGCACGGATCCCCTGCTCGCCGAGCGGGCGCCTCTCGGACAGCAGGTTACCTTTATAGGAGGACCGGAAAGGCCTGCTTCGATCGCGGAGGCGCACGAAAGCATGCGGCTCGGGGCGGGCCTGGTCTCGCTCAAAAAAGGACCTGCCTATGAAATACGCGGGCGCTTCGCCTTACAGGACCTGCTGGACGACCCTACCGGCTATCTCCCCGACGCCGCGCTAGAGATGGGCTCGTTCCGTCTGCGCGCGGAGCCGCGCTACAACCGTTTGTATATGCAGGAAGGCAAGCTGGTCAAAGTGATGAGTTTGAACCCGTGGGATGACTGGGTACGCCGCCCCTCATGGGAAATTTCGGCAGGCATAGAGCAGGCCGACGAAGCGGGGCGCCAGAGCGGCAGAGCTGCCGTCTGGGCCATGAACGCGGGCTCCGGGCTGGCTGCGGAAGTCAAAGCGCCGATTCGCCAGGTCTGGTACCTTCTGGCCGAAGCGGACAGCGCTTTCGGCCCCGCCCTCGATAAGAGCTGGCGCGCCGGCGCCGGCCTGAAAGCCGGAGTTACGGCGGAGACGGGCCAACTGCGCACTTTAATAGAGGCTCGTTATATCGGCTACATATTGGGCGATACCAGGCCCCTCTGGGCCGGGACGGCCGCCGCTTCGCTTAAGCTGAACCAGAACACATCAGCGCGTCTGGAATTCGCCTGGCGCGGAAAAGTCAGGGAGCTTGGCCTGTATTTCCACCAATTCGTCTTCCCCCCATAAAAAAGCCGTCATCAGTCATTCAGAAACGGAGTTGTGTGAATAACTGCTTCGGAATAACCACTAAGCACACGAAGTATAGAACAACTAAGGACACCAAGCTGTTTGTTTAGTATTTACTTTCACAGCTGTCCGGTAAAAATTAAGGGGAATCCCCCGTTATGGTAAAATTATTTTGCTTAGAAATAAACTTTACCGACAAAGGATTCCCTATGTCTCATTATAACACAATCATGCAGCAGC
>Ga0118677_10003371_pt1 | contig 30348 bp, 30 predicted proteins | sample AliMusrvi5mmetaG_FD_86154 | JGI IMG/M metagenome (GOLD analysis project Ga0118677, IMG submission 86154) | reverse complement strand
GGCTCATGTTGGGCGCGAAGTTTAAACTATCATTCCCGGTTCGTCCTTAGGGCAAGCCTCCCGAAGCTTGGACAACTTTCATCGTCGGGGGTGCAAACGAAATTGCATGATTGTTGGGCTGGTGGGCAGGGAGAGGAAGCCGGGGTTACATAGCTTTGCTTTTCGTTCTCTGCTTTCCCTCCATCCGGCGCACTATGACGCTACTGCGCTTGCGAGTTCTTTATAGGATCAAGCGCAACATGCACTTGGTCTGGTTTTATATCAAATAAGCCACCTGTTGCAGCATCGATCAAATTTCCCAGTCCGAGCGAGAATGCATCGAGGAACCACCAAAGAAACCGGGCATCTCGCCTTAACGGTACAACTTCTGTCTTATAGCCTTCTTTGGAAAATTCGAGCGAATGCGAACTGCTCTTTTTAAGTGATACGGTTGCAGGTGTGCTGTATTTCAAGCCAGTGGCAGAGTCAAGAACTTGTGCATTTGAAGGGTCACTAGACAGTTTAACATCCTGACTCAAACCACCGAAGACTGTACCGCAGCCATTCAAAGCTAACAACATAATTGCGGCGGGTAACAAAGCAGCAAAGTAAATACGCCCTGATAAAGCCATAATTACTTAGCTCTTGTAAAAAACTGTATGAAAGCCTTTGCTACTTCATCATGCACACCATAAAAGCTGCCACCAAAAACACCTGCGGAAATGCTGCCATCGATATTGCAACTGCCAAGTTCTTCTCCAGTTGGATCGACAACTTTCCAAGCTGATTTCATGTGTCCCGATCCTGCACCAAAGCCAATAAAGTAACGTAGTGCCCGACTGCCTTTATCGTATTCATTAATTTCGCCAACAATTGTCGGTACGTCTTTCTTTTCTGTCGATACAAGCGTGGTTCCCGATTTCTGCAACGAATCCGACAATGCGGCTTTCAAATTACTAATATCTTCATTTGAAACATTTTTGTCGGTTTTATCCAAGAGAGTGAGAGATGCTGCACTCGGCTGGGAAGCCAAAGGTTTCAATACATTCAATTTTGCCGAAGCACAACCGTATAGTATTGAAATCATAGCCAGTAGGGTGATAACTAATAGTCTTTTTTGTATTCTTTCTCTGTTCATTTTAAGCGTACCTTTAGTTAAAAGATGTCAATGGCAACAAGACAGCAAAAAAATTACTAAATCAGCTACACGAACTGACTTAACGCAATTCGTATAAATATCCGATGAAAAAGCCCAACTTTGTATTGGTCACCCCAGAAGGCATCTTGCTTTACGCCCTGAGAAGTGTATGGGTTAAACTTTACGCCCCCAGGATTGCGTTTGTCAATGCCCGTCGGCAGAAAAATACACCCATTTGCAAAATTAAAATACACATTGATGAATCCATGGCTTTGGACGGCTGTGCAGCACTTCCAAGTGTTTGATTGAGGCGCTGCTTGCCCGCAGCTTCACATCCCTGTGGACTGGATGCTTGAGGGACATCCATGTCCATCACCCTTCGGGCGGCGGAGCCGTGAAAATCGGCTGTCCTGCCGATTTGTCCGGCAATCCCTGCCGTAATGACGGTCCAAAATCATCGTTTTGGTTCAAATTTGTCCGGCATCACCGCCGGTGGGATGACGATGTCCCTGGTATTAGCAAGAATCCTGCAAATCAAGCGTTGCAAAGCCAGGTCGGTGCTAGATGCACCCTAACAGGTGTCTTACTTTACGCCTAAGTAAGCGTATAATTAAAAATCTACGCCTCTAACCCTAACGCTGTCAATGTTCATTTTATGAAAAATGCACCCCGATGGAAAACACTAATACACCTTCAGGTGCAAAGCCGAAATTGTTGGACCAAGTGCGGGGCAAGCTTCGCCTGAAGCATTACAGCATCCACACGGAGCAGTGGTATCTGGATTAGGTTAAACGTTTCGTCCTGTTGAACCGGGGCGGCAAGGGGGTGGCGAGTCCGTTGGATAACCTGTAGGGAATTGGTGGCCTTGGTTGGTCAACCAAACCCCCCCTAGCCCCCAATGCTGTTGACACAGGTTTTACTTGCCGTTACGGCAGCCTAGCTTGAATGTCGGGCAACAACAAGACGTTGCCCGATCTTGGCTGTATTATTCCGCCTTCAATTTCTCCCAATACTCGGTATAAATGGTAATCGACGCACCGATGTCGGTCTGGTATTCGCCTTTAGCCAATACCTCATCACTTGGGTAAACCGTAGTATCGTTCCGTAACTCAGGCGAAAGAAGCTTGACCGCTTCGGCGTTGGGGGTGGCGGAACCCACTTTCTCGCTGCTTAGCTTAGCAATGTCAGGGCGAAGCAGAAAGTCGATCAATCGGTGGGCCAATTCCGCATGGGGCGCATTTTTCGGGATGACTAGGCTATCCATCCAAATGATGACACCTTCCGCCGGGTAGACATAGCGAAAAGCCGGTTCTTCACGCTGAATTCTATGCGCCGCCCCGTTCCAGATGACCCCGGCATCGGCCTCACCCGTCACGAATAGCACATCTGCCGCGTCGGAATTGAACAAGCGGACGTTGGGCAGCAACTTTTTCAGCAATGCGTAGGCGCTACGGATTTGCGCCGGGTCGGTGGTGTTGCCTGAAAACCCCAGCACTCGGAAAGCGACATGAAATACTTCGCGCATGTCATTAGGCAATAGCAGCCGGCCTAAAAACATTGGCTTCCACAGGTCAGCCCAAGTTTGGATAGTACGAAGCTCGAACTTGGCCGTGTAGACTCCAATGCCAGTGGTCCCCCACAGGTAGGGGATGCTGTAATGGTTGCCGGGGTCGAAAGGCTTGTCGAGTTGGCGAGGGTCGAGATTTTTGTAATGGGGCAGTTTGTCCTTGTCGATGGGCTGCAACATGCCTTCCTTGCGCATCTTGTCAATGAAATAGGTCGAGGGAATTGCCAAATCGTAGCCGCCGCCATCCAGCAACTTAAGCTTGGCATACATGGATTCGTTGCTTTCATAGGTGGTATAGATGACACGGATGCCGGTTTCCAGGGTAAACCGGTCTAGCACCTCTTGCACCAGATAATCAGACCAACCGAACAAGCGGATTTCCTGCTCCTTGCCATGGACGATTGTGCAGCACAGGGACAGGATCAGCAAGGGGGCTATCAATCTAAACCAGCGTAGGTCAATCCCCCCAGTCAATGTTGTTAATTTAAGATTTTGTCCGTCGTCCCGGCAGGGATTGCCGGAACCCAGTCGCCATGGAGGGTGGCCTAAATTCACCTCCCTGTGTTCTGGATACCGGCAATCCATGCCGGTATGACGGTCTTTGCATTCCCTTTCCACCCTTTTGCAAAGACTGCCTTTAGCCAGACCGAAGGGGCGAGTAAAGATTTGTTGAAATTGCCTCATTTCCGCTGCAACAAACATTGCGCACTGCTAACCACCAGCAATGAAACTGCAAACATCAAGCTTGCCAACGCATTGACCTCCGGTTTCACCCCCAACCTTACCATAGAGTAAATTTTTAATGGCAGCACCTCGAATTCGGGTCCGGTGACGAAGAAACTCACCACCACATCGTCCAGGGAGATGGTGAAACTCAGCAACCAGCCCGCTAGGATGGCCGGCATCGCCAAGGGCAAAACGACTTGACGCATCGCCTGCCACTCGTCCGCACCCAGGTCCTCGGCTGCTTCGATCAAATGCGGATCGAACCCCTCCAAGCGGGAGAGCACGGTCATTGTGACAAAAGGCAGGCAGAATGTCGTGTGGGATAGCAGTAAGGTTAAAAAACCTAATTTGACATGCAGGGCGATGAACAGCACTAGCAACGAAACCGCCATGACAATATCGGGCGACATCAACGTGACGGACAGCAAGCCTTGCAATACAGCCCGTCCTTTGAAGCGGTAGCGGAATATCCCTATCGCGCCCAAGGTTCCAACTACGCAAGCCAAACTTGCGGCAAGCGTGGCAACCAATAGTGTATTGAATGCGGCCCAGACTAAGGTTTCGTCGGTGGCAAGGCTGCGATACCACTCTAAGGTGTAAGACTCCCAGCGGAGGCCGTATTTTGACGAATTAAATGAAAATAGGACCAGCACCGCCATGGGCAAGTAAAGAAAACCGAAGATCAGTGCCAGGTAAGTTGATTTGAGTTTTGTCATTGCGCCTGACGGTCATCTTTTGCTGCAAACCGTTTCAGGCTATAAGCATAAGCGGATAGAAACAGAAACAGCAGGCCGATTAGCACCATACTGGCCGCCGCCCCGAATGGCCAGTCGCGAGCATCAAGGAATTGGTCTTTGAGAAAATTGCCCACCAGCAAATTGCGCGAACCGCCCAACACATCGGCAATGTAAAACAAACCCAAAGCCGGCATAAACACCAACACACTGCCCGCGATGACACCCGGCAAGGTCAATGGCAAGGTCACGTGCCAAAACCGCCGTAAACGGCCCGCGCCAAGATCGGCGGCGGCTTCCACGAAGCGGCGGTCGAGTTTTTCGATGGCACTGTACAGAGGCAGGATCATGAACGGAAGAAGGATATACACCATGCCTATCAAAACGGCTGAACGGGTGTAGAGCAAGCGGACAGGCTCGTCAATCAGGCCAATGGCAATCAACGCGTTATTTACCAAGCCCTTGGCCGCTAACAAGGAGCGGATGGCATAGGTGCGGACCAAGGAGTTGGTCCAAAACGGTACAACCACTAAGGTCAGCAGCACCGGGCGTAAACTGGTGCGAAACTGCGCCAAGAAGTAGGCGAAGGGATAGCCCAGTCCCAGACAGGTTAATGTTGTCATCAGGGCCAACCCCAGAGAATGGCCGAATACCCGCAAATAAATCGGATCAAACAGGCGCAGATAGTTATCGAACCCAAATGACCAGTTAATGAATCCGCTTTCGTCACGGCCTAGAAAACTCGCGGCCAGCACCAGCAGATTGGGAACCAAAACAAAAACTGCCAGCCAGAATGACAAAAGCAGGATGACGGAGGTTTTGAAGTAATTAGCCATATATGCCCTTCTCAAAAACCCACGGATGATGCCATTTCCTCTGCCTGACTCTGCGTTGAACCATTTGTTTATAGGCTTCTGGTGTGGGCGCAATTTTTCGTTTATGTCTTGCTTGATTGCAAAATTTGCAGGCAGCAACAATATTGGCTTGAGAATCTCCTCCTCCGTTTTGACAGGCTTGAAGATGTTCGGCGGTGCATTGGTAACGCTCAGCCTGTTTCAGACTAATTCCGTATTTTAAGGCAAATTGTTGAGGATTGTCGGTCCACATCGGCATTTTGCAGTAGAAGCAAGTGCCAGCTTGGCGAGTATAGGCGGTAGAGCGAATAATTTTGATTTTGTCTGTCATGAATAGCTCAAAGTTGATCGATAAGGAACCCATTCACTACGAAGTAGATGAGATGGGAACCAGTCGAGAACCCCGAACTGGCAAAACAGACATTCCAATAGAAATTGTCTAAATAATTTATACACCATCTAGACTAACAAATGCAAGCGCAACTTTGGAGACTTGTGTATAAGGATGAGAGCCCCGGCATGGGAACCCTTATCTTGCAAGCTCCTGCTTGACCGTTCTTCGGGAAGCTGGAGCTTCAAAAACCCCATTCCCAAGCTGGAGCTTCACTGCCATTAAGTTAAGCGTTTATCGGAACGCCAAGCCCCAGCTTGGCATCAGGGTGTACCGCGCCAAGCTGGAGCTTGGCGTTCCGTCAAGGGCTGATTTCACGCTTAATGCATCTTAACTTAATGGCAGTGACGCTCTGCGTGGGAATGCCTCCGGCGACGCTCCAGCGTCGTAATCGAACCGCAGGATCGGTAAAGGCTGCATTCCCACGCAGGAGCGTGGGAACGATAAAAATTTGAATAATGATTGACGAAAACATCCTATGCAAAGCAAACCCGACACCCCCCAGCAGTTTTTGAGAAACTCGACTTTCCAGGGGCTATTCCAGAGCATTGACAATCACGCCGAGTTGTTGAAAAGAGTCAAAAGGGGCTTGCCTGACCCTTTGGCCAAGCATTGCCTTTACTGCTTGTCGCGTGAGGACATGAGCTTGGTTATTTTCACCGATTCGCAGGCATTTGGCTCCCAGTTACGGTTTTATGCCCCGTCAATCTTGGCTAAACTCAATCTTGACCAAGAAATGCCTTTCAAACAGGTGTTGGTTAGATATCTTCATCCCACAGAGCCTAACATTGCCAGCAGGCCGATGCAGCAGCCATCACCTGAAACCATCGGCTTGGTTAAAGCCAGTGGCAAATCCGCTATTTGTGAAGAGTTGGGGAATTCTTTGGAACGCTTAGGCGAGGCGATGGAACGTTTTGCCAAGGAAAAGGCCGCAGGAAATCCCAGGTGCGATTAAAAGTGATGCTGGAGTGCAAGGCTTGCCTTGCGTTGGGGTGAGCAAGCAAGGCAAGCCTTGCACTCCCGGCGTAATTTGAAGCATCGCCGAGTTCGTGTGCATGACTTTTAATCGCACACGGAAATCCCCCCTAACCCCCCTTTTTCAAAGGGGGGCTTTTACCCATTTCAGGAAACGCCCGACAATGGGCTTATGGTTTAGCGGATTGCTTGGATAGTGCGCATGTAGGAGATGGGAAGCCCCTCTTCCTCGCTGTAAGTCACACACTCCCATGCATCCTTTTGTTTCAACAATTCCCTTAGCAATTGATTATTCAGCCCATGACCGGACTTGTAACCTACAAACGAGCCAATCAGGCTATGGCCTAATAGGTAAAGGTCACCGATTGCGTCCAGTATTTTGTGTTTGACGAATTCGTCCGCATAACGCAAGCCGTCTTCGTTTAGAATCCGGTAATTGTCCACAATGATTGCATTGTCCATGCTGCCACCTAAGGCTAATTTTCGCTTGCGCAACGCTTCAATATCCCTCATGAAGCCAAATGTCCTAGCCCGGCTGACCTCCTTAACGAAGGAGGTGGACGAGAAGTCGATGCTGGCGGTTTGATTGTCCCGGTTGAACACAGGATGGTCAAAGTCGATGGTGAAGGTCACTTTAAAACCATCATAAGGCTCAAACTTCGCCCATTTGTCGCCATCTTCCACCATCACTTCCTTTTTGATGCGGATAAATTTCTTTGGCGCGTCTTGCTCAAGAATGCCCGCTGACTGGACAAGAAATACAAAGGGACCGGCGCTGCCATCCATGATTGGAACCTCCGGCGCACTGACATCAATATAAGCGTTGTCTATGCCCAGCCCTGCCAATGCAGACAATAAATGTTCAACCGTGGAAATTTTGACCTTTCCACTGACGAGAGTGGTCGAAAGAGTGGTTTCTCCGACATTTTCAGGCTTGGCCTCGATCACCACCGGTTCAGCTAGATCGACCCGCCGGAACTTGATGCCACTGTTGGGGGCGGCTGGCCGTAAAGTCAAATAAACTTTTTGACCAGTATGCAACCCCACGCCCGTTGCTCTTATTACGTTTTTTAGCGTTCTCTGCCTTATCATCGGTTCACCCATAAGCTTTGAATTAGTCCGCCCTAAAAAACAGGCAAACTTTTTGCGCAAAACCACCATAACGCGCCTGAGCGGGTATTGTTCCCGCGGCAGACGCCTCTTTGTGGCCCTTACCTGCTCCCGTCAATCCGCTTGGCGTCTAAGGAAAGCGGGAATGTCTAAATATTCCAAGTCCATCTCTTTCTTAGTATCCCCCTTATTTTCGTGCTTCGGTTTGTTGCGATTGATCGTCGGTTTGTCGAGGAGATGATAATCGATCTCACCATTGTGGGTTTTCTTTATCAATCTAATCGGGGCTTCGTTCAGTTGACGTTGGCAGGCCAGACCCGTCGCAACGACGGTGACACGCAATTCATCCCGAAGTTCGGGGTCTACTGAAACACCAGCCACCACAATTGCGTCATCAGCCGCAAACTCGTGGACGACGTTGCCGACTTCATTGAATTCGCTAAGGGTTAGATCAGAGCCGCCGGCGATATTGATGAGGATGCCCCGTGCGCCCTGTAGATTAATGTCGTCGAGCAACGGGCTTGCAATTGCCCTCTCCGCCGCCTCACGCGCTCGGTTTTCCCCGACGGCCACGCCCGTGCCCATCATCGCCATGCCCATTTCGGACATCACCGTCCGCACGTCGGCAAAATCCACGTTGATGATTCCAGGATGGGTGATCAGATCGGCAATACCCTGCACAGCGCCTAGCAGTATATCGTTGGCAGCGGCGAAAGCCTCAATTAGGCTAACGTTCTTGCCGAGGACAGGCAGCAATTTTTCATTGGGAATGGTGATGAGGGAATCCACAAACTGGCCCAATTCCTCAATGCCCTTTTCGGCGATGGCCCGGCGTTTTTTGCCTTCGAAATGGAAGGGTTTGGTGACTACCGCGACGGTGAGTATGCCGGCTTCTTTAGCAATCTCGGCAATGACCGGGGCTGCTCCGGTACCCGTGCCGCCACCCATGCCGGAAGTGATGAAGACCATGTCCGCTCCGTCCAGCACCTCAAGTATGCGCTCACGGTCATCCAAGGCCGCCTGCCTGCCAATTTCAGGATTGGCACCTGCCCCAAGCCCCTTAGTCAATGCGTTACCCAGTTGGATCACTGACCTGGCATTGACGTTCTTCAATGCTTGCGCGTCGGTGTTGGCGCAGATGAAATCCACACCTTCAATATGACTGCTGACCATGTGATTGACTGCATTACCGCCCCCGCCGCCAACGCCAATCACTTTAATGACAGCCTTTTGGCTGTAAGAATCCGCTATTTCAAATTTCATACTTTCCACACCTTGTCTTCCTGAGACTTTAATCTGCTAAAAAAACTAAAAATTACCTTGAAACCAACTTTTCATTTTGTTCAACATTCTCTTGAAACCACCTTCTCCGACTGCACCTCTTTCCCCATGCGGTCCGTGCTGGCGTCCAAACAGCAATAGCCCCACCCCGGTTGCGTAAGCGGGGTTACGGATCACATCGCCTAGTCCGGTCACATATTGGGGTAAGCCTAAGCGCACCGGCATGTGGAAAATCTCTTCGGCCAGATCAACCAAACCTTCGACCCTTGCACTGCCGCCGCTTAGGACTATGCCTGCGGCGATCAAGTCCTCAAAACCGCTACGTCGCAATTCGGCCTGAACTAGCAACAACAACTCTTCGTAGCGAGGTTCTACGATTTCCGCGAGATTGAGCTTGGAAATCTGCCGTGATGGACGGTCTCCGATGCTCGGGACTTCGATGGTCTCCTCCAAGCGGGCTAGTTGCGTCAGCGCACAAGCGTATTTGATCTTTATCTCTTCGGCGTACTGGGCGGGTGTCCGCAATGCCACTGCTATATCGTTGGTCACTTGGTCGCCGGCAATCGGAATGACCGCCGTATGCCGGATTGCACCATCGGTGAAGACCGCTATATCGGTAGTGCCACCGCCAATATCCACCAAGCAAACCCCCAACTCCTTTTCATCCTCCGCCAGAACGGCTTGGGCCGAAGCCAGTTGCTCCAAAATGACATCATCCACTTCCAAGCCGCAGCGCCTGATACACTTTTCGATATTCTGCGCCGCGCTAACAGCCCCGGTCACAATATGCACCCTTGCCTCAAGCCTTATGCCTGACATGCCAATGGGTTCTTTAATACCCTCTTGGCGGTCGATGACAAATTCCTGGGGAAGGATATGCAAAATTTTCTGGTCGGCGGGAATTGCCACGGCACGGGCAGAATCGATAACCCTGTCCACATCACTTTGAGTGACTTCTTTTTCCTTTATGGCGACGATGCCATGAGAATTCATGCTACTGATATGGCTCCCTGCTATTCCCGCATATACAGAATGGATTCGACACCCAGCCATTACCTCGGCTTCCTCAATGGCGCGTTGGATAGACTGTACAGTCGCCTCCAGATTGACCACCACGCCTTTTTTTAAGCCGCGGGAAGGCTGTGAGCCGATGCCGATGACCTCAATCTCACCATCTTCCCTCATTTCACCGACGATAGCGGCTACTTTTGATGTGCCGATGTCCAAACCAACAATCAGGTTATGTTCCGATTTTCTTGCCATGTTAATTATTTCTCTAGCGCCGGATTGCCGGCGTTACCATTAAGTTGTGATACTGAACTGTTTTCACCGTTAATTTCTTCGGCTGACTTCCATACCACGGCGAAACCATTGGGATAGCGCAGATCAACCCTCTTCAACTGGGCAAACGCTTCATCACCTAATTTGGGAACCAGATTCAGGAAGCGATCCAACAGAGTGACCGGGTCCTGCCTGCCAAAGTGAATTTCCAAGCCGTTGTTCAGTTTTACGATACACGCCCTCCGTTTACTCACGTCGAGAGTGGCCACATCCACCCCCTTTTGCTTAAGCCTATCATTGAGCGCATTCATCATTTCTAATAAATTACTTTCCATCCCCAAGGGGCCGTAGATAAGGGGAAGCTTGTAAAAAGTCTCGATCCCGTCGGCAGTGAACCGCTCTCCACGCGGATTTAACAATGCCCGGTCGCCCCAACGTGCAACTGCCTTTTGCTCAGTGATGTCAACTACTAACGTATCAGGCCAAATCCGGCTTAATCGAACTTGGTCGATCCATGCTAGGGAGCGGATAGCCCCTTCGAGTTCGCCCAAGTCCTGATTAAAGTATCCCCCATTGATGGCAGGCTGTAACGTATTTTGCAGCTTGTCCACATCCAGATTTTCAATATCCCCTATAATACGAACTTGATTGATAGGGAACAGGGAAGCCCATTCCTTGACAGGTACACGTTCCCATCCTATCCAAGCAAGCCCTCCAAAGGTCAACAACAGTATCATCCGCAACAACTTCTTGAGCAGTCTGGTTTTGTCCCTGCCCCTGCTTCGACGGTTGGGAATGGCATTGTGCCGGCTTATTCTTGTACGAGGCTGGTTTCTAAGATTCGCCATACCAACTCGTCAAATTCGATGCCTTGGGCCTTGGCTGCCATGGGCACCAAGCTGTGGTCGGTCATCCCTGGGACTGTGTTTACTTCAATCAACCAAGGGCGACTTTCTTTATCGACCAAAAGATCGACCCTTCCCCATCCCTCAACACCTAGGGTCTGGCAAGCTCTAATGGCCAGTTGCTGAAGCTCTGTCTCTTTGTCGCCATCCAGTCCGCAAGGGCAGTGGTAACGTGTGGTATCGGCGCGATACTTCGCATCGAAGTCATAAAATACATTGGGGGTTTCAAGGCGAATCAAGGGCAGCGGTTGCCCGTCCAAGACCGCCGCAGTGTATTCCTTTCCTTCCACCCAGACCTCGGCAAAGACGCTACAATCATATTGGGCGGCAATACGCCAAGCCTCCTGCAATTCTTCAATATTCCCAGCCCGGCTCATTCCGATACTCGATCCTTCATTCGCGGGTTTTACAATTAAGGGGAAACCCAACTGTTCCGCACAGCGGTTCAAGTCATCTTGCTTTTCCAGTAGCATCCAGCCGGGGGTAGGCAAGCCGGCCCCTAGCCAGCATAATTTCGTCCGGAGTTTGTCCATTGCCAAAGCGGATGCCAGCACTCCACTGCCTGTGTAGGGAATGCCCAATGCTTCCAGCGCTCCTTGCAACACGCCATCCTCACCGCCGCGCCCGTGTATTATATTGAATACCCGGTCATATCTCGACTCTAGCAGGGGTTCGACCAAGTTCCCCCCTACATCCAGACCGATTGCGTCCACTTCACGACCCAGCAGGGCATTCAGCACCGCTTTGCCACTTCTCAATGAAACTTCTCGCTCTGCCGACGCTCCGCCCATCAACACAGCGACACGGCCAAATGCTTTGGCGCTTGTCGTTTGAACGCTCACTTCTTCTCCTGTTAGTTATTTGCCAACGGCTCGCCCACGATTCGGACTTCGGACTCGAGGCAGACACCTTGCTGCTCTTTCACTTGTCCACGTACTTGGTCAATTAAACGCTCTATATCTTCGGCGCTTGCTTCCCCTAGGTTGACGATGAAATTGGCATGCTTCTCCGATACGCAGGCACCGCCTATTCGATAGCCCTTCAACCCGCAAGCTTCTATTAATCGTGCAGCGAAATCACCCGGCGGGTTGCGAAACACCGAACCGCAACTCGGTTGGTTGACCGGTTGAGTTGTTGCTCGCTTTGCCAGTAGCGACCTGATGTGTTCTCTGCTTCGCCCGGTATTGCCAGGAACAAGCATCAGTTCCGCCGCTAAAAACCATTCTCCGTCATGACCGTTGACGGTACGGTATCCGATCTGATAATCGCAGGAAAACCTTTCCCTGATTTCGCCTAAGCGGTCGATTGTCAGTGCCTTACCCACTATTGTCCAAGTTTCACCGCCGAAGGCACCGGCATTCATTGCCAATGCCCCGCCTAAGGTACCTGGGATGCCCGCTAGAAACTCGGCACCTTGCAAGCCTTGATCGGCGCAGAAGCGCGCCACATGGGCACATGGCACCCCGGCCTCCGCATAAACTTGTCCTTCCTTTGTGCGATACATGGCTTTAAGGCGGTTTTTTGTGCAAATGACCATGCCTCTGATGCCCCCGTCACGCACTAGCAAGTTGCTGCCTAATCCAAGCCAAAATACGCCCTTATCCACGGATAACGAGCGCAAAAAGCGTACTAGATCATCCCGATCCGCAGGGAGGTACATCTGTTCGGCTGGGCCACCCACCCGCCAAGAGGTATGTGCGCTAAGTAACTCGTTGTAAAGCAGTTTTCCTTGCAAACCCGTAGTGTTTGCCAAGCAAGGTTCTATCTTGCCCGTCTGCGCCCTACCCAATGTTTGCATGGTTTTCCTTGGCTTTTATGCTAGATGCAATACGCATAGGCAATTCGGCGGCTATAGCCCCAATATTGCCCGCGCCCAAAGTCAATAGGACATCGTCCGGGCATAGTATTTTCGGCAAAAGCTCGTCCAATTCCTTAGGGTTTTGTACAAAAATTGGATCAACTAGCCTGCGCAAGCGGATGGCCCCAGAAAGTGAGCGTCCATCAACCCCGGCCAAAGGAGCTTCACCTGCCGCGTAAATGTCTAGCAATAACAGTACGTCCACCTTCGACAACACCCCCACGAAATCCTCGAACAAGTCGCGTGTACGGCTGTAGCGGTGAGGCTGGAAAACGACAACCAACCGCCGACCAGGAAAAGCCTGCCTTGCAGAGTCCAAGGTCGCCGCCACTTCCCGTGGATGGTGCCCGTAATCGTCTACAAACGTGACTATGCCTTCGCCTAAAGGTATTTCGGCGTTGATCTGGAAACGCCGACCTATGCCTTTGAACCCGGCCAAGGCGCGTTGGATGGCTTCGTTGCTAACGCCCAACTCGGTGGCAACACCAATGACTGCCAAGGCGTTTAATACGTTATGGATACCGGGCAGGTTAAGCGTCACCGCAAGCCCACTATCGCAGACTGACCTTCGCACCGTAAAATGTGTACGCAAGCCTTCCTTGACGATATCCACCGCACGGATGTCGGCACTTTCGCTGAGTCCGTAGGTTACCACCGGTTTGTTAACGCTAGGTAAAATCTCCTGGACTCCGGGATCGTCAATGCATAATACCGCCAACCCATAAAAAGGAAGATGGTGAAGAAACTCAATAAATGTGGCCTTGAGCCGCTTAAAGTCGCCACCGTAAGTTTCCATGTGGTCTTCGTCTATATTAGTGACGATGGCAATCATTGGCTGGAGGTGCAAGAACGACGCATCGCTTTCATCAGCCTCGGCGACCAGATAATCGCCCCGGCCCAATTGGGCATTGGTACCCGCGCTATTCAACCTGCCGCCTATGACAAATGTTGGGTCAAGCCCAGCTTCGGCCAACACGCTAGCAGTCAAACTGGTGGTGGTGGTTTTGCCATGAGTGCCCGCGACGGCGATACCATAGCGAAAACGCATCAATTCGGCCAGCATCTCGGCGCGGGATACTACCGGTATCTTGTGCAGTCGCGCGAACTCCAATTCAGGATTGTCACTTTTGACCGCGCTGGAAACCACGACTACTTCAGCCATGCGCGCGTTTTCAGCGCCGTGCCCTAAAAAGACTTTAGCCCCCAAATCAGCCAAACGCCGCGCTATGGGATTCATTTGTAAATCTGAACCGGAGACTTGGTAGCCTAAATTGATCAGCACTTCTGCTATACCGCTCATTCCCACGCCGCCAATGCCGACGAAATGAATTCGCCGAATGCGGTCCATGCCGTACTTTTCAACCATCGCGAGGGGAAATCTCATCGGCTGGCCTCAATTAGGCAGATTTCAGCGACCTTTTGGGCGGCATCGGGTTTGGCGATGGAAAGTGCTTTGCCAGCCATGTGACGAATGCGATCAGGCGCTTGGATTAAATTGTTCAATTCTTCTGCTAAACGTTGAGGTGTCAGTTGAGGTTGGGGGATTAGCAAGGCAGCGCCGACATCCATTAAATAACGGGCATTGGCTGTTTGATGGTCGTCAATGGCGAACGGATAAGGAATTAAAATGGATGGCAGCGACGCATAGGCCAATTCACTTATAGTAACCGCTCCAGCCCGACAAACGGCCAAGTCTGCCCACCGGTAAGCCTCCGCCATATCACGAATGAATGGCATTACTTCCGCTTCAATCCCTAAACTTGTGTATAGCGCCTCAGTTGCAGCGCACATAGCCTCGCCGGTTTGATGGCGAATTTCTAAATTCGTGTCCAGTAGGGCAATTGCATGGGGAACGACTTCGTTCAAAGCTTTTGCACCAAGGCTACCACCCAATATAAGCAGCCTTGCCACCTTTTCCCTTTCTGGCTTTGCAACTTCCATTGCTTCCACAATCGACTTGCGCAGCGGATTGCCGACACAAAAAGCCCCTGCTTTCGCCATGAAACTTTCGGGAAAGGCTTCCAATACTTGGGATGAACATTTTACCAATAGTCGGTTAGTTGTGCCTGGAATTCTATTTTGCTCATGAATAACCAATGGGATTCCCATTAACCTAGCCATCAACCCTCCCGGTCCCGCCACAAACCCTCCCATGCCCAGCACCACATCGGGTTTGAATCGATGCAGTATCCTGCCCGCTTGCCAGCAGGCGGCTAGAAGTTTGATCGGCGCTTTCAATTGGGCTAGGATTCCCTTGCCGCGAAACCCAGAAATAGTAAGCCACTCAATCGGAATGCCTTCATTGGGTACTACACGGGATTCCAGCCCTGCGCGGGTTCCCATCCATCTGACTTCGCAACCTTTTGCCCGCAACACCTCGGCCACGGCTAATGCCGGAAAAACATGACCGCCAGTGCCACCGGCCAGAATCATGACACGCGCGACCATGTGGCCCTCTCCCTATTGACGCTGCCGCATGTTTCTATGACTTCGCTGCGTACACGGAATAGCAGCGCCAACGCAGAACACATGACTATCATGCTGCCGCCACCATAACTCATCAGCGGCAGGGTCAAACCCTTGGTCGGCAACATGCCCATATTTACGCCCATGTTAATAAAGGCTTGCAATCCAAACCAAATGCCAAGCCCATAGGCAATGAACGCTGCGAATGGATTGCCTACGCGCTCCGCCAAACGACCTATGACAAATGCACGCCAAACAATAATCGTAAACAGAATGATGACTACGAATGCGCCCATCAGCCCCAATTCCTCGCCAATCACAGAGAAAAGAAAATCAGTGTGGGCTTCAGGCAGAAAAAACAACTTTTGCACACTGGAGCCAAGCCCCACCCCCATCCATTCACCCCGCCCAAAGGCTATCAATGCTTGGGTTAACTGAAAGCCAGAGTTTAATGGATCAGCCCAAGGATCGGCGAAGCTAAGCACTCGCCTTATACGATAGGGGGAGGTTAAAACTAGGAAGGCGGCCCCGCCACCAGCCATTGCAAGCAAAATACCAAACTGTATCAATCGTGCGCCTGCCAAGAACAGCATTCCCATCGCCACGGCCATGATGACGGCAGCCGATCCGAAGTCCGGTTCCTTGAGCAAAAATACGCATGCGACGGCAAGCATGATCATAGGTCGGAGCATTCCCTGCCAAGAAGTCCTGACCATTTTTAGATGATGGGTGATGAAAGTCGCCATGTACACCACTGAGATAAGCTTAAAAACTTCGGATACTTGAATCCTAAGCCCAAGGATGCTTAGCCAGCGGGCACTGCCATTCACCGTTTTTCCTAAGCCAGGCACTAGAACCAGCACCAACAACATTAGGCCCACGACAAACAGGACATGGGCGTACTTTTCCCAAAAAACTAGCGGTCGTGAAGCTACAAATATTGCGGCAGCTATTCCCATGAAAACATGAATCAACTGGTGTTTCGGGAAATAAAAACTGTCGTTGGCCATTTTTTCACCCAAATGGATCGAAGCCGAAGCGACCATAATGTAGCCCAACACCAAAATACCCATGGACACACTGAGCAAAACGGTGTCCAAGTAGAAGCGATTATGCCCCCATTGCAGCACCAAACCACGATTTTTCCCGGCAACGAGCGTTTTCATAACAGCGTACTCCTTACGGCTTCGGCAAATATGCGTCCCCGTTCTTGATAATCTTTATATTGGTCTTGGCTGGCACAAGCGGGTGCCAACAATACAATATCCCCTTGTTTGGCTAGTTTGTATGCAGCCATCACGGCCTGCCTCATATTTGCCGCCCGTACCGTTGTAATCACCGGACCCAAAGCCTGTTCCAGCAGTGGAGCATCGCGGCCCATTAATACCGCAGCACGGACTTTCCCGGCCACTACCCCGGCCAGTTCGGAAAAATCAGCACCCTTGCCATCACCACCGGCAATCAGTATCACCGGGTCGCTTAAACCTTCTAAGGCCGCCACGCAAGCGCCAACATTAGTTGCTTTGGAATCGTTGATGAAAGAAACCCCGCCCACCTCGGTGACCCATTGCATACGATGGTCTAAACCCGAAAACTCTCGCATTGCCTGCGCCATGGCAGTCTCGGACAAACCGGCGGCATCACCTAGGGCAATGGCCGCCAAGGCATTCGCGATATTGTGCCGCCCTTTGATGCGTAATTCGGAAGTTCGCATAATTGGTTGCTTTTCATGGACCATCCATTCTTCGCCGTCAATGGCGGTCAATCGGTACTCGGCATTAGTTGATTTCTTAAGGCTAAACCGCACAGATTGCCTGCCATCCATTGCCATTGCACTGACCATTGGGTCATCGGCATTCAACACCATGAGTCCTTGCCCCCTAAAAATACGGCTTTTCACAGTTGCGTAATCCTGAAGGCTGGAGTATCGGTCCAGATGATCTGGGCTTATATTCAATACGGTGGCAGCCTTTGCCTCAAATTGATTGGATCGCTCCAGTTGGAAACTAGACAGTTCCAATATATACAACTCTGCATTATCGTCCAGTAAATCCAACATGGGGGTCCCTAAGTTGCCTCCAACTTTTACCTTGCGGTTGTCGGCCTCAGCCATTAACCCCAACAAGGTAGTGACTGTGCTTTTACCGTTAGAACCAGTAATGCCAATCACCGGTGCCCGCGCCACACTCGCAAACAAATCTAAATCGCCAAATGCTGGTATCCCTGAACGGACGGCCTGTTGCACCATTGGGGTTTCCAACGCAACGCCTGGGCTGACCACCAGGTGAGTTGCCCTATCGAAAGCCACTGTATCGAAGGCTCCGAGGAATACCGCCACATCAGGCAGCAATTCACGCAATTCAGACAAACCCGGCGGTTTTTCACGGGTATCGGCCACTGCCAATTGGATGCCTTTGTTGTACAAAAAGCGTGCCACTGATAGGCCGGTCGCACCTAGCCCCACAACAAGGACTCGTGAAGACGCGTCAAGCCCAAGCCTAGATAGCGATTGCGCATCGGTGTTATCGTTCATACAGCGTTTTTAATGTCGATTGATTCTTTTGTTTATCTTTGGCGGCAAGGGGTTGCCGCCCTACGACCCTTGTTACGCGGTAGGTCGGCAACCCTTTGCCGACATGGATGTACATTAAGTAAGTAACTAATAGATATAGAAAACGCTGTAGGTCTGGCTCTATCGGCAACACTGGATAAATCATGGTACAGTACTCAACGTAGCTTCAAGGTGGCTAGGCCAGATAATACCAATACAACGCTGATAATCCAGAATCGGACAATAACCCTAGGCTCTGGCCAACCTTTCAATTCAAAGTGGTGATGGATCGGTGCCATGCGAAAGACTCGACGGCCTGTCATTTTATAGGACAGCACTTGGATTATGACTGAAAGGGTTTCCATCACAAAAACCCCTCCCATAATCATTAGCACAATTTCCTGCCGAACAAGCACAGCCAGAATTCCCAGTCCGGCTCCTAGGGCTAATGCGCCAACATCCCCCATGAAAACTTGTGCGGGATAAGTATTGAACCATAAAAACCCTAATCCCGCACCAACCAATGCACCGCAAAAAACGACTAACTCTCCTGATTTAGGCAAGAAAGGGATGCCCAAATATTCAGCAAAATGAATATTGCCTGAAGCATAGGCAAAAATACCCAAAGCCCCTCCAACTAAAACAGTCGGCATAATCGCCAAACCGTCCAACCCGTCGGTTAGGTTCACGGCATTACTGGTGCCAACGATGACTAGATAAGTCAAAATCACATAAAACCAACCGAGTTCAAAAGATATGTTTTTGAAAAACGGTACAATAAAGGTCGTTTCCGCAGGAATGCTTGCCGCTTGATAAAGGTAAAGAGCCGCCGAAAAGCCAAAAATCGACTGCCATAAATACTTGTGTTTTGCAGCAAGTCCCTTACTGTTGCGCAATACCAGCTTTTTATAATCATCAATGAAACCTATGCCACCAAAAGCTAGCGTCAACAGCAAGGTTACCCATACGTAGCGGTTGCCCAAATCCGCCCACAGCAAGGTACTGATGGCAATGGACACTAAAATTAATGCCCCACCCATGGTTGGCGTTCCTGCCTTGGAAAAATGGGATTGGGGTCCGTCTTGGCGTATGCTTTGGCCAATCTTATAACGGCTGAGACGGAGAATCATGCTCGGCCCCACAATCAGTGAAATCGCCAGCGCCGTCAACACACCGAGAATGGCTCGGAAAGTGAGATAGTGAAATACACGGAAAACATCAATATAGTTTTCCAGCAGCGACGCAAGCTTCAATAGCATATTTAAGTCCTTGCCCGAAGCGCTTCAATGACACGTTCCATGTGTTGGCTTCGAGACCCCTTCACCAACAATGCCACATCTTGGCTCAATTCTTCTTTGATTTTTTCGATCATATCTTCCAGGCAAGTAAAATAACTTCCGCCTTGCCCAAAAGACTCCACGGCTTTGTCCGCTTGGGGTCCAGTGGCAAACAAACGCATCACCCCAGATGCTTTGGCTAATGTGCCAAGATTCGTGTGCAACTGCGCACTCGCATCGCCTAGTTCTCCAAAGGCACCCAAGGCAACCCAAGGTTGACCGGGCATTTCAGTCAACACCTCCAAGGCGGCCTTGAAGGATGATGGATTGGCGTTGTATGAGTCATTGATCATCAATGCTCCGTTTTCTGCCCTATCTGGCTGAATTCGCCCCTTTACGGGTGTCAAACGGGACAAGCCCAACTTGATTTGCTCAAAACTTACGCCTAAAGCCAAGCAAGTTGCCACCGCCGCCAACGCATTCGCAACATTGTGGCGACCGGCTAAATTCAATGCCGCATTGTGCCGAATTCCTTGGTGTTCAAAGCTAAAAAACGTCTTGAAACTGTCACCATCCCAGGTTAAGCGCACTGAATCCGACAATCCCTTAACATCGGCAGCATTGCCAAAACCAAAACTGACCACCTTGCGAGAACCGGCCAACTCACACCAAAACCCGAAAAAACAGTCGTCTGCGTTTAGAATGGCGATGCCATCGGAACCCAACGAAGCGATAATTTCTCCTTTTGCATGCGCTATTCCCTCCCGGCTGCCAAAACCCTCCAAATGAGCTTCGCCAGCGTTCGTGATTAGAGCGACATCTGGGCTGGACAACCCTGCAACATAGGCTATTTCCCCTGGGTGGTTGGCCCCCATTTCGACTACCGCGTAAAGATGGTCAGGCGCTAGGCCCAATAGAGTGAGGGGTACTCCCAGATCATTATTGAGATTGCCGCGTGTAAACAAAACCTTGGCGTTTACAGACAGGATGGATGAAATCATTTCCTTAACCGTGGTTTTGCCGTTGCTGCCGGTCAACCCCACCACCTGAACGGGACATTTCCCACGCCAAGCCGCTCCCAGCTTGCCAAGCGCGATACGCGCGTCGGACACAAGAATCTGTGGCAAGTGGGAGTCCTGTCTTTGTTCCACTATGACACCACAAGCACCAAGCTTTTCGGCTTGACTGACGAAGTCGTGTCCATCGAAGCGTGGACCATTAACGGCTATGAAAAGGTCGCCCGGCTTTAATGACCGCGTGTCAATGCTGACTGAGTAAAACTCGGTATCATCGCCATACAGTGTACCCGCAGTGATCAGGCTAAGTTCACTTAAGCGCATAATGTCTCCCGTTCCCTAGCAGCCATTCCGAGCAATTGGACAACAACCTCACGATCGTTGAAAGGATGCCTCACCCCTTTGACTTCTTGGGTATCCTCATGGCCTTTTCCGGCCACCAGCAACACATCGCCAGGCCCAAGACGCTCCGATGCATGCGCAATTGCCAAACGTCTGTCACGGATAATAACAATGTCCTGACGACTACAGCCGGCAATAATTTCCTTTATGATAGTGTCGCCATCCTCGAAGCGGGGATTGTCATCGGTGAGAATTACATGGTCTGCCAGTTGTTCGGCGATGATGCCCATCTGTGGGCGCTTACCACGGTCCCGGTCCCCACCGCAGCCAAACACTACCCACAACGAACCCCTGCAATGTTGCCTAAGGCTGGCAAGGGCCTTTGCGAGGGCATCGGGAGTATGTGCATAATCAACCACTGCAATGGCACCTTGTGCAGCAGGAATACGCTCCATGCGACCAGGAACGGCAGAGATTTTCTTAAGTCGCTGCGTCACTTCCCGTAGTTTGAGTCCCTTGGCCAATAACACCGCCACAACACCCAGTAGATTTTCGACATTGAATCCTCCGAACAGTGGTGCGGTGAGACGCGCCTTCTGCCCATCAAAACAAATATCAAAGGAAATCCCATCATGGCTTTGTTCGATTGCAGAAGCCTGTACAATTTCCACGCCTGGTGGGGCAAGGTGTTTTTCGGTTAATGCAAAACCAATTTTCCGGGCCGCACCGGAGGCGCGTTCCATTATAACCCTAGCGCATTCGTCTTCCAGATTGAACGCAATGAATTTAAGACCCGGCCATGTTACTAAGCGTAGCTTGGCTTCTAGATAAGACTCCATCGTTAAATGGTAGTCTAAGTGGTCACGGCTCAAGTTAGTGAATAAGCAGCCTTCAAAGTGGACACCATTAAGGCGCCCTTGCTCCAAACCGTGCGAAGAAGCTTCCATGGCGACATTTTTATATGATCCTGCCAACAGTTTGGCCAGCAAGGAATGAACCTCGATAGCATCCGGCGTTGTGTGGGCTGTCGGGTTAAGCTTGCCGGGTGTCCCCCAGCCCAAGGTGCCGATCACGGCTGCGTTTCCATCTGCCTCCAAGGCCGTGGCCAAAAAGTGGCTGCATGAAGTCTTGCCATTCGTGCCAGTGACTCCTATTACGCTCATTTGAGAGGAAGGTCCGGCGTAAAAACGGTCGGCAACATAGCCCATTTTTTGGCTCAATTCTGGCAGCGAAATACAAGGGATTCCCCATTCGCGAGCGGCCAATTCCAAACCACCGCCCACCGGGTCGTAGAGGATCGCGCAAGCGCCCCTAGCGGCGGCCGAGTCAGCGTGTTCCATTCCATGGTATTGGCTACCCGCCAAGGCGAAGAACAAGTCTCCGGGCCGTACCTTCCTGCTGTCAAGGCAGAGCCCCCTCACCTCCGGGGAAACACGGGGAATATCCACCCAGCCAGACAGGAGTACGGACAATGGAACCCCGGTTTCCGCCTGATGCATCATATAACGCCGTCCTTGGTGGCAACCATGGGACTCTGCTCTTCTTGATCCGGCGGGATGTTCAACAATCTCAATGCGCCCTCCATGACGCGGGAGAAAACCGGGGCCGAGACTGCACCACCGTAATATGCGCCAGCGGAAGGCTCGTCTATCATCACGATCATAACCAACCGAGGATCGCTTGCTGGCGCCATTCCGGCAAACAGGGCCAGATATTTATTGTCAGTATAGCCACCGTGTGCGCCGATTTTCTTGACCGTGCCCGTTTTTCCTGCAACACGGAACCCGGCGATGCTGGCTTTAAGTGCAGTGCCATCGCGTGAAACCACATTTTCGAGCATGGAGCGCACACTGTTGGCGGTCTTGGCCGACATGATCCTGTGGGACTCGACAGGCTTGTCACGCTTCAGCAGGCCAATCATAGGCATGACTCCCTCATTGGCAATGGCTAGGTAAGCCCGCCCCAATTGCAACAAAGAAGTGGACAAGCCGTAGCCGAATGCCATGGTTGCTTTTTGGAACGGCCCCCATTGTTGATGGTTAGAGGACAAATGTCCGCTGGTTTCGCCAGGAAAGCCGGTCTCCAAAGGCTGGCCGAAGCCTAGGTTATTGTAAAATGCCCAGAACTTGGCCGATGGCAGGTTGATTGCGATTTTCGACACACCGACATTGCTGGATTTTTGCAAAATGTGGGCGACATCCAGCATTCCGTAGTTATGCACATCTTTCACGACGTTAGGCCCGATGTGCAAAGGAGAGGTGTCGAAGACGGTGCTCTGCTTGACCGAGCCTAATTCCATCGCGCATGCGACAACAAAGGGCTTGATTGTCGATCCTGGCTCGAATACATCGGTCATGGCACGGTTGCGGGAGACATCGCCGCTGATTTTTGTATGGCTGTTAGGGTTAAAAGAAGGTTGGTTCACCATTGCCAACACTTCACCATTCTTAGTATCCAACAAGACCAACGATCCCGAACGGGCCTTATTTTCAATCACTGCCTTTTTAAGTTCACGGTATGCCAGATATTGCAGGCGCTGGTCGATGCTCAACATGAGATCCTTGCCCGGCACTGGCAAGCGCACACTTGCCAAGTCTTCAATGACACGGCCTTTCCCGTCGCGCATAATCCATTTTTTGCCCGGAACACCCTTTAGCCAGTCGTTGTGGGCCAACTCCATGCCTTCCTGACCATCATCTTCTAGATTGTTGATGCCGATCAGATGCGCGGTGACTTCGCCTACGGGATAGTAGCGTCGGAATTCGCGATCAGCGTAAATTCCCGGTAGACCCAACGCCATTGCCTGGTCGGCCAATTCAGGGCTGATTCTTCTTTTCAGGTAAACAAAGCCACGGTGTGATGCATCAATCCGTTCGTGAATGTCTTGTGCCGACATGCCCAGATATTCGCCTATCAATTTGATGTCCTTTTCCGTCGCCACAAATTCTTTGGGATTGACCCAAACCGATTTTACCGGGGTGCTGATGGCCAGCGACTCACCGTTGCGATCAAGAAGACGCCCGCGATGGGCAGGGACGGAAACTAGGCCGTCATGCCTTATATGACCCTCATGCTGGAGAAACTGTCTGTCTACAACTTGTAAATTGACGGCCCTTCCCGCTAAAACTAGCATACCAAGCATCAGCGCGCCCAATAGTGCGCCCCAACGCCGGGAGTAATCCGTTTCATCTCTCATTCTGGGGCGTACAACATTTATCATCGCCTGACCTGTTTTTCTAAGGTTTGATATAAATTATGGAATTTCTTTGCGGCATTCCCATGCCCAAATGCCCGCGCGCCAATTTTTCTACGCGACTATGCTCGGCCCAAGTGTTTTGCTCCAATTGAAGTTGGGCCAACTCCATCTCGTAAGCTTCCAATTCTTGGCCGATACGGTTTTTGTCATCATTCAACATCCTCCAGCGGTGTATCGTATACTCAACACTGAGCGCGGAAGCCACCAGAATCAATAGCAATACCATCACACTTCTCATGCCGCCACTCGTTCTGCGGCCCGCAAAACTGCACTGCGCGAACGGGGGTTGGCCCGCACTTCCTGTTCGGAAGGCATCTTTGCCTTGCCGACGGCTTTAAGCACCGGACGATGCGCGTTCAACAAAGGCAAGCGCGAGGGGACGGGCTTTCCCCGTTCTTGTTCGCGGATGAAGTGTTTGACGATTCGATCCTCTAAGGAATGAAATGAAATCACCACCAAACGACCGCCAGGAGCCAATATTTCAACGGTTTTCTTCAAGCCTTCCTCCAATTCATCCAACTCTCGGTTGACGGCGATGCGGATTGCCTGAAAGCTTCGCGTCGCCGGATTTTTATGCTTTTCTCTCGAAGGCACAGCCTTCTCAATCAGGGTGGCCAATTGCCGCGTGGTTTCAATGGGCCTTGCCTCCAAAATGGCACGGGCTATTCGTTTGGCAAAGCGTTCTTCCCCGTAAGCCCTTAACACCCGGACGATTTCGCTTTCCTCTGCAGCAGCTAGCCATTCGGCCGCCGTTTGCCCTTGACTAGTATCCATCCGCATATCCAAAGGCCCGTCGCGAAGAAAGCTGAAACCACGCCCTGCTTCATCCAATTGAGGTGAAGACACGCCCAAGTCCATCATGACACCATCCACTTTGCCGACCATTCCCAGACGTTCGATTTGTCGCATCAATCCGGTGAAGTTCCCATGGACCAACAAAAAACGCGAATCTTCAAGTAGGTTCTTTGCCTCCGCCGAATCCACGGCGGCGGCATCCCTATCCATCGCCAACAGCCGCCCCGAGTTTCCCAAAAGCTGCAAAACCGCTGAACTGTGACCACCGCGCCCAAAAGTGCAATCAACATAAAAGCCGTCAGGGCGGATGGCAAGTGCATCAAGTGTCTCCGTCAGCATGACGGATAAATGCGAGCCATTTAATTCATTCATCATTAGAAACAGAGTGAACTCAGTTCAGGGGAGAGATCGTCCATATTTTCATCTGCCAACCATTCGTCGCGGCTACGGTTCCATGAATCCTCATCCCAAATTTCAAATTTGATTCCTTGGCCCACTAAAACGACACGCTTTTCAAGGCCGGCAAAATTCCGCAAAGGCTCGGCAATCAGCACACGCCCTTGTGAATCCATCTCGCATTCGGTGGCATGCCCGATCAACAAGCGTTGCAAGCGTTTGGCTTTTTTGTCTAGGCTGGAAAGTTTGCTTAACTTGCGTTCGATCTCTTCCCACTCTGGCAAAGGGTAAAGTAAAAGACACTTGTCCTGGCTGACAGTCAGCACCAATTGCTGGTCACAACATTCCCGCAACTCCGCCCGATAGCGGGTTGGCACGGCCAATCGGCCTTTTTCGTCAATGTTGATTGGATTGAAGCCTCGAAACACCGCAGAACCCTGCCCCCATATATTACCATTTTTCTCCACCTTCCCCCACATGAGGCAATATAGAAACCATCCTTACCGAAGTCAAGCGGGATTTTCAAGCTTTTTAAATTTGGCTTTAATGTGAAGTATTTTTTTAATGATTTCAATAGACTGAAATCTATCAACCTAACTGAGGCAGTCTATTGAATGAGAGAAATCAAAGTTGCGGCGGCACATCCACAAAGTGCCGGAAAGCACCGGGGCAAAGCAGAGCAATTCTCACAAGGCTAGAACTTCCGTCTGGCGTAGGGCGGGTTGCCGTGAAAGTACGGTATCCAAGTAGGGTACGCTGTGCGTACCTTAGTAAGCCCTTGAAGGTACGCACAGCGTACCCTACTTGGTATGGCTTTCATCGTCGGGGGTGCAAACCAATTTGCATGATTGTTAGGTGCGCTCTGCCAAACTTGCAGCCTGCTTTGGCCAGGACAGCGCACCGTAACCCGCCAGACAGCCCCCTTTGTCGGGTTACGGCGTACATAAACCACCATAGTAGGGGCGACAGGTTGGTCGCCCCTACTCTTGTGCGCCTAACCCGACCTACGCCAATGATCGCCGCAAGTGGGACACTGCGGATTTTTCTTCAAGTTCATACGGTTCCATTCCATGTTCAATGCATCTAGCAACAACAACCGTCCGCGCAAGGTGCGTCCGACGCCTGCAATCAGCTTGATTGCCTCCAAAGCCTGCATTGAACCGATGATCCCAGGAAGCGGGGCGATCACGCCGTTACGGACACAGGTTTCCTCCAATTCGCCTTGGTTGGGATAAAGGCAGTTATAGCAAGGGCTGTCGTCATAGCCTGGGGTGAATACGGTAATCTGCCCCTCGAAGCGGATCACAGCACCGGAAACCAGAGGTGTCCGCGACCGCACACAGGCATGGTTGACGGCAAATCGGGTGGCGAAGTTGTCGGTGCAGTCCAGCACCACATCACTCCCGGCGATTTCCCTTTCTAGAGCCTCCCCTTCCAGTTGATGCCCGATAAGCTCAATTTGAATCTCCGGGTTTATCCGCAACAAGGTGTGCCTTGCCGATTCCACCTTGCTTAACCCTAAGTTTTCAGTATCGTGGGCAATCTGGCGTTGCAGGTTGGTCAAATCCACCCGGTCAAAATCATTCAGGGTTAGGCAGCCGACACCGGCAGCGGCGAGATACATCGCGGCGGGGGAGCCTAAACCGCCCAGCCCGATAATCAACACACGGGCAGCGAGGAGTTTTTGCTGGCCTTCAATATCAATTTGCGGCAGCATGATTTGACGGCTGTAGCGGAGGAGTTGGTTGTCTTGCATTAATCAACCGACCCCTCAAAAGCTACCATCTCCCGCAACACCACGGTGGCATAAGCCCCGGCGGGCAGCGTAAAGCGTAAACGCAAGGCGTTTTGTTCACAAAACGCCCAATCCAAGTCGCCAACCAGCAAACGCAAAGGGCGGCGGGAGGTTTCCATGCCAATTCGTTCAAGACCCTCGCTGAGCACGAGCAATGCGTTTGCGGCCGTCGCTTCAAGCGCTAAAGCTTCCCCTGTGGTGGCGAGTTCGCACTTACCCCACAGTGGGCCGCTGGGATGGATTTCCAACGCGGCGACCCGGGCTAGGGTTTCAGGAGTCAGTTCGGCGCGAAAAAAACTGTGGGAATCGGCGAACATGAAGACATCACCTATTATGGCTTGATTCCAGTTGTGGGACTCAACCCGTTGTGACAAAACCTGGTTGAAGATTGCGGATCGGGCGGCGGAAAGATAAATGCCTTCCAAATTGCGGTCCCGCAGGCGTAACTCCCCTTTGAACAGTGCTTCGGCTTGGATTAGATTATAGCCTTCCCTGCCAAAGCGCTGTGGGCCGAAATAATTGGGTACGCCCGATGATTTCACCTGTGTGAGCCTTTGCTCGATCAGACGGTTGTCGCCATCCAATTCCCGAACGGTAATCTCGAAGCGGTTGCCCCTCAGCGCACCTTTTTTCAACTTGCGATTGTGCCGGGTGGCTTCCAGCACGGCTACGGACTGCGATTCCAAGCCGCTCCAGTCCACCTCGCGCTTGCCGGGAATATGGACGCTAAACCATTGAGTAGTAAAACCGAAGCGGTCTTTCATGCCAGCATAGCTGACCGCCATTTTAGGCAGTCCCGCGTATTTGGCAATCTGGCGTGCGAGATAATCGGTGTTCTCACCGCGCTTTTGAATCTTAAGGAAGATGTGCTCGCCTTCACCGGTTAGTTCAAAGCCAAGGTTTTCCTCGACAATGAAATCTTCCGGCTGGGCTTTGATTTTGCCGGTTGCGGGGGGGCCACCGAAGGCGTAGGGTAGTGTAAATGACATGGCTGTTAGATCAAAGTTAGGGTATTCTGGGATAAAATAACTAGCGAGAATACACCATGCCTCTACGCATCGCCATCGCCCAAATCAATCTTCTCGTCGGCGACATCGCCGGCAATGTTCGCCGTGTCTTGGAATCCACCTCCCGCGCCAAGGACGCACTTAAAGCCCATGCCGTGGTATTTCCAGAACTGACCCTCAGCGGGTATCCACCGGAAGACTTGGTGTACAAGCCGCATTTCCTGCAACAAATCGAACTCGCCCTGGATGAAGTGGCGAAACAGTCGACCGGCATTACTGTCGTTTTGGGTTTTCCTGAACGCCATAACGGTGTGCTTTACAACAGCGCGGCAGTTCTGCAAAACGGGTCCGTACAGACGATTTACCGAAAGCAGGAATTGCCCAATTACGGCGTCTTCGACGAAAGGCGCTATTTTCACCCTGGGAACAAGCCCAGTGTATTTGACTTGGAGGGTGTGACTGTGGGCATCACGATTTGTGAAGACGTGTGGCTACCCGGTGCCGTTGAGCAAGCGGCGGCAGCCGGTGCCCGACTGATGCTCAACCTCAATGCATCACCCTATCAGTCCGACAAAACTAGACAACGGGAACACGCCGTGCGTGAGCGGGTAGCTGCCACTGAAATCCCGTTTGTTTATGTCAATTTGGTCGGTGGGCAGGACGAGTTGGTGTTCGACGGAGCGTCTTTTGTGATGGATGCGAGGGGTGAGGTAGTCCTCCAAGCCAGAGAATTTGAAGAAGTATTGACGTTGGCAGAATTTGAGCGCCAAGGCAATGACTTGGTGGCCTTGACCGGCCATAAGGCAGAGCCAGAGGGCGAGGTTGCCAGTGTCTACAAGGCACTCGTGCTAGGCATACGCGATTATGTGCTCAAGAACGGCTTCCACGGGGCTGTGCTGGGTTTGTCCGGCGGCATAGACTCGGCGTTGACTCTAGCCCTGGCAGTTGATGCCTTGGGTGCTGAGAAAATCGAGGCGGTGATGATGCCCTCCCGCTACACGGCGGACATGAGTGTCGAGGATGCCCGGTTAGAAGCCGAAGCCCTAGGTGTGGAGCATCATGTAATCCCCATTGAACCGGCTTTCCAAGCGTTCACCGGCTTGTTGGCGGATGCCTTTGACGGACTGCCAAGGGATACGACGGAAGAGAATATCCAAGCCCGCTGCCGGGGGGTGTTACTGATGGCCTTATCCAACAAAAAGCGCAAGATATTGCTCACCACCGGCAACAAAAGCGAGATGAGCGTGGGTTATGCGACCCTTTACGGAGACATGGCGGGAGGCTTTGCACCCTTGAAGGATGTGCCCAAACTATTGGTTTATAAACTCTGCGAATACCGCAATGCCATAAGCCCCGTCATCCCGCTACGGGTGCTCGAACGACCACCCTCGGCTGAATTGGCACCCGACCAAAAAGACCAGGATTCACTACCGCCCTATGCCGTACTCGACCCGATTTTGGAGCGTTATGTGGAATGGGACCAATCGGTGGAGGAGATCGTAGCTGCCGGATTCGCCGAGTCTGATGTACTTAGAGTGGCACGGCTGGTGGATATAAACGAATACAAACGCCGCCAAGCACCGCCAGGGGTGAAAATTACCCGCAGGGCTTTTGGGCGTGATCGGCGTTATCCGATTACCTGTGGTTTTGGGCGGAAGTGACTGCCCGTCCACTGGAATCCTCGAGCAAGGGGAGCCGGTTCCGCTGGCTTCGCGCCTAGTCCGAGCGGCTTGAGTTTCGCACGTTTTCAAGCGGAGCTTGGGAGTCGGCAAAGGGTTGCTGACCTACGGGGGTGATAAGCCAGCACTTTCATGGGAACCCAGAAGCAAGAGCTTCCAAGCCTTGGGAACCAGCTTAAATGACTTTGGTGATTTGGTTCATGCTTCCAGCAATTCTCATTTTGAAGAAAACCGGGCGGGTTTGGAACCCGCCACTACGAATCGACATTCCGCATCCTGCTCATAATGCATTGATAATTCAAGATTAAATTACCTACGTAGGGGCGGGTTCCAAACCCGCCTTACAAACTTTGCCAAAATGAGAATTGCTGTCATGCTTCTGACCCAGCAACACTGGACGAAATGTCAGAGCTTGCAGTTGGAGCGTTTAACAGCCATAATCGCTTCATAATTTAGAGCGTATAAGACATGCAATTGCCTAAAACGTGGGTCTGGCAACAATCTGACTGGCCGCATTTCCGCTGGGACCAGGGTGTGCTTGCCCAGGCACTAGCGCGTGCGCGGCTGGCCCAAGGGAAGGTTCTCGGTGTCACGCGACTGCTTGATGCCAAACTGTCTTTGGAGGCCGTCGCCACCATTTTGGCGGAGAACGGGGTTACCACCAGCGCGATTGAGGGCGAGCGATTGGACTTCGACGCGGTTCGGTCATCGGTGGCACGCCATCTCGGTTTGCCTTCCACTGGCCTGCCTGACCCGCCACGCGCTGTCGATGGCTTGGTTCAATGCATCGCCGACTGACTTGAACGGGTTAATCCGTGCGGGTATTGCGCACTTATGGTTCGTGACGCTCCATCCTTTTGAAGACGGCAACGGACGGCTGGCCCGCGCCATCACCGACATGGCCCTGTCTCAAGATGAGCGTCAACCGTTGCGCTTTTTCAGCCTGTCAGCACAAATCCTGCGTGAGCG
>Ga0118677_10001668_pt2 | contig 30351 bp, 20 predicted proteins | sample AliMusrvi5mmetaG_FD_86154 | JGI IMG/M metagenome (GOLD analysis project Ga0118677, IMG submission 86154) | reverse complement strand
CGACAAACCAGTTCAATACTCCAGTCCAGTCGGAGCGGAAAGTGCGATTCCGGATGAGTTCGGCATAAAGGCCGCCGTCGTAGGAGTAATTGATCTCTTCCGTCATCAGTCCGTAGAGAGTGGGGCTTACGGTGGCCTTTGGCCGGTCCAGGTCGACGGTCAGGGATGCCGGCGACTGCGCGCGGAGGGTTCCCGCCAAAGTTGCTGCCAGGAGGAAGAAAGCTGCGGTGTGAACGGAACGAGTGTTCATGGATTCCTTTTTCTTATCGCGATTCGCGCCAGTTGAACCGGACGCCGTCCTTGCCGTCAGGCAGAGGTCCGGGACTGTCGGCGACGAGTTTACCGCTGGCGAAGTCCAGGCGGAGATACCGGTGGCTGCGGAGCGACAGCAGCGTCAGTTCGCCCGTGAAGGTTTCAATCCACTGGAAGGTCTCGCCGTCGCCGGGGCTCTGTTTACGAACCGATACCAAGCCGTCCGAAGCTACGGAGAGGTAACCGTCCCCGCCCCGAAGCGCCACTCGTCCGAGTTTTCGGTCCACCACGGTAAAATCCGACTGGCCGGCGATCCGGGTCGACGGTTCCTGTGCGTGGGCCGTCAGCGCGATCCGATGTCCGCAGGGAATCGGCTTCGTCAGACCGCGGGGCGCGGATTCGTTCATCGTGAACGAGTCGAAGTCGGCGAAACCGCCCTCGGAGCCTTCCCGGTTATAGCTGAAGAGAGAGTCGCGGACACCCTGGAAGGTGGCCAGGCTGTAAGTCATCTTCACCTCGGGGCCAATCTCGTGAAAAACCTTCCCGTCCGTGCTGTAGCTGAACTGCGAACGATTGTCGAGGAAATCGCTGGAAGCCCGAAGCCACACCCGTCCGCTTGTCAGCGGCACGCGGGCGGTTTCACCGGTCTGCTCGTTAAACTGAGCGATCGACATCCCATCGGCGTTTCGTTCGACTCCCAGCCACGCATAGGGCCGGTTGAACAGCGCGAGGCCGGCAACGTCGCCGGATTTCAGTCCGGCGGTTTCCAGCACCACGGTGGGCCGGGAGCGGGGTCCCACCGCGCGTTGTGTCAAAGTGTTCCGCGCGGCCCAGAGATTATCGGCGGGCAGGCTGTGCAGCCGCAGAAATCCCTTGTGCTCGGTGAGCGACCATTTTCCCTCCGCCGGCACGTGGTTCCACTGCCACACGGGTTCCGGCTCGGGGCCGGAAAAATCGTCGTCGCGGCGATAAGGCGCGTGCGGCGTATCGGTGGCACCGGTATTCGGCTTGACCCAGGTTCTGGGCGTGCGGCCGGGATTTCCCGGAAGACCGAAATAGGGCCAGCCCTCGGTCCACGTAACGGGAGAAAGAGCAAGGAGGCGCCCGATCGAGTTGGAATCGAGCATGGAGAAGCCCCACCACTCACCCGCGGGCGTGTCCACAATGCCGCCCTGATGCATGGCGAGGCGTCCATGCACCGCCGGGTTGGGCTCCCTCACCTGAAATCCCGGACCCCGGCCCGCCAGCCGGTAACCCTGAACCACGCCGAAGTCTTCACCCCGGCTGATGTTCTGATTGACTTCCCAGGGGCCATCGAGACTGTCTGCCCTTGCCACGGGCATGCGCATTTCGTCCATGTACCAGGCGCTTGTCAGGACGTACTTGCCCTTGATTTTGTACAAGTGAAGTCCCTCGCCCATTCCGGCCGATGGCGCAATCAGTTCCCGCTCGGTTCCGGGCACCGTGTCGAGAAGGTCGTTCGTCAGTTGCGCAATCCGAATCCCGCGATAGCCCCACACAACCCAAGCCTTGCCATCGTCGTCGAACAAAACGGAGAGGTCGTGAAGGGACTTCTTCATCGGCGTGCGGGTCCACGGCCCCGCCGGGTTGGTCGCGCGAAACAGTTGTGTCGTCTGTTTGTTGACGTTGCTGAAAATATAGAACGTGCCGTCGCGATAACGCAGGCAGGGCGCCCAGATGCCCTGGCCGTAAACGTTCAGTCCGCCCTCCAGACGGAAAGCGGGGCCGAGATCGAGCTGATCCAGAGCGTAGGCGACGAAGGTCCAGTTCACCAGATCACGGGAACGCAAAACCGGCAAACCGGGCATGCTGTGCATGGTGGTGCCGGTGAGATAGAAATCCGCTCCCACCCGGATCAGATCGGGGTCGGAGAACTCGTCGTAAAAAATCGGATTCGTGTACGTTCCGTTCCCGTTGTCGGCGGTCCAGGTCTGTGAGAACGCCGCGCCGCGGAAAACGAGTGCCGCGAGCACGAGTGCGTTCGTGAATGTGCGCATTTGCTAAGTCCTGATGGTAATAACAGCAGCGCTGTAAGCGCAACACAGAAATGGTTGCATGGAATGCGGGTAAGGCGGTTCAAAACAAAAAGCCCGTGAACTGCAAACGTTCTCACGCCTGCTTCGGATTTGTGATAATCTTTCGGGGTCGAACCTGCAGGGCGAAACAGTTCCTGCGTTCCGAGCAACGGAAAAGAACCAAAATGCGCGCAACCATAACAATACTCGGTCTGCTCTGTCTCCCGTCGCTGGTCTTTGGCCAGCGCGGGCCCACGCCCTACTATGAGGACACGAAGAACGTGCCCGTGTCGCCGGAGATCCATCCCGATCGAACCGTGACGTTTCGCCTCTTCGCGCCCAAGGCGTCGGACGTGGTCTTAATGGGATCTCCCGGAATTCTGGAGGTCATTAAAGAACCGAAACCGCTTCGGAAAGACGACAAGGGCGTCTGGAGCCTGACCGTCGGGCCGTTGCCCGAGGGCTTCTACACCTACGGGTACGCGATCGATGGAGGGCTTCGCATGCCCGACCCGTCCAATCCGAACCCGGAACTGCGCCGTTGGGGCAATACGAGTCTGTTTATCGTGCCCGCCGCGGAAAAGGCCGTTTTTGAAGAGCGCCCCGTGCCGCACGGAACGGTTCACATCGACACTTACGATTCGAAAAATCTGGGAATGTCCCGAATGTTCTATGTCTACACCCCGCCGGGCTATGAAACCAGCCAGCAGAAGTTGCCTGTGCTTTATCTTCTGCACGGGAACGGGCAGATTGAATCTTCATGGACCTGGACCGGCCGCGCCAACGTCATCATGGATAACCTGCTGGCCGATGGCAAGGTGAAACCGATGATCGTGGTCATGCCTTATGGCCACATCCCGCGCGAGATTAAGCCTGACCCCGCCGGCCCCGCCGATCCGATGGCTATCGAGAAGGAATTGTTGACGGCGGTGAAACCCGAGGTGGAGAAGAAATATCGAGTCCTCACCGATCGCGAGCACCGCGCTATCGGCGGTCTGTCGATGGGCGCCGCGCAATCTCTTTCGATCGGGCTGCATAATCCCGACCAGTTCGCGTACGTCGCCGCATTCAGCGGGGGCGGAAACCGGGCCGAATGGGAGAAAGCGGATCCGGCCATGCTGAACAAAAAGTTCAAGGTGCTCTGGATCGGATGCGGCAGGGAGGATCCGGGCTATAAAGGCGTCAAGGGCATGGCCGACCTTCTGACCGAGAAGAAGATCACCCATATCTACAATGAATCCGGGGGCGGCCATAGCTGGCCGAACTGGCAGACTTATCTCTCGAAGTATGCTCCTCTGCTGTTCCGGTAGTCCGAGAAATCAATTCTGGCTCGAATATCCCTGCCAGACATATTCAAGCGCCTGGGGCAGGGTGTGGTTAATTACCTTGCGCTGTGTATGGCCGGCGCCCTTCGTATAGACGAACTGATAATGATAGCCCTTGTCCCGGAGAATCTTCGCCAGCCGCGAGTTGGCTGTAACCCAGTTTCTCCGGTTCTCTGAAGGGCTTCTGGCTCCGTTGTCATTCTCGGATACCTGAATCCAGAGGCGGAGCGGCTTTTTCGCCGCGTCGGGAAACAGGTGCTCAATGTATTCGTAGGCGCCCAGCGGAGCTTCCGGGCCGTTGCGCAGGTTCACAAAGGTTCCCGAGTATGAAAGCACGCGGTGATAAAGATCCGGCCGGAACCAGGCCATGGTCAGCGCCGCCGCGCCGCCCGAGCTGCCGCCAAGGGTCATTCGGGCTTCGGGATCCTTCGACAGCTTTACGTTCGCCTCTTTCTCCGCACGGGGCAGGACCTCGTCTTCCACGAACCGGACGTACTTATCGGAGACGGTGTCGTATTCCATGCTGCGCTCAGCTCCACCGTTATCGATCATCACGGCGATCATCACTGGCAGCCGCTGGTCGTAAATCATGTTATCGAGGATAGTTGGAAGGTTATAGCGCATTCCATAAGCGTCGGCGGAAACGATAACCGGGGCGGCGGTGCCCGGAACATACTCTGCCGGAACGTAGACGCAGACGTGCCGTTGAAACGCGCCGTTTACGCCCGGGTAATATTTGCTGTCTGCGGAATTCATGACGAACTCGGTGACCTTACCTTCGGGGACACCCACCCTCCTTGCAAGCTCCGGCGCGGTCGGATAACCGGGGCCCGCGGCATAGTCCCCATCGACGGCGCCGGATGTCCATACCGGAAGTTCGCTGAGTTTCGCGATTTCCGCGATGTCGGCGGCGGACTGGGGCGCTTGGGCGCGAGGGCCCCGGCCCTGCGCGTTTGCAGGCGCCTGTCCGACGCGGGCCGGTGGCGGCGGTGTGGGCTGTATGCAGGGAACAGACGGCGTCTGAGCCACCGCCAACCGCGCGATAAACAGGATCCCGAACCAGAGTTTCAAATGAATTTCCTCCTGAGCCGGCAATTCTATCGCAGCGCATTCCTTCCGATTTGACGCCACCGAAAAGAGCGCGATAGACTCGGGCATGCAAACGCGTACAAAGGCCACCGGTCCCGGCTTATCTCCGATGAGCGCAACGTCCATGAGAAGCGGCCGAGCCCTCGTCCGCGTTCCCGGCCTGCTGATCATTCTGTTGGCGGGCGCAACCGGCGCCGCGGCCCAGGACCCGGCTGCGCACCCTTTCGTGAGCCCGATCTTCGGCGACAACATGGTGCTGCAGCGTGAAAAGACCAACACCCTCTGGGGCTGGTCGGAGCCCGGTGACATCGTTCGCGTGGAGATCGGCGGGAATTCCTCATCCGGTACGGCTGCCGCCGATGGCAAGTGGCTGGTGAAGATTCAGCCGCCCGCCGCCGCCGGACCCTACACCGTGAAGATCGCCGGCAAGCAGAACGTGGAACTTCACGACGTTCTGGTGGGCGACGTGTGGATCTGCGCCGGACAGTCCAACATGCAGTTCGGTCTGGCGCAGGCAAGAAACGCGGAAGAAGAAGTCCGGAATGCGAATCATCCGCAGATCCGCTTCTTTGTAGTCGGTCAGCGGGCCGCCTATGCCCGCGCCGATGTTCCGCGAGGCTCCTGGAAGGTCGTTTCCCCCGCCACGGCGGGCGGACGCGGGGGCATCTCGGCGGTCGCTTATTTCTTCGCGCGGAAACTCGAGGAGAATATTCATGTTCCCATCGGTCTGGTGCAGGAAGCTGTGGGCGGTATTCCGGCGGAAGCCTTCACCAGCCCGGAAGGTTTGCGCCCGCTGAAGGACTTCGACGCCGGTGTGGCCGAGGTCGAAAATCGCCATCGCGCGGGTCAGCCGGAGTACGGCAATTACATCTCGCACTGGTACGACGATTACGATGCAGGCACGCGAGGCGGCGCGAACTGGGCCGATCCCGCGCTGGACGATTCGTCCTGGAAAATCGTCACGGTGCCCGGAACTTTCTACGGCGATCTTGGTATCGGGGACGTTCCCGGCCTTTGCTGGCTGCGCAGGGAGATCACGCTTCCCGCGACCCTGCCACCCGGCATGGCGCGGCTCTACCTCGGATCGGTGGACAAAATGGACACCACGTATATCAACGGGCATCAGGTAGGCGGCAGTTCATGGGTGGAAAACCCGCGTCTGTATTTCGCCCGCGATGGCTTCCTCAAGCCGGGCCGCAACGTGATCGCGATCCGCCTGTTCAAGCTGAGCGCCTCTCGCGGATTTCTCGGCAAGCCGGAAGAACTCCACCTCACGCTGGGCGATGGCACCGTGATTCCCCTGAGCGGGGAATGGAAAGGCAAACTAAGCGTTGACGGGCGGCCGCCCCAGCCGTTGCCGATCGGATTCGAGAACAACCCGGTGATGGCGAGCGTTCTCTACAATGGCATGCTGGCCCCGATCGTTCCCCTGTCGATAACGGGCGCAATCTGGTATCAGGGCGAATCGCACGAGAAACTCGCCGCGCCCTATTACAAACTCTTGCCTGCCATGATCTCCGACTGGCGAAGACTTTTCGGCCAGGGCGACTTCCCGTTCTACATCGTCAGTCTTCCCGTCTACCGGCATCGCAGCGAGGCGCCGGTCGACGATGGCTGGACCGGCGTGCGCGAGGCGCAGAGTCTTGCCGCGAAAAACGTGCCGCATTCCTGCCTGGCGGTCACCGTGGATACCGGCAACCCTGATAATGTCCATCCAATCGATAAGCGGGAGCCCGGCGAACGCCTTGCTCTCTGCGCGCTCGGTGAGCACTATGGAAAGGACGTTGTGTATTCAGGGCCGACCCTGAAGTCCGTCGAAAGAGTGTCGGGAACCATCAGACTGCATTTCGATCACGTCGAGGGAGGCCTGCTGGCGAAAGGCGGAGAACCGGGCGAGTTTTCCGTCGCGGGCGACGATCGCAAATGGCATTGGGCCAGCGCCCGCATCGAAGGCGACAGTATTGTTGTCTCTTCGGCTTCGGTACCCAATCCGAAAGAGGTCCGCTACGCCTGGCAGGCGAATCCCAACGCGACGCTCTTCAACGGCGCGGGTCTGCCCGCGGCGCCGTTCCGTACCGACAACTGGCCCGGCATTGTGCAGAAGATATGGTGATCGCGCCTCGCCCCGTACGCTGCGGCCAGCCGCTGTGATAGTCTTTCAGGCGACATTGGCGCCACGGTAACCGAGGAATTTCCATATTCCGGGTAAGCCGCCCGCCAGGACCAAATGATGCATCGACGCAGCTTTCATAAAACACTCTTATCCGGTGCGCTCGGTTCACTCCTGCCGGCCGCGGGCAAACTCAGTCTGCACATAGGCCACACCGGACTCACATGGATCCCGTTAGGAGCTCCGCAGTCGCCGCGTCCGCCCATCGAGCCGATGGTCGACCCGCAATACGTGGAAGCCGCCATCCGCGACATCGCCCAGCTCGGCTTTTATGGAATCGAACTTTTCGGCAATCAGCTGGAAGCCATGGAGGCTCACGGCGGCGTGGGCGTGGTGCTGGAAAAACACAAACTGCCCCTCATCTCCGCGTACTGCGGGACCAATCTCTCTGACCCGGCACAGCGCAAGGACTCCATCGCGAAAACATTGACATGGGCACGCCTGGTGAAGAAGTACAACGGCAAGGTAATCGTCGTCGGGCCCAACAGCGTGAGGCGAGACACCTACGACTTTAAGTCCCATAAAGACGATATCGTTGCGACCCTCAACGAACTTGGCAAAGCGGTAACGGACATGGGACTCACGCCCGTGCTTCATCAGCACACCGGAACCTGTGTGGAAACGCGCGACGAGACCTACGCCGTGCTGGAAGCGGCGGACACGCGCGTGATGAAATTCGGTCCCGATATCGGACAGTTGCAAAAAGGCGGATCGGACCCGGTGCAAGTGGTCAAAGACTTCCTTCCTCTTGTGCAGCATATGCACCTCAAGGATTATGTCGGTGGCACGCAGTATCTCGGATATTGTCCGCTTGGCCAGGGCAAGGTGGATATTCCGGCGATACTCGCGATGATGGATGGTCACAAGACCGCCGGTCTGGTGATGGTGGAACTCGATTCGCCACCGCCTCAGCCCGTGCCGGCCATCGAGACCGCGAAGATCGCGAAGGCGCACATGCAAAAGCTCGGCATCGCCTTCCGCTCCTGACCGGTCTGGTTATTGTTGGCCCGCGACGCGAAGCTTAGCGGCCAGCGCGCAACTCTGCACCACTTCGAAATAACGAGCGACACCATCCGCGCCAACGTCGAAAGGATTCGCCACTCCCGGTTGCCGGTCGGCAGCCGCGTGAGCCTTGAAATACGCGTCGTCGAATTCGGAGTGATTCGAAATCAGGGCCGTCGCGCCATAGTCCGCGGCGGCCTTCGCCATCTTCTTCGATGACGCGATGTAGGTGTCATACCAGCCGGGAGCGCCGTTAAAAGGAATGGCCGTTCCGCCCACATAGGCGACTTTCATCGGCTTACCGTGATCCTGCACTTCAAAGAGATAGGAAAGAGTCCCGGCCGTATGACCAGGCATCGTGACCACGCGCACCGAGGCGTCTCCAACCGAAAGAACCATGCCGTCATCGCCCGCCTTGTCGCGCTTCGGCTTGCCGCCCGCGTGGGTCGCCGCTTTGTCGATGGCGTCCCAGTCTTCCTGGCCGTAGATCAGATGGGCGCCGGGAATCTCATCCTGCAGCAGTTTGGCGCCCCCGTCGTGATCGGCGTGAGCGTGCGAAAGAATCACGTATTTGACCTTGCTCCGGTCGAGACCCAGTTTTTTCATGCCATCCAGAATCTCGTCTTTCGCCGCATAGTCAAACAGCGCCTCGATAATGATGATGCCTTCGCTGCCCGCGACCGCCCATGCGCTATGAGCCTTCGTGCCAATGAAATAGAGGTTGTCGGCGACTTTGGCCGGTTCCGCATACCATGTCTCTCTGGCGGGAACGCGGGGCGCTCCGCCGCGCCCGCGCCCTCCGGCGCCCGGATTCGCCGCCGGAGGCGGAATGCACAACCGCATGAAAGTCCCGGCCCAATCGGTGCCGGCGGCGACCTTGGCCGCTCCCACGTAGCGGTCAACCGTGGCGGGAGGCGTCTGTGCCACGGCAGTACCTGTCATGCAAACGATCGAGGTCGCTGCGAGCATCGCGACTGTTGGCTTCATGAAAATCGTCCTTTCGAATGACAAAGCGCAGGAGCGACCGGGCACGGCGTAACACTCTGACGACACACCCGCGCCGCACACCGGACCAGCCACCTGTTGAAACCTGAATTCATAACAAATCTCCGCCAACCGGCCGACTGAGACCCGAAAAGTGACCGTTGATTGGAGCAGACGACTCTATCAATTTCTGGCGCTGAATGCAATCGCTTTCATTGCCAGCACGGCCTTGACTCCCGCGGCCTTCGCTGATAACATCCGTCCTGATCGGTCAATTGCCGGGTGCATTCACCGGCACGCGACCGGGTGCGGTTACATTGCGGGTTCCGCTCCTTCCAACGCGGTCCGTATTCACCATTAGACAGTCGGGGAGCGCATGAGCCAACTAACCATACACAGGAGAGAGCGTCTGAGGCTGCCTATTGCGCCGCAGACCGCGGCGGCGGCGAGACCAGGGGCACTGGACATCACGGACATCCGCCATTTCCCCGTGCGCGAGCCGGTCTCGGGCAACCGGTATTCCCTGCTGCGGATCGCGACCCGACCGGGACTCGTGGGCTGGGGCGAATGCGGGTACAATCCGAACGCCGATCTCAAGGCTCTTCAGTCCGCCTGGGTGGGTAAGCCCGCCAACGCATACGCCACCATTGCCCCTTCCACACCGTTTCGCGCAGCGCTCGATATCGCCCTTCTGGACGTCCTCGGAAAAGCGGCCAACACGCCGCTGTACCGGGTTCTTGGCGGACCCACCCGCAACAAAGTTCGCGCGTACAGTTCGCCCCGTTCGCAGGAGTTTCCCGTTGCCGTGATTGACGTGCCCGCGCCAGCCTCCCGGAATCAGGGCAAGGCCTACCAGAACCGAATTCTGGAACTGGTCGGCGCCGTGCCGGACGACGGTGACTTCATCCTGGCGGGCAACGGACTGCTCACGCCGGGAGACGCGGCTTCCGTCGCAAAAACACTGGAAACAAAGCATCCGCTTTGGTTTGACGAGCCGTGTTCTCATTCGAACCTCGACGCCCTGCGGAAAGTCGCGAACGAAACCGTTGTTCCTCTCGGATTCGGAGCAGGCATCGACGATCCCGGTGTCTTTCAGGCTTTGCTGCGGGAAGGCTTCATCGACATCGTTCGCCCGGAACTCGCCATCTTCGGAATCAACGGCGCGAGGCGCGTCGCGGCACTGGCCGAGCCGTATTATGTCGCGGTTGCGCCGAGGCACGCCGGGGGACCGGTGGGGACCGCAGCCGCCATTCACCTCGCCGCGAGCATACCGAACTTCTTCATTCAGCACGTGCCGGTTCCGGTGGCGGAACAGGATCGCGCCATGCGCCGTGAGATTGTTTCTCCTGCGGTGGAAACAGGCAGCGGAGGGTTTCTGGAACTGACAAAAACGCCGGGCCTGGGAATTACAGTGAATGAGTCCGCGCTGGAGAAATATCATGCGTCGTAGAAACTTCCTCGCTTTGGGCTCGGCCGGCGCGGCGCTGGCCGGTGTCAGGAAGCGCCCGTCGCTCGAAGCGGATGCTTCCTGCGGCTGCGAATTCCAGCCACAGGCAGTCGGGCGGGGCCGTGGCGGCCCGGCGGTGGACGCGTTCGCGAGCCTGCAGTCCGGCATCAAAATCACCGGCCTGAAAGTCTTCGGTGTCTCTCTGACTCCGAACTCCGACCGTCCCTACGTATTTGTCAAAATCGAGACGAATCAGGGCCTGGTCGGCTGGGGTGAAGGCACTCTTGAAGGGAAAGCCGGCGCGGTCATTGCCTGCGTCAACGATTTCCGGGATTTCCTGATCGGCTCGGATCCCATGCAGGTGGAACACATCTGGCAGTCGATGTACGTCCACTCGTTTTATCGAGCCGGCCCTGTCATGGGTTCCGCCATCTCCGGTATCGACCAGGCACTGTGGGATATTCGCGGCAAAGCCCTCGGAATGCCCGTTTATAAGTTGCTCGGCGGCCCGTTCGACCCGCGCGGAGTGCGCGGCTATTACCACGTGGACGGAGCGAACCGCGATCAACTGGTGCAGATTCGGCAGACTGCCGGCGAGCAGGGCATCACCTGTGTGAAATCCGGAATTCCCGGCTATTATGAGTGGATTGAGCGCAGGCCGAAGATTGATCGGGCCATTAAATCCATTCAGTTGTATCGGGAAGCCCTCGGCCCCGACATCGATATCGCCGTCGATTTCCACGCGAAAACCAGCCCCGCCGTGGCTTCCATCATCATTAAGGAAGTCGAGCCGCTCAACCTGCTGTTCATCGAAGAGCCTTGTCCGCCCGAAAATGTTCAGGCGATGGCGAAGATCGCGCGCCGTTCGACTACGCCGATCGCGACCGGCGAACGCCTGATCACTTCCTACGGGTGCCGTGAACTGATCGAGATGGGTGTCATCGATATTCTCCAGACCGACATCAATCACACCGGCGGCATCACCGGGTTATGGAAGGTCGCCGCTACCGCGGATGTCTCGGGAGTCTCGATGGCCCCGCATTCCTGCGAAGGTCCCATCGGCGGCCTGGCCGCAATTCACGTCGACGCGGCGATGCCGAACTTCGTCGTCCAGGAAATCTGCGGACAGGTGAAGCCGGGCCCCACCGATAAGCTCTGGGAAGAGTGGCTCGGCTTCCCCGCCATGCGAATGATGGACGGGCGATTCCCGCTTTCTGAGAAGCCCGGTCTCGGTTTCGAGTTATCGGAAGCAAGCCTGGCCAAATATCCGTTCGGCGGCACCCGCCCCATGGCCCGCGTGTTTCACGACGATGGTTCCGTCGCCGAATGGTGAGCTTCGCCGTCACTCTTGCAGCCACTCTTCTGCTCGCCGCCGAACCTCCCGCCGCGGAGATCAGCAACGGTCAGATTGAGGCGAAGATCTATCTGCCCGATCCTGTTAACGGGTTCTATCGCTCCACGCGGTTCGATTGGTCCGGCGCTATCGCGAGCCTGAAGTACAAAGGACATAATTTCTACGGTCCCTGGTTTTATCGGATCGATCCCGCCGTTTACGACCTTGGATACGACCCGAAAGGTGTGGTTTCGGCTCCGTTCACCGCCATGGTGGGACCGGCGGAAGAATTCGGAACGGACGGCGCGGCGCTGGGGTTCGGCGAGGCAAAGCCCGGCGGCACCTTTGTAAAAATCGGGGTCGGGGTTTTGCGGAAGCCGCAGGCCGGGGAGCCGCCGCTGCCTCCTCCGCCGCCGGCGCGCGGCAACTCCGAACGTTACGATCACTCCCGCACTTACACTCTGGTCGATTCCGGAAAATGGACAGTCAAAAAGACGCGCGATTCCGTGGAATTCACGCAGGTGCTCGACGATCCCGCCGATGGCTATGCTTATATCTATCGCAAGGTAGTTCGCCTGATACCGGGAAAGCCGCAACTGGTCATTGAACACAGCCTGAAAAACACCGGGCGCCATCCGATTCAGTCGACGGTTTACAACCACAACTTCTTTGTGCCCGACGGTGAAGGCCCCAGCGAGGGTTTTACGATTACCGTGCCGTTCCCCATCGAATCGCCGCGTCCGCCTACGGCGGGTTTGCTGGAAGTGCGCGGGAATCAACTCCTCTATGTGAAGACACTGGAGAGCGAAGACCGGGCCACCGCGACCCTTCACGGATTCGGCAACAGCGCGAAAGACTATGACATTCGCGTGGAGAACAAAAAGACGGGTGTGGGGTATCGCGTGACTGGCGACCGGCCGTTATCGAATATCGCGGTCTGGTCAATCCGCACGGTGAATGCCGTGGAGCCCTATATCTCGATGTCGATCGAGCCGGGGAACGAGTTTACCTGGAATCTGAATTATGAGTACTACACGCTTCCCCGCATTCCGTAGCGCGGCATTGCTGGCGGCGCTTGTCTCGGTTGCGCCCTTTGCCTCCGCTCAGGTGCGCCTCTCCGAGAGCACCGGCGTCAATCTGTTTAACAATAACTGCACGTCATGCCATGGAAAGCCTCCCGCGGATCGCGCTCCGGCGGAGGAAGTAATCCGGCAGATGCCTCCGGAACGGATCTACGAGGCGATCACCACCGGCGCGATGAAAAACATGGCGCTGAAGCTCAACGATGACGACAAGCGCCTGCTGGCCGAATACATGGGCGGGCGCAAACTCGACAAGGGCGACACCGGCGACGCAAAGAACATGCCAAACGTCTGCGCGAGCCATCCGGCAGTCAGGGACCTCACCGCTCCGGCGTGGAACGGATGGGGCGACCTGTCGAATACCAGGTTCCAGCCGGGGAAGGCTGCCGGGCTTTCGGCGGGACAGGTCTCACGATTAAAGCTGAAATGGGCCTTCGGGTTTCCGGGTGCGACCGCGCTTTACGGCGAGACCGTGGTGGACGGCCGCGTCTATGTCAGTTCGAATGCCGGCTATGTCTATTCGCTGGATGCGGAGACGGGCTGCGTCCACTGGTCATTCCATTCGGCCGCGGTCGTGAGAAGCGGGGTTACAGTCGGAGTCCCCAGGGCCGGCAGTGCGCGCGTTGTCGCGTATTTCGGGGACATTCGCGGTAATGAGTACGCGCTCGATGCGACGAACGGAGAACTCATCTGGAAGACATCGGCCGATTCGCAGCCGCTGGCCCGGATCACCGGAAATACCAGGCTTTATCAGGGGCGTCTGTACGTTCCGATCGCCTCGCTGGAAGAGGACGAGTCGCGCAGTGCGGTTCATGTCTGCTGCACGTTCCGGGGTGCCGTCGTCGCTCTGGATGCGGAGACCGGCAAACAAATCTGGAAGACCTACACGATTCCCGAAGAGCCGAAGTTCATTAAGAAGAATTCGATGGGTGTGGATTATATGGGCCCCTCGGGCGCCGGTGTGTGGACCACGCCGATTGTCGATACCAAACGGCGGGCGCTGTATTTCGGAACCGGAAACAGCTTCTCGGAACCGGCGCCGACGTCGGATTCCATCATGGCTCTGAACATGGACACCGGAAAGATTCTCTGGTGGAAGCAGGCGTGGGCCAACGATGTCTGGCACGGCGGTTGTATGCAGACCATTCCGGGCCGGCCGGTTACCGCAGGTCCGGGGCGAGGTCCCGGGCGCGGCAATCAGCCTCCGTATCCCGCGGACAACTGTGTCAGCAAGACGGGGCCGGATTGGGATTATGCGGCTTCACCGAATCTGGCCACGATGAAGGACGGCAGGACGGTGATCATCGCATCGCCGAAACAGGCCGTGGTTCGCGCGCTCGATCCCGATAAAAAGGGCGAAACAATCTGGGAGCAGGATATCGCCCGGGGTATCGGCGGTGGCGCGGGTGAAACGGTGTTCGGTGGCGCGGTGGACGATCAAAGTGTCTATTTCGGGCTTCAGTTGGGCAATGGGCTGGTGGCGCTGAATCTGGCCGACGGCGTGGAGAAGTGGTTTCTTCCCCTGAAGACTCCCGAGGCGATGGCGCAACATCGCGGCGTGGTGGCGGCTGTGAGTGTGATTCCCGGCGCTTTCTTTGCCGGCGGCATGGACGGCATCCTGCGGGCGGTTTCACCGGGCAATGGTCAGCCGATTTGGGAGTTCGACACCGCGCAGGAGTTTCAGACCGTGAACGGGGTGAAGGCGAAAGGTGGTTCCATCGGCGCGGCAGGGCCCGTAATTGCGAACGGAATGGTGTTTGTGGGCTCGGGTTATGTGGGATTCCAGAACGGGGTGCCCGGTAACGTTCTGCTGGCCTTCGCGCCTTCGTTCCTGTTGAAGTAGCGACTCCGCATCTTTCGTCAGGACGTCAGGAAAGCAGGATCCTGCGCAGATCCCCGTCCGGATCGTCCACCATGCGGCAACGGTTGTCGAAAACCATGGTCTGACACCGCTCGGCGTCGCTCGGCGTCCAGACCAGCCCGGGTTGGCTGGGGTTGCCCGTGCGCGCGAAGTTCACCCACGCCGCGGCCATCTTTTTCCCCAGCGCCTGCGCTTCCGGCGTGTCACCCGTGCCCTGCTGGCAGCGCTTTGTGTTGTCGAAACAGAAAGCGAGTTCCGCTGTATGCCATGCGCCCGCGTCTTCGAGCATCGGTGATTGCCAGGTGAAGTAATACTGGTAAACCGGCGCGCCATGCTGCTCGTGCTTCAGCTTCACCATGCGCTGCACGTTGTTCCGCGAGTTGACGCCGTTCACGCCGTAGGAGAGAAGGCGAATGCTCTTCTCCGGATACTTCTTCTTCATCGCGGCAATGAGCGCCGACGCTTTCGTGTCGCCCCAGGATCGCGCCAGCGCGGCATGCCACTCCGCTTCGGACGGACGCGAAGACATCCGATTCCCCTCTTCGCTGACATTGCCGATCAGCATCGGCACGTTCTTCGAAACCTCCGGAGCCACATCGTGGAAGGAACGCAGCGTGACGGTGTGGCCGTCGACGGTGGGTGAGAAGCCGGCTCGCGGCGCGGCGGCCGGCGGTCCGCCCGGACCTGCCGCGCCCGCCGCCACCGGATTCATCTTTGCGACGGCGGCATTGCCCGCGGCATTCAGGCGGGCCCAGTCCATCTTCTGCAGCGACGCCAAATCGTTCGGCTGGAGCCCAAGCTCTTTCATGATCTGTTTCGACAACTCGCGGGACAGATCGGCCCCCGGAATATTGCCGCCGCCGCCCGACTGCACCGAAGCGCGATGGAACAGTCCCGCGGCCGAAGGCATGCCCATCAGGCAGGTGACCTTGGAACCGCCTCCGGACTGGCCGTAGATCATGACCGAGTCCGGATCGCCTCCGAAGTTCGCAATATTCTCACGGATCCATTTCAGCGATGCGACCAGATCGGTCATTCCGACATTTGCCGATTCGGCATAGGCCGATCCGCCGATCTCCGACACATCGAAAAAGCCAAGCACGTTCAGCCGGTGATTGACCGTCACCGACACCGCGTCGTGATGGCGGGCCAGCTGAGCGCCGTCCTGCGACGGCAGTTCGTAGGCCGAGCCGAACGTAAAGCCGCCGCCGTGATAATAGACCAGAACCGGACGCTTGCCGGTCAGGGAGGGAGTCCAGACATTCAGCTTGAGCATGTCTTCGCTCATGTAGCCATCGGTCCAGTCGTAGAGGAACGATTGTTCGATCGCGGTGAAATCGTGCAGTCGCTGCGGACAGTTGGCGCCATACACCAGGGCCGGATACTCGCCGTTCCATGGTTTCGGAGCCCTGGCGGGAAGCCACCGGTTCGCGCCGCCGGTATCCTGCCCATACGGGATTCCTTTGAACGTCAGCACTCCCGAATCGACGTATCCCCGCACTTTTCCGTACTGCGTCTTCGCAACGGCCGAGCGGGGAGTCGAGCAACTGCCGCCAGTCTGATGAGGGGTATTGTGGGTTTCCGCCGCGGCGGCCTCGAGAGCGAGCGCGCCTCCCAGCCCCGCCGCGCCGGGCAGCAGCATTGCCTGCCGGCGATTCAGCTTCGGATTCCTCAAATTCGATTCAGGCATCGCGTCTCCTTCATGTCCGTCTTTAATAAGAAACGCTCCGGGAAGCAGGCCCCGGAGCGTTTCGCTGCCTCCAAACCCGGTTTCAGAACCGGACTTTGGCGATCAGTTCCATCTGGCGTGAGCCCACGCTGGTGCCCGTGATCTGTCCGAAGTGGCCCGGCCCGATGAGCTTATCGGGAAGGGCGAACGACGGATGGTTCACGAGATTCGTGGCGTTGGCGCTGAAATCCAGCTTAATGCGCTCTGTAATGGTGAAGATTTTGTGGAGCGACATGTTGATGGCGTTCAGCTTCGGTCCATAGACGATGTTTCGTCCCATATTGCCGAATGTTCCGGGAGCGGGAGCCGCAAACGCGGCGGTATTGAACCAGGAGTTAATGCTCTGTCCGCCGGATACCGCCGTGGGATTTCCCACAACGTTCGGGTACCACGAGGCATTCGAAGAGAGAGAGTAGCTGTTGTTGGTCGCCATCGTCGGCGTGAAGGGGCTGCCCGTTTGCGCCACGAAATCGCCGAACAGCTGCCAGCCGCCAATGGCCCCGTCGAGAACCCTGCTGGTATTCACGAATCTCCGGCCGCGGCCAAAAGGCAGATCGTAAGAAACATGCCCTTTGAGCATATGGCGGACGTCAAAGTTCGACGCGCCATAGTTCGCCATCGGGTCATAAGCCTTCTGGTAGGGAGTCGCGCCCTGCAGACTGCCCCATCCGGAGGAGTCCTGGTTGTCCAGCATGTGGGACCAGGTGTAGTTGAAGTTGAACAGGAGCCCGTTGGTCAGCCGGCGGGTGATCTGCGACTGGAAAGCATGGTAGCTGGAGATGCCCTGCGTCGTGTACCCCGTGACGCTCTGGAATTGGGGATACGGACGGGAGGCCGCGTCGTTAGGTGCAAGCAGTTTTTCCGGCACCTGATTCAGGTCGGTAATGAATGCCAGATGCGATCCGTGGCTTCCGATATACGCAACTTCGGCGACCATGTTGCTGCTCACCTGCCGCTGGACCGTCAGATTCCAGGATTTCAGGACCGGCACCGGAGACGTGTACTGGACAAAGCCGACGTTCTGCCCGTTGTAAGCCTGCGGTGTTGTAGGCGCGTTCCTGTAGAGCGTGTTAATGGCGGAGCCCTTCGATCCCTGGTAGTTCGTGTTGCCGTCGGAGGAAAGCAGGACCACCGGCTGCACGTTGTTCGTGGAATCCGTCTGGTTGCCGCTGGTGCTGAAAGCGCTGCCCAGGCCGCCGCCGTAAGTATCTACGTTCCACGGGTAGGTGTAAAGCCCGAAGCCACCGCGCACGGTCGTCTTATTTCCCGCCTGGTAAGCGAAGCCAAATCTCGGCATCCAGATATTCCACACGCCCTTTTGCAGGCTGGTCCTGCCATTGGTTTGCGAACCCGCGTACCACATGGCGCCGGGAGTATTCGTGGCGGGATTGATGACGGTCGAGTCGAATCCTCTCTCGTTCCCGTGGATTTCGGACCATCCGGTGTTGCCCTCCCAGCGCAAACCCAGATTGAGCGTGAGCTTTGGACTAAGTTTGTAGTCGTCCTGAATGAAGACGCCGGGATTTTTCAGCCGGCCGCCGTATTCCGGCGAGACGGAAGCGGACCAGGACTTTGCATAACCAAGCAGGAAATCCGCATACGCTACGCCCGAGGTCGATGCCAGAGGCCCCAGGTTGCTGCCGGCCGTGTAGACGCCGGTAAAACCGAGATTCGCGCTGTTGATGCTGCCCCATGCCGTGGAATCGGCGCGGAAGATAATTACTTCGCCGCCGAAATGGAGGATGTGGCGGCCCTTGATGAGCGTCACCTGATCCGAGATGTCGATATTGTTTTCTTTATAGTTGGCAAAGCTCGGAGATCCAGGTCCAAGGCCATAGATATTCGTGATCGAGATGGCCGGAAAGACATCTGCTTTTCCGATGCCGAGACCCAGTTTGCCCGGATACCCCTGCCCCAGCGTGTCAGGCGTGATCAGATCGTATTCACCCATGAACCCGATACGGGCTTCGTTGATCATGTGCGGGGTGATGGTCCAGTAGTCGGAGAGCTGGTTGGTCGTGTTGAAGATGTCCGAGTTGGTGCAGTTTAACGGGCACACGGGACCGACTCCGATACTGGGACCGTCATTCCAGGATGCGGAACCGGTGATCCGGTTGTTGCTCGTGACATCGGCATCGAACCGTCCGAAGTACTTCCGCTTCGGAGAACTGGACGGCAGCTGGTACGAATAGTTGTTTGTGGTAACACCGTTTGCGACGGTGCCCGGCCGGTTCGGCGCCGGAAAGTACGACTGGATGTTTTTGGCTACCGTGTCGAACATCGACGCGGGAATCTGATTGTTGACGAACGGCTGCCGCGTTACGGCGCCGGTGGTGGAATCGACAGTTTGCGTGGTCGGATTGTAGATTGGAGCCAGACCGCTGAAGTCGCCCGCGCGCATCGCCGGTGTGGGGACCGAGATAAAACTCACGGCGCCCGTGCCATGGCTGACGATGTTTTCCAGAGCGAAGAAAGCGAAGATTTTATTTTTGATCACCGGGCCGCCGAAGTTGCCGCCGAAGTCGTTGTAGTGAATAGGCGCATTTCGCCCGGCGACACCATTGAACCCAAACGGAGTGGCATTGAGCGCGGTGTTCTTGAAATAGTCGTAGCCCATGCCGTGGAACTGGTTCGTTCCGCCCTTGCTGATCTGGTTGTAAAGAATGCCGCCGGTGCCGTATTGCGCCGAGAAGAGCGAATCGCTCATCTTGACTTCGGCAATCGTGTCGAAGATGGGCGTGTTGATGACGTTGTTGCTCATCGGCGAACTGGTCGAGGCGCCGTCCATCAGCGCGTTGGAGAACGGCATGGAGCCATTGACCGAGACGCCGCCCATACCCGCGCTGTTGTTGTTGGTGCCGTTTCCGCGCGTGCCCGGCAGGAAAGTAAGAAAGGATTGCCAGTCCGGAGTCCCTCCGGTCTGCGGGATGGACTGCAGCGTTTCCTGCGGCACCGTTTGGGAGATTTCAGCCGTGCTCGTTTCGAGCAGAGGCGCACCCTGTTCCTGGACGACAACCGTCTGGGACGACTGGCCGACCGTCAGCTGCACATTCAGGCCGATGACGCCGGATGTCAGCGTCATGGGACCTCTCTGCACCGAGGTGAATCCGTCCTTCTTAAAAATAATCAGATAGTGGTCCGCCGGGACGAGCGGACCGGTATCGTAGATGCCGGAATTGTTCGTGGTGAACGTACGCTCCACGTTTTTGTCGAGATCGTTCACGACCACCGTGACGCCGGGAACGACGGCTCCCGAAGAATCGGTCACGGAACCGGTAACGTCCGCCGAATTGGTCGCCTGGCCCCAGGCGGCGGCCGTGGAAAGAAGCGCGGCGCAGCCGAACAGGGCGACCGGCCGTTTGAGAAACTTCGTCAGTAACTTCATGGTTAACTCCCGAAAGCGCTTACAGAATCGAAGCTATGTTATGCAAGAGTGGCCGCGAAGTCAAGGCACCTCTTTTCGCCGCAACCATCTTTGCCGGCCGATCCCGCTGCCCTGCGCGGCTGTGGACTCCTTCCCGCCACCGCCTGTTAACTTTGGGTTGTAACGCTTCGCCCCTCTGTGTACCACAGGCGTGAAAGCGTTTACCTGTGCGAAGCCGCCGCGGGCCGAACGGCGGAGCAGGGAACTGCCCCGTCCCCTTCCTTCACGCAGTAAAAACGGTCCGCCGGAAGGCTGGTCAGGACCTCGGATTGCCCGGAAGGCCACCGGATTTCCACCCGGTCCGCCTGGCGACGGCTACCGAGGCCGAAGTGGAGCCGGAGGTCGTTCTGCGAAAGATAACTCCCCCCGCTTCTCACTTCGTCGGTCTGTGTGACATCGCCGGCCGTGATCTTTATCCGGGCATTCAGCGCCAGTTTGTTGCCCGAGGCGCCGGCGAGTTCGAAGCTTCCCGGGAGCGTCCACGACTGATACCCAATCGTGCGCAACATCGCATTGGCTTCGACGGTCAGCGGTGTTTTCTCTTTTCCGTCCTCGACCGCCTGCATGTCGGGAAAGAAGCAGAAATACGTGTTGATCGCGGCACAGGGAATGGCAAAACAGGAAACGTGGAAGCGGAACCCGCCGTCGCGCCGGTTCAGGAACAACTGGCTCGGCTCGCGGTAAGAAATCCCGATCTTCGCCTGATCGACCTGCGGGTACACATGACCGTTGACCAGGATCAGGTCGAGCCAGCCATCGTTGTCAACATCGAAAAAGGCATCTCCCCAGCCCACATGGTGAATCGTCGGCTGCGCGACGCCGGAAATATTCGAGACATCGGTAAAGCTCAGCCCCCCGTCGTTACGAAAGAGTTGCAGATACTGCTCGCTGAAATGCGAGATCGCAATCGAGAATCGCCCGGTGTGCAGATAGTCTCCGAGAGCCACTCCCATATTCGCCAGGGCCTTGCCGTTTTCCTCCAGAGCTACGCCCGCCTGGAAACCCATCTCGGTAAAGCGGCCATTTCCGTCGTTTCGGTACAAATAATTGTTCGCGCCGTCATTGGCGACGAAAAGATCGGGTCTGCCGTCGTTGTTGAAGTCCGACCAAACGGCCGTCAGGCCCAACAGATTCGCCGGGCCCGCGACGCCCGCTTTTTGGGAAACGTCGCTGAATGTGCCGTCGCCGTTATTCCGATACAGGTTGTCGGGCGATCCTTTCAGTCCGGCGGGCCCGCATTGAACTTTAATGGTGTGGTACTCGCAGGTCACCATCGAGCCGAAGGCAGGCAGATCGTGCAGATCGAATGCGGCATAGTGGGACACGAACAGGTCCTGCCAGCCGTCGCCGTCATAGTCTCCGAAGGTGGCGCCCGTGGCCCAGAGGGTGTCGGCCCCCAGTCCCGCCTCCTTCGTGACGTCGGTGAAAGTGCCGTCGCCGTTGTTGCGATAGAGCACCACGCCCCCGAAACAGGTCACCAGAAGGTCCGGCCGTCCGTCGTTGTTGTAATCCCCCGCTGCCGCGCCGTTCGCCCAACAGGGGTACCCGATACCCGCTTTTTCCGTTACGTCGCTGAACGTGCCGTCGTGATTGTTATGAAATAGCGCGCTGCGTGCCTTCCTGCCCGCCAGTTGCATATCGACATCCGGCGCGTTCGTGAAGTAGATGTCGGGCCACCCGTCGCGGTCGTAGTCGATCAAAGCCACGCCGCCGCTCATCGATTCCACGATGTACTTCTTGTCCGGCGAAGCCAGATGGTTGAAATGGATTTTCGTGGACGCGGTAATATCCGTCAGTTGGGGAATCGCTGTTGTATCGGGAGCAACCGGCCCCTTCCCCTGTTGGCCCCAAAGACAGAGTCCGAGTATCGTCAGGCCGGCGAGTCCCGCGAAGGCCGCCCGCGTCGTGTGGACCGGCATGTCACTTCGGGCCGGACTGGCCCGAAAACCCTTTGAAGACTTTGAACAGCTTGTCTTTCACTTCCTGGTAATGATGGAATGCTTCGAGCTCGTGTTCGGCATCCACGGTCCGGCCCGCGCGGCGATACAGCGTGCTCAGGCGGAAGTGCGCCGCGATGTTGGTCGGATCGTCCTTCAGGGCGCTTTCGAGAAGCGAAATGGCGTCGTTCGGACGGTTCAAAGAAATCATGACGATCGCCAGACCGGTTCTTGCATCGGAGTCTTTCGGCTGCAGGGCAAGAGCCCTCTCGTAGTTCTCCTGCGCCGCCTTGAAATTGCTTTTGGCGACCATGATTTCTCCGAGCTGCCGCCAGGACAACTCGTCATACGGGTTCAGGCGCACGGCGGCCTGATACTCTTCTTCCGCCCGGGCGTTCAGCGCGGGGTCGGGAGAAGTCCTCAACTGTTCGGCCAGCTCGAAATGCGCGCCGGGGATCGCCGGATTCAGCCGGATCGCCTCGCGATAGTGCGTTATAGCGCCGGCGTGATCCCCCTGCCGCGCCAGTTCCCCGGCCATGATCATATGCGCCTGCGCGGAATCGGGCGCGACGGTAACCAGACTCAACAGGCTCTGGTACATCGTCTGGCGGGAAATCTGGTAAGCGGCGAGAAGGATTTGCGGATCCCGCGGCGCCAGTTCCTCCAGCTTTACAACTACCGAGAGAGCCTTTTCGAATTGCGACGCCGCGGAATGCAGCTCGATCATTTCAAGCCCGACCTCGATGCGGAGTTTCTTCTCCTCCGGGTTTGATAAGGCGAGATTGGAAAATGCGCGCTCCAGATCGTTTTGCGCCGCCGCCGAATCTCCGGTGCGCTTTTCCGCGATTCCCAGCAGCGCCCCGACCTTCCAAAGATCCGGCTGCAGTTGCAAAGCGGCGCGCAGGAGGGGAATCGCTTCTGCGTAGTTGCCCTGAAAAAACAGCAGCACACCAAGATTGGCCTGCGCGTTGAGGTTCTTCGAGTCGAGCGAAATGATTTTGCGCAGCAAAGGAATCGCGAGCTGCGGCTTTTGATCCTGCAGGTACTTCTGCGCCTGCTGCGCGAGGGCGTCGACGCTGTGCTGTGTATCCTGGGCGTTCAGCGCAATGAAACCAGGCCAGGGCAGGGCGAGAATCAGCACGCAACCCGCTCTTGAGACGGAACTTCTCACCTGCATCACATATATCACGCTTCGCGACGCAATCGGCGCCCCAACGCCGCTCAACGGCCGCTGCTGACGAGCCTCGAAACGAATTTGAATGAACGCGCTTGCATGTGGTGATAGACTCCTTGAGGCGCCTGATGAACTCGAATCAATTGCTCTCTCTGGCTCCGGCTGACATCCTCGTCATCGGAGCTTACTTTGTGACCGTCCTGGGGATCGGTTTCTATCTGAAACGGTTCACGACGACCGGCGACGACTTCTTCCTTGCCGGGCGGGACATGACGGCCTGGATCGCCGGGCTGAGCTTCGTATCGGCGAATCTGGGCGCTTTGGAACTGATGGGCTGGGCCGGCGCCGCTTATCAGTACGGAATCCTCGCCACGCACTGGTACTGGATCGGCGCTATCCCGGCCATGTTGTTTCTCGGCATCGTGATGATGCCGTTCTATTACATCTCGAAAACCCATTCGGTGCCCGGTTACCTGAAGTTGCGCTTCGGTGAGGCGGCCCGGGCCACGTCGGCCATTTCGTTCGGGCTGATGACGATTCTGATGAGCGGCGTCAACATGTACGCCATGGCGCTGATCATGCAGGTGATCCTCGGCTGGGACCTTTCCTTCAGCATCTGGGTCTCGTCGCTGACCGTGGGCGTGTACGTGGTCCTGGGCGGTCTGCTCTCGGCTATCTTCAACGAGGTTTTGCAGTTCGTGCTCATCTGGCTGGGCGCGCTGGTGATCACGATTGTCGGCCTGATTGAGACCGGCGGCTGGTCCGGCATGATGGCGCGGGTTCATCAAAACACGCCGGGCGCGGATTATACACACCTTTGGAGCACGCTGGGGCACTTCTCGGACAATCCAATGGGAATTCACTGGACCGGGATCGTGCTGGGCCTTGGGTTCGTGATTTCATTCGGCTACTGGACCACCGATTTCCTTGTCGTGCAGCGGGTGCTTTCGGCGAAGGATCTCCGGTCGGCGCGCATGGCGCCCGTCATCGGCGCGGCTTTCAAAATGGCCGTACCCCTGATCGTGATCGTGCCGGGTCTGCTTGCGCTCGCCGTGTTGCCGTTCAAACTGGTGGGGGCGGACGAGGCGGCGGTGAACCACATGCACAGCTACAACGAAGTGCTGCCGCTGATGCTGGCTCGTTACTGCGGCCCCGGACTGCTGGGGCTGGGAATCACCGCGCTGGTGGCCGGATTCATGTCCGGCATGGCGGGGAACGTGACCGCGTTCTCCACCGTCTGGACCTACGACATCTACCGCGCCCTGATCCGGAAGAACGCGTCCGATGAGCATTACGTGAGCATGGGCCGGTGGTCGACCATCGTTGGCCTGCTGATCAGCATCGGGACCGCGTACCTGGTGATGAGGTCCGCGGGAATCATGGATTACGTGCAGGCGCTCTTCAGTTTCTTCATCGCGCCGTTATTCGGCACGGTCGTCCTGGGCATGTTGTGGAAGCGTGCGACGCCCGCGGGCGGCTTCTGGGGCTTGCTGCTCGGCACCATCGCTTCCATCGGGATGTGGGCCTGGGTTAAGCTCGATCCTTCCGCGCTCCGCTACGTGGCCATGTCGCAGGACGCGAAAGCGATGGCCGAGGACATGTACCGTGCGCTCTGGTCCTGGATCGTGTGCGTCCTGGTCACGGTAATCGTGAGCTACGCGACGAAGCCGCTCCCGGAATCGCAACTGGTTGGTCTGGTATACGGGTGCACGCCGATCCCGTCGGACGGCGATCTCGCGCTTTACCGAAAGCCGCAGTTCTGGGCTGTGCTGGTGGCGATGGGACTCGTCATACTCAATATTGTGGTTTGGTAGGCGACGGGATTTGGCAGGCGAACGGGGTTTGGCAGGCGAACGGATGGTAGGACAAAATGCATGAACAAAAGGGTATGATTTCGATCTGGTTCTTCATCGGCGTGCTTCTGCTGTTTTACGGCGTCGTGATTCTCGGCCAGGGACTCTATGAGCTGAGTTCTCCGCCCGCAAAGCCGGTGGTGCTTGCGAGCCTGCATATCGGCATCTGGTGGGGAATCCTTCTGCTTGTTCTGGGCGGCGGGTATACGCGTCACTTCTTTCCGGGGAGGAATCGTTAGCTCATGGTTTTCGGACTCATTATCGGCAACAGAGGTTTTTTCCCGGATCATCTGGCGGCAACCGGGCGCAGCGACATGATCGCCGCCATCGAAAGTGCGGGACACACAGTCCTGGCCGTGGATCCCGGTGAAACGAAATTCGGCGCCGTCGAAACCCGTGCCGAGGCGCGGAAATGTGCCGACCTTTTTCTGAAGAACGCGCGGACAATCGATGGCGTCATAGTCTCGCTGCCGAATTTCGGGGACGAGCGCGCCGTGGCGGAAACCCTTCGCATGGCGGATCTGCACGTGCCCGTGCTGATCCAGGCGACCCCCGATACCCCATCGAAGATGTCCATTCGCGACCGCCGCGACAGCTTCTGCGGCAAAATGTCGGTTTGCAATAACCTCACGCAATACGGCATTCCGTACTCGCTGACAACCCTGCATACGGAAGCTCCCGATTCCGAAACGTTCCGTAAAGACCTCGCCTGGTTCGCGGGGGTCTGCCGGGTGACGAAAGGGCTGCGGCGTCTCCGGATCGGCGCCATCGGAGCGCGCCCTGCCGCCTTCAATACCGTCCGCTACAGCGAGAAACTGCTCGAAGCGAGCGGGATCTCGGTCGAGACCGTCGATCTGTTCGAGATCATGGGCCGCATCCAGAGGATGAAGGACGATCATCCCGGCGCGCAGGCGAAGCTCGCGTCGATCCAATCCTATGTTTCGACGAACGGGATTCCGGGCGCGGCGTTGCTGAAAATGGCGAAGCTCGGCGCCGTCATCGACGAGTGGATGGCGCAGAACGAAGTCACCATCAGCGCGATTCAGTGCTGGACCGCGATGGAAGAGTTCTTCGGCGTGGTTCCCTGCACCGTGATGAGCATGATGAGCGAAAAGCTGCTATCGAGCGCGTGCGAGGTGGATATCGCGGGCGTGATTGGGATGCATGCACTGGCGCTCGCCTCGGAGACGCCGAGCGCGCTGCTCGACTGGAACAACAACTACGGGGACGATCCGGATAAGGCCGTCTGCTTTCACTGCAGCAATCTTCCGAAGCATTTCTTTGCCGAAGTGAGAATGGATTTTCAGGAGATCATCGCGGGCACCGTGGGCAAGGATAATACTTTCGGAACCTGCGTGGGCCGGGTGAAGAGCGGCCCCATGAGCTTCGCGCGTTTTTCGACCAATGACCGCGCCGGGAAAATCAGCGGATATGTGGGCGAAGGCGAATTTACCAACGATTCGCTGCAGACGTTCGGAGGCGCCGGAGTAGTCCGGATTCCGGAAATGCAGAAACTGCTGCGATATATCTGCGAGAACGGTTTCGAACATCATGTGGCCGCTAATTTTTCGACAACGGCAGGCATGGTGTATGAAGGGACTACGAAATACCTGAACTGGGATGTTCACTACCACCGGTAAGAGGGGTGTTGCGGGGCGAGGCCTGTTGACAAGAGGATCGGTAAGCGTATGAGTGTCGTTGCGGGAGTAGATTTCGGAACGCTGTCGGTGCGCGTGTCTCTCTTCGACAGTGCCCTTGGACGCCTGAGTTTCGCGGTCGCGGAGTATCCGCTCCGCCGCTTGAAGACCGATCCGGATTACGCGACGCAGAGCCACGACGACCATATGCGCGCTCTCGTGGCTGCCATGCGCGAGGCTGTTGCGAAGGCAGGCATCTCCGGCCACGCGATTGAGTCGGTCGCTATCGACACCACGGGATCGAGCGTGGTTCCCGTGGACGCGCGCATGCAGCCCGTCGACGATTATTACCTCTGGTGCGATCATCGCGCCTGGCAGGAGGCGGATCAGATCACGCAGTCCGCGCGCGCGGCCGGTTTGCCGGCGCTGGCGTGGTGTGGCGGCACGTACTCGAGCGAATGGGGCTGGGCCAAACTCCTGCACTGGCTGCGCCACAATCCGGAGAAGCGCGCCGCTGCCGCGAGCGCCTTCGAGCATTGCGACATGGTCGCCGCTACGCTGTGCGGCGTCACAGACCCTGCTCTGGCGAAACGCAGTGTGTGCGCGATGGGCCACAAGTGGATGTGGAACGAAGCGCTGGGAGGCCTGCCGCCCGAGGACTTTCTTACGGGAGTAGATCCGTTACTGAGGGGCTTCCGCGACAAGCTTGCCGGGGAGTATGCGGCCTCCGACCGGATCGCGGGTTCGCTTTCCACCGAATGGGCTGACCGCATGGGTCTGAAGCCCGGAATTCCGATCCCCGTGGGAGCGTTCGACGCCCACTGGGACGCTTTGGGCGCGGGCGCCGCGCTGGGCGACGTCGTCAATATTGTCGGCACCTCGACTTGCATCATTGCGATGAGCGAGGGCGCCGATTTGATCCCGGGCCTGTGTGGCGTCGTCTGCGGATCCGTGGATCCTCGGCTTACCGGGATTGAAGCGGGCATGTCGGCAACGGGCGACGTCTTCGATGCCATCGCGCGCAGGGCGGGGACTTCGCCGGCGGCACTCTCGGCGGGTCTCGAGACCTACCGGGCGGGCCAGACGGGGCTGCTTCGGATGCCGTGGGATAACGGCGACCGGACGATCCTCGTAAATCCTGAAGTCAGCGGCGTTACCCTCGGCTGGAAGTTGACGCATACCGCGCAGGATGAGCTTTTCGCCGCCGTAGAGGGCGCCGCGTTCCACACCCGCGTCATTCTGGAGCACATGGAACGGCATTCGGTGCCGATTGTTCGGGTGATTAATGGCGGGGGAATCCCCCAGCGCAATCAGGTTCTGAATCAGGTGTACGCGAATGTGTTGAATAAACCGGTTCTCGTCCCGGCGGCGGACGTGACCAGTCTCGGGTCCGCCATCTTCGCGTTCCTTGCGGCAGGCGCTTTCGCGAATGTTCAGGAAGCGCAGCGGGCGCTCTGCCCGGATTACCGCATCTTTGAACCCCGCCAGGAGACACGCGCTGCTTACGATGAGTTGTTTGCGCATTTCACCGGGCTTTACTTCGAGTTCGGACGAGGCGCGCTGATGCCGGCGCTGCGCCGCATCGCACGGGAGGCACTGTTATGACTCTGGAGGCACTGCGGGCGGAGGTCCTCGAGGCGAATCTGTCTTTGGTTCGGCACGGTCTTGTAGTCGGGACGTTCGGGAATGCGAGCGGAATCGACCGCGATCTTGGCTTGGTTGCAATTAAGCCCAGCGGGGTCGATTACAACGCGCTGCAGGCTGGCGATCTGGTGATCACGGACCTCGACGGGCGGGTCGTGGAGGGCGAGCTTCGGCCGTCTTCCGATCTGGCAACGCACCTCGCTTTGTACAAAGCTTTTCCGGGAATCGGAGGAGTTGCTCACACGCACTCCAGGCATGCGACTGCCTGGGCACAGGCCCGCAGAGAGATTCCGTGCTTCGGGACGACGCACGCGGACTATTTTCGAGGCGCGATTCCCGTAACCGCCGACATGCAGGACGAAGAGATCGCGACGGATTACGAAAAAAATACCGGTTTGTGCATTGCGCGCCGGTTTGCGCAAATCGATCCGATGACGATGCCCGCGGTTCTGGTCGCCGGGCATGCTCCATTTACGTGGGGCGGGAGCCCCGCTGATGCCTCGCACAATGCGTTCGTGCTGGAAGAGATTGCGCATCTGGCCTTTATGACGATATCGATCGACAGCAGGGCAAATTCGATCACGGATTCGCTGCGGGACAAGCACTTCCTCAGAAAACACGGCTCGACAGCCTATTACGGGCAACCGAAGTAAAGAAAGAGCCCGGCAGCATGAACGGCCATATGTTGTTTTCAGTCGGATCTCCCTTCCGGATTCTCACTTGCAACAAATATCGCGCATCCGCCACAAATAGCAGAGGAAGTGATGGCAGATACAATTGCCTGGCACGGAAAAACGCTGGCGGAGCATGTCGGACTGCGCGACGACGCCGCTAACAAGGGATACCGTTTTCTCTCATTGAGCGTTTATGGCGCGACCAATTCGCCCGTGTACGCGGCGGTGATGATCAGGCGACCGGCCGTCGTGGCCCAGCGCGATTTTCCCGCGCTCACCGCAGACCAGTTTCAGGCAACGTTCAACGATCAGGCGCAGAAGGGTTACGGGCCGGTCATGATCGCGGCCACGGGTTCCTCTTCAAATCCCTTGTTCGCCGCCGTGTTTCAGCCGCAGAGCCCCATCGCTCTGACGCGCCATGGTCTCACTTCCGGCGCCGATACCGACACCGGCACCATCCAGGGCATGAATAAGCTGGCCAGGAAAGACGGCATGATTCTCCATTGCCTGGCCACTTACGGTGACCCCGGCGACCCGCGTTTCGCCGCCGTCTGGCTGACCAATTCCGCGAAGACGTTTTGGAATAACGATGGTCTGTCGGACACGGCGGCCGGTTATCAGGCCCGCTTCGACGCCCAGACTTCCGCGTGGTGCCGACCCGCCTTCGTCGCGGTGGATTCTTCGAACCGCTATATGTCCCTGTTCGTCGCTGACGAGATCGGGCCCTGGGTGGCCCGCCACAATCTCAGCCCCGACGATTATCAGAAGGAATTCAACACCTGGACCGCAAAGGGCTTCTTCCCCCTTTGCGTGCAGGCCGGCGGTCCCGACAAGACGTCGGCCCGTTTCGCTGCCCTGTTCGTTCAGAGCGAGACAACCGTGGCCAGGCAGTTCCATGCCACCGGTCCCGTTGCCAACGCGGCGATCGACGCAGTCGTGCAGCGGGGTATGGTGAATTCGCCGGTCCGTCACGCGGCCCTCGCGATCGTTCACAGGAAGCAGTTAGTCTATGCACGGGGCTACACCTTCGCTGAGCCGGACTGGCCCCTGGCTCAGCCTGTAACACACTTCCGCCTCGCAAGCGATTCGAAGACGATTACTTCTCTCGCCGTCTTTCAGTTGTTGGAAGAAGGCAAACTGCATCTGACCGACAAATTGCAGCAGATTCTGCAACTCAAAACACCTTCCGGCGGCAATCCCGTGGACGGTAATTTCGGCAATATCACGATTCAGCAACTGCTGGAACATTCGAGCGGCTTGCAGCCGAATGCATTTGGTAACAGCTACGCCGTCAGGCAGGCGTTCGCCCAGGCGGGCCATCCGGTGAACCTGCCCGTCAGCGCCGCCATGACGGACTCTTTCATCGCCGGTCTCAGCCTGCTCGCGCCGCCCGGAACGTCGCATTATTACAACAATTGCGGCTATTACCTGCTCGGCAGGGTGGTCGCCAGGCTGCGCGGGCTTTCCACCATCGATGCTTATCAGAAGCACCTGTTTGACCCTCTGAAAATTCAACGCGTGCGCCTGAATTCCACCCTGATCGCGAACTCCCCGGACGACGAAGCTCGCTACCAAAGCCCTGACCTGAGCGTGGGCCCCAGCGTCATGACGCCGGCACAACCGGTCGTTCCCTATGGGTACGGAACCGAAGACTACGCCACTCTCGCCGGCGCCGGCGGCCTTACCGGTGCCGTTACC
>Ga0118677_10003369_pt1 | contig 30370 bp, 19 predicted proteins | sample AliMusrvi5mmetaG_FD_86154 | JGI IMG/M metagenome (GOLD analysis project Ga0118677, IMG submission 86154) | reverse complement strand
GCTCCATTCCCTGGGAAAGGACCGGGAGGTCGCCGTGGGCAAGGCCGAGACAATCGCCAAGTACCTCGACGCGCAACTCGCCGCGGCCGTGGTCGCGCACTTCGGTAAGACGCCGCTGCCATCGATCCTCGTGCAAGTCGAGCAGCTTCGACGGCGACTTGCTGCCCTGGCACAGTGGCAGGCGGATTGGGCGGCCGAGGGCTGGCGGATCGAGCACGTCGAGGTCAGCCCGGCAGATGGCAAGGCATCCCTCGTGGTCGATGGTCAGCCGATGTTCCTCCGCGGACGCATCGACCGCATCGACGTGCAGGAGTCGTCCGGCAAACGCATGATCTTCGACTACAAGACCTCGGACGGGGCCAAGTCGCCGGAAAAGGCGCACCGAAAAAAGAGCGGTGAGTGGACGGATTTGCAATTGCCCTTGTACCGGCACCTGGTTGCACACCTTGGGATCGAGGGCCCTGTGGAACTGGCCTACATCAATCTTCCCAAGGACATCAGCCACGTAGGGCACCAACCGGCCGAATGGACGGAGCAGGATTTTGCCGACGCCGATGATACCGCGGCCAAAGTCATTCGCCGGGTGCGGGCCGAGGAGTTCTGGCCGCCCGCCAATCCACCGCCCGCTTTTTCCGAGGAGTTCGCGGCCATTTGCCAGGACGATCGGTTTGGTGCGGTGATCGCTGCCGAAGAACCCGAAGGAGGCGTCAACCATGATTAAAGTACAAGGCACACAAGGCGACACGGTGATCCGTGCGTCGGCAGGCACAGGCAAGACGTTTCAACTGAGCAACCGTTTCATTGGCCTGGCAGCCAGGCAGGCGCCCGACGATATACTGGCCACGACGTTCACTCGCAAGGCGGCTGGCGAAATCCTCGACCGCGTCTTGGTGCGACTGGCCGAGGCTGCGATGAAGCCGAAGAAGCTCGTCGAATTGGCCCAGCACATCGATGGACCGAAGATCGACCGCGCCCGCTGCCTGGGCATGTTGCGAGAAATGATCCGTCATCTGCATCGCTTGCGAGTGAGTACGCTCGATAGCTTCTTCGTGCAAATTGCGCAGAGTTTCAGCCTTGAGCTCGGGCTGCCGGCGGGCTGGGAAATCGCTGAAGAGATCGCCGACCAGGTGCTCCGCGCGGGGGCCATCCGCACCGTGTTGCAGAACGAATCGACCGAGGATGTTGTCCGCCTGATGCACCTACTGACCAAGGGAGAAGCCTCTCGCTCGGTGAGCGAGCAGATCGCCTCGCTCGTGAATGCCTTGTATGGGATCTACACCGAAGCGCCGGCCGAGGCATGGCGTTCACTGCCCCGCCAGAAGCAACTCAATACGACCGATTTGCTTTCGGCCATTGAAGCTTTGGCTGCGGTTCCGCCGCCCAGCGATAAGCGATTCCTGAAGGCCATCGAAAAGGATCTGGAAATTGCCAGAAGCGATACTTGGGAATCCTTTCTGGACAAGGGGTTGGGTGCGGCTGTCCTCGATGGAACGGAGATCTACTACAAGAAGCCCATCCCGGCGGAGATCCTCGACGTATACCGACCGCTGGTTCAGCACGCCAAGGCTGCCCTCCTGGCCCGGATTGCAGACCAGACCGAGGCGACACGCGACCTGCTGGAGCGGTTCGATGTCGCGTATCAGCGGCTTAAGGCGAGCGAGCGTTCTTTGCGATTCGAGGATATAACGCGACGGCTTGGAGAAGCGGCCATCGCCGATCGTCTCGATGAGGTCGTCTACCGCCTGGATGGCCATGTGGCCCACCTGCTTTTGGATGAATTCCAGGACACCTCGGCCCTGCAATGGCGCGTGCTACGACCTTTTGCCCAGCGGGTGATCCACGGCGGCGAGGACCGTTCTTTCTTCTGTGTCGGCGACGTCAAGCAGGCGATCTACGGTTGGCGAGGCGGTGTGGCCGAGATCTTCGATGCCCTGGACGACGAGTTCGACGGCCTGTCGTCAAGAGCGCTGAATGAGAGTTTCCGCTCCTCACCTGTGGTGATCGACTGCGTCAATAAGGTCTTTGAAGGGATCGCCAACAACCCCGTGTTGCAGAAGTGTCCGGCCGCGGCCCAGAAATGGTCGCAACGGTTCACTCCGCACACCACAGCCCGAACGAATCTGCCTGGTTATTGCCGAATGGTCACGGCTCCACCGGCTGGTGACGGTGAGGAGCAAGGGGTGGTGACGCTACGGCACGCTGCTGAAGAAATTGCCCGGCTCCATGAGCAGACGCCCGAGTTGGGCATCGGCGTGCTGGTCCGCCGTAACAAGGCAGTGGCCCGGCTCATCTTTGAGTTACGCTTGCGAGGTATCGATGCCAGCGAGGAGGGCGGCAACCCTTTGACCGATTCGCCGGCGGTGCAGGTGATCCTCTCGCTCTTGACCCTCGCCGACCATCCCGGCGATACGGCGGCGCGGTTCCACATAGCCACCTCACCGCTGGCTCAACACGTGAAATTAACCGATCACACCGACTCGCCCACCGCCTGGCGGCTTGCCGAAAGAACCCGCCGCCGTCTGATGGTCGATGGCTACGGGCCGGTGCTTGACAGTTGGGCCAAGGAACTGGCGGCCGTCTGCGACCGCCGCGACATGAGCCGGTTGGAGCAACTCGTGGAAATGGCCTATGGTTACGAAGATCGTGCCACGACCCGCCCCGGCGATTTCGTGGCCCTGGTTCAACAACAGAAGGTCGAAGATCCGACTTCGGCCCGCGTGCGAGTGATGACCGTCCACCAGGCCAAGGGCCTGCAATTCGACATCGTTGTGTTGCCGGAGTTGGACGTGGGCATCGGCGGCCAGCCGCCGGAAATCGTGGCAGGCTGCCCGAAACCGGCCGCCCGGATCGAGCGGGTCTGCCGCTACGTTTCCAAAGACCTGCGTGCGATCCTGCCGGCCGAGTTCCAGCGGATGTTCGCTGCCCATGAAGAGCGGGTCATCGAGGAATCGCTGTGCTTGCTCTACGTGGCCCTGACCCGGGCCGTACACAACCTGCACCTGGTCATCGCCCCATCCAAGGGCAATGAGAAGAGCGTCCCCTACACGTTTGCGGGCGTGTTGCGTACTGCATTGGTTGGTGGAAATCCCGTTGCGCCAGCCACGGTTCTTTACGAACACGGCGAGGCCGATTGGTGTAAGAGTATGGTAGCAGCGAAGCCGCAGGTGGCGAAAGAGGTTACGCCACGGCCGATGTCTCTGCCACAACGGCCGACGCAGCCGACACGCGGGCTGGATCATCGCAGCCCGTCGCGATTGGAAGAGGGCGGTCGAATAAACCTAGCCCAGCAACTGCGACTGGAGCGGGGGCAGTCGCTCGATCGCGGCACCTTGCTACACGCATGGTTCGAGCAGATCGGTTGGCTGGAAGACGGCGAACCGGATGACGATGCGTTATGCCAGGTCGCCGGCAAGTTGAAACTGGACCACCTGGATCTCATGGAGCTAGTCACCCAGTTCCGCACAGCGATTCAGAAGCCGGCGGTGGGCAATGCCTTGCGATTGACCACGTATCGGCAACCGGTTAATCACGGAGGCGGTTGCCAGGTGCATGCCGGAGCAGGCACGAAGATGCCTCGCTGGGAACTTTACCGCGAGCGGTCCTTCGCGGTTCGCGATGGCGATGTAATTCTTAGCGGGACATTCGACCGCCTCGTGGTGCTCTACGACGGCGATCGCGCCGTGGGGGCCGATGTGCTGGATTACAAGTCGGACGACGTGCCCGGTGATAACCCGCAGGCAATCGACGCCCGCGTCGAACAGTACCGGCCTCAGCTTGATGCCTATCGCTTGGCGACGGGCAAGCTGTTGGGGCTCGCTCCAGCCAGTGTATCAGCGCGGTTGCTGTTTGTCCGGCCTGGAATCATCCGTTCTATCTGATTGGCAATTTTGGGGAACCTAATGGATTTCCCGGCAACAACGATGCACCCAATAAACCTCACGAACGAAATTTCCGAAGCCCTGCTCCAAATCATCGGTGTGCTCAGGATACGGTAGGCGGGTATCCTCCCGGCCTTCCTGCCAAGCGAAAGACCATGCCAGATATGGACTTCCGGCATCGATTACTAATATAACCTCCGCCTGCAATCTATCGCGTTATCCAACGAGCCCAGAACTTCTAGGCTTGCCCGATCAATAACTTTCGCCCTGAAACGAGCTACCAGAATGAGCCCGCGAAAAACCCCGGACGACGATAAAACCCGCTTCACCTTATGGCTGCCCGCCGGCATGAATAAGGAGTTGGAGCGCCTTCAGGGCGAACTCGGCAAACTCTCCGTCTCTGAGGTTGTTCGCGACGCGATCGAAGTCTACGTCTCCCTGCTCAAAGCCCGCGACCGCGGCGTTCGTCTCTACTACACAGACGACACAACCGGCCAGGAAGGGCGGGTCTGGCTTCTCCCCGGTCCGCCGCCGTTCTGAAAAATCGGGCAGAACCACCATGTCGCGGGGTTGTTGTCTGATGTAACGCTGCTATAATCAGACAACGGTGCAGCAATCACCGCCGTTCAACTTCGGGCTGGTGGTGGCGTACCTCGTGCCGGGATTTGTAATCCTATGGGGACTCAGTTTCCATTTTGCCACTCTTGCCGCCTGGCTGGACGTGCCGTCACAGAATGCCCCGGCCATAGGGGATCTCTTCTACGCGACGCTTGCGTCCGTTGGCTTCGGCATGATTGCCAACGTGTTCCGCTGGGCAATCATCGACACGATCCACCACCACACCGGTGTCAAATTGCCCCGCTGGGATTTCTCGTTGCTCGATCAGGAGAGGCTTGGCGGCTACGAACTACTTGTAGAACTCCACTATCGCTATTACCAGTTCTTCGCGAATATGCTCATCGCCCTCACGTTCGCCTACGTCGCCTACCGTTCTACTCCGGGCGGTTGGGCGGACCAGTGGGGGGCGGTGGACGTGAACTTTATTGTAGTTTGTGTTGTCCTATTCCTGGGTTCGCGCGATGCCTTGCGAAAGTACTATCAGCGGGCCGGCGAACTCCTTACGCCAAGTGAAAGGGGGTGAGATTTATGGCAAATGGTGGCGACAAGTCGCACCATCCGGCACCCGCGGGTGCCGAGGCGAAGACTTCCAAGGCCGTCAAGAGCGGCCAGCAGTCCAAGCCGACGTCCACGGCCAAGCCGCGGACCAAGTAATCCGTAGCCGGTGAAGCCCGGCATTGCACGCACGCCGTCCGCCCGAGTGCCGCAGGTGTCCCGTCGCTTCCCGCGACCAGACGCCCCCCCGCTCCGAGCCAACGGTGCCCGTGCCCGCTTCTCTCTTCGCCGTTCCTCTGGCGGTTTGCCTTTTCTGGCACTCATGGCCGGCTGAAGCCGCATCATCATGGCGGCAGCCTCTTTGCGGCCCACAACGAGCGCACGCCTCGCGTTATCCATACCGCGTGAGGCCCGACAGCCTTGTGGCTGTTCTCAACTTGTTGCACGGCCCCCGGGTCTCTCCTACTGTCACGATTCGCTGCTCTTTCACATTTTCGAGAAACCCCCTTTGCCACGGAGACCTGAATCGTGACCAATCTCACGAAAGCCCACGACGAACTGTATCGCCGCGGTCCCGATGAGACCTTTCCGACGATGCAGGCGCTTTGGGACCACTGCTACCGACAGAAGGAGCAATCCGCTGACCGGTGGCACGCCCCCAGCGCTCTATCGACCAGGGTGGACAATCACACCTTGGTCCTGGCGATGGGCAACGACGGCGCGTTCTCTTTGAACGACTGGTCCTTCTCGCAACTCTGCCGCCTGGCCGATGTGAGCAAGGACACGGTGAACCGTCTTTCCCCCGCCACGGCCAGCACCGTGCTGGCCGAGACGTTGCCTGCGGGCAACAAGCCGTTCCAGATCCTTACCCATGAGGATCGCGTTCGTTCCCTCCATGGCGCGAGTTACACTCGCCTGTGGAACGTGGACCTTCTCTCGATGATTCGAGAGTTCGCCACCGATTTCCAACCGCCTCAGCAGGCCGTCACCAGCGGCACCGGCCTCTACGCCGGCGAACAGGACCTCTTCGTGTTCCTGATCGACCCGCTGGGCTGGATCGAGATCGAGGGCGAAAACTACGCTCCGGGATTCTTCGTCTGGAACTCCGAGGTCGGCCGCCGGGCTCTCGGCTGCCAGACTTTCTGGTTCCAGGCCGTGTGCCAGAATCACATCGTCTGGGACGCGACGGACATCACGGAGTACACCCGCAAGCACACCGCACGGGTGAACGAGGGCCTTGGAGAAATCCGGGCCATGATCGAAGCGATCGTCGCCAAGCGCGACGCCCGCAAAGACGGCTTCGCTACCGTCATCCGCAAGGCGATGGAAACGAAGCTCGGCAACGACGCAGAGGATGCCTTCAAGGAACTCTGCAAGAACGGAATCGCACGTAGCGTGGCAAAGGAAGCCGTTACCCTGGCACAGGAGAAGGGCCGCTTTACCGTCTGGTCGGTCGTCGATGCGCTCACGAAGCTCTCGCAGTCGAGTCGCTTTGCGGGCGATCGAACCGCTTCCGACCAGGAGGCAGCCCAACTCCTCACACTTGTTACCTAAGGAGTCATCATGTCGTCTTCAACACGATCGCAGCCGCGGCAACCGTCCCCGGCGCAGTCAGAAGCTCAATCGCCCACGGTCCCGGATGGGCCGTCCGACAAGCGGGCGCCAGTGTTTCACTGGTCGCATCCCACCGGATCGGGGCGGATTGAGATCGCCGTTTGGGACAAGACCGTCTCGACCGACAACGGCGAACGTGTCGTCTACTCCGTCACCTGCCAACGGTCGTACCGGAAGCAGGAGGGCGGATACGAGAACACGGGCATCTTCTGGCCCACGGACCTTCTGGTCCTGGCCCACGGAATGCAAGTCGTGTTCGACCGCATCAAGGAGATGCAGCAGAATGGAACCAAGGATGTCCAAGAGAACGGATCGTTCTAATCGTCATCGAAGGAGCAGCACTCCCCCTCCACCATCGGTGGAGGGGGTTTCGACATTGGCAAAATCTCTCGGGCCTACCTCCAAACTGCATTTCGGCAACAAACCACCCGAGCGGTCTAGCCGTGAATCCCAGTAGCCTCTAAGAGCGCCGAACGGAATTTGGCCGCCGACTTGAAATGCAGTTCCTTCGCACTGTCGTCCAGAGCGTCGTCAATTACCTCGGCCAACGAATCCGGCACTTCGGTAACGCGTTGCCTGATGGGAACAGGCGAAGTCTCGGTTACAACTTGCCAGCCTGTCATTGACGGCGGAAAATCCCGTGGCGGTCTGCCAGTGAGCATGAAGTAGAGAGTCGCCGCCGTTGCCCAAACATCAACTTCCGGACCGATTCGCCTAAAATTGATCGCTTGCTGTCGGGGCGCAAACATCGGTGTGCCGCCGGTCATCCCGGTCCGCGTTTGGCCGGTCAGCCCCGCCAACTCGTACGCCTTGGCCAATCCAAAGTCCCCAATTTTCGCGACGATCTCTTCCGCTTCCGATTCACCGCAAAGAAGGATATTGCTCGGCTTAATATCGCGATGGACGACACCTCGCGCTGGTGCGAAGCCACCCCTAGCCATCTTGACCGAGTGAAGCTCCGCGGTATGCGCGTATTCCAGTCCATCGAGAACTTGAACAATGATCTCGACGGCTTGGCGAAGGGGAACCCGTCCGCAGTTCTGTTTCACAAGTGTTTCAACATTTCCCTGATTACAATACTCCATCGTCAACAAGAATGACTCGCCTGTCCATATACGATCCAGGAGTCTTACCACGTGCGGATGACTCAGAGCCATCATCACCTCGATCTCTCGCAAGAAAAGCTCCCTTGGCCGAGAGGACGTTCTTAGCTCGTCGTTGAATAACTTCAGCGCGACTTCCTCGCCGTTTACCTGGCTGCGCGCCAGAAATACTGTCGCCATGGCGCCGCGCCCGAGTTTCTTCAGCAAGACGTATTGACCTATATGATCCAGTGGTTGTGAAGTGCTCATGGCTCGTTTTGGCTCTTGGCAACGACATGTGCTATTGGTCCAGGGTCTTCTTCAACTCGCGGAGGTGTCTCTCAAGGTCTCTGGCTGCGGCTGCGGTCGTAAAGTCCTCCTCCGCAACCGCAGTCGCTTTTGCAGCCTGGACAATGGCGACGACACATTCCAGATCCGCAATGCAGAAGTTCCTACGAAAGGTCTGCTCACCTCCAGACTCGCCTGCCTCCCGAAATGCCTGTTGTAGTTCCCTTGAATACTCGGGCAGGGCGGCCTGCCAGCGTTCAACGTCGATTTGAGCAAGATCCGATGACCGCGAAAGCAGAACCACGTCCAACCACGATACCGTCGACTGCATAGAAAGACTCTCACTTTCACACCCGTCGGCCACAATCGACGGCGTTCCTCCGTCTTTTCTCGATTCCTCCGCCCCAACTTCAGTTCCCCGATTCTTCAAGTGCGCCTTGAATAGCAGATTCACCTCCGCGATGAGATCCTTTCGTAAGAATCCAAATTCGTTTTCAATCGCCGAGCTAATCAAGACCTCGATCGCTTCCTCGTCCTTTGGACAGTCACAGAGTATCCATTCTTTCAGGACGGCATCCATGATATCTCGTACGCGTCCCTCGTCGCACCCACTATCCCCGCCCGATTCTGACGCTTTGCCTGCGGGCTCCCAGTCCGCTTGCGTCGCCGAGTCGCCTTGTTCCTCTTCGCGAGCACTATCCATATCTGCCTGTTCGGCACCCTCGCTCGGTGAGCCTGGATCTACTGCTGATGCAACTACCGTAGGCCCTGGCCAGCTCGCCAGAACTTCCTCCAACTTCGCACGGACGCCATCCGCTTTCAACCATCCGAAGCCCGAACATTCAAGACTATTCAGCAACTGCTGATAAGTGCTCCCCTTCTCCATCGCCGCATCGACGATGCGGGCTCCCTGGCCCAACCCCCACTCAGTTCCACTCGGAATAATCATGATAGAGGAAACAAGGCTCAGTACCACCGCCAGTGCATCTGGATGCCAATCTCCCGGCTCTCGGAGCCCCAGTTCCCAATCCAGGAACCACCGGCGAATTGTATGGTCATTTCCAGCAGTAAACAGATAGCGGCCATCTGGCGTGACGCAGACATCGTGAATCATGTCCTGATGTTCCTTGATGACAAGCAAACACTCTCCGGTATGGACGTCCCAGATTCGGACCGCATGGTCCCCACCGCCTGAAATCAAGTGCCTGTTATCCCCAGCCATGCAAGCTGTCCACACTTCTGTGGGATGCCGCAGAACCTGAACGCAATCGCCTGTGTCCGGGTTCCACATCCTCACGCTATGATCACCTTTGCAGCTTGAAAAGACCAACTTGCCGTCGCCCGTAAATCCCGCCGACGTTATCCGCCCTTGGTGGCCCTTGAACGTGCTAAGGCATTCACCTGTTGCAACATCCCAGAGCTTCAACGATGCTTCGCCCGACCCGGTCGCCGAGAGCACACGCCTATCATCAGGACTGAAAGCCACTCGTTCCACCTCATCCTCATGACCACTCAGTTTTCGGATGATCCCGCCCGTTCCCACATCCCAAAGTAGTAATTCAGGCTTGTAGCGAACTGGGGGTCCGCCAGTTGCTGCGAATAGGCCGTTCCGTGACCACGCCACGGACTCAATCCTGCCTAAATTGCCATGAAATCGGCGGATGCATTCACCCGACAAGGACTCGCACAGCCTCAGTTCAGACGGGCCCTTAAACGGATGGCCCACCACCAAGCACCGCCGGCCAGTGTAATCCACCGCCAAGGAAGAAATGCCACCGCTCGTCTCGGCAAAAGGCTCCGTGATCCCAATGCACTCGCCTGTATTCACATTCCACAGGTGAACACACCCCTGGCTGCTTGCCGAAACCATCCGTTCGCCATTCGCGCTGATCGCCATGCGTTCCACGCTCATCATTGTTGTCCAGCGTGATCCTTCCGGCTTCTCCAACGTCCCCATCGTCAGCTTCCAACATGCTCTCAAGCCGCTACGGGGCAATCGGCGGTAAAGCTTGCCCCAGTGCCCAATTGCATCGTTGTTGCGATCAAAACCGTCAACTCCACGCGCCTCTTGCAAAGACGCAACGGCGAGCTTCATATCACCCGCCAAAGAGGCACGTTCAGATTCCTTTAGAGCCATTTCGAATCGCACCCGATCGCCGGTGAGTGTTTCGACCGCGCGCGCTCGACAGATTGCGAACGGAGCCATTTGGGCTGGCATCTCCGCGTTCATTTCCCAGACATCGACGTTGCGCCACCCCCCCACCGATGCTGTTGCTGCGTCTCCCGACAACGAGACCGAGCGTCCGCTGTCCTCCTCGCACTCCAGCGAGAATAGACAGCGTCCGGTACTTGTATCCCATAGCTTCGCCTCGGGTGGATACCCAATCTCGGTCGCCATCGTCATTGCATACGTACCTCGCTGCGAAAGCGAAAGATGCTCCGGTGAGACGCCATGTCCACACAATCTCACCCCGCGTCTTTCGCCTGACTGCAAGTCCCATGTATCCGTAGCGCTCCGCTCGCTATGATTCTCCGAAAACGTCTCAAGCCAAGTGATTGCGACGTCGCCATCTGGTGAAAACGCCGAGGCTCCGCGGTAGAATTCGGTGCCGTCCTCCGGAAGGTGACGAAGAAGTCGTCCTGATTCTACGTCCCAAATCCGAAAGCCCCCGCGAAATGACGTACTGCTATCATCTCTCATGGCCGCAACCAAGCATGTTTCATTGCCGCAGAATCCGATCGCCATGACCTCGCCAGAGCCGGCGTTCAATGTGCCTACGCATATCCCATCTTCCCATTTCCATACTGCTACATTTCCCTTTGCGTCGCTAACAGCGCAGAGTCTTCCCGAAGGCGAAAACGCGGAGGCAGTAATCTCTTCCTTGAGCTGCGAGGACTCCCACTGCCGGCTACCAGTCCAGACCCCAAGATCCAACCGCTGCGCGTGTCCTCGGAAACCTGCGTATTGTGCTCCGTTGAGTCGCGACGATGCGTTCTTGCCGTCTGGATTTTGGTAAAAGTGCTCATTGGGAATTGCGTTCTGAATGAGGATCTTCAGCGAAGCCAGGTCATCAAGTCGGAGGACTTCGTCATATTGAAGCGGGCAGCCAACCAACGAGAGTTCCTCCAGCGATGACAGGCGGCGTAGTTCATCAAGCCCCGACCCTGTGATGGCCGTCTCATCGAGAATCAGTCGTCGCAGGCAAGAAAGATGGGCGATGGATGCAAGGCCGGCATCTGTCACTCTTGTTCCAGTCAGATCTAGCTCGATGACTGCATCGAGATTGCGAAGGTATTCCAAGTCATGGTCGGTGAAGCCGGAGTGTGTAATGCCCAGGAATCGAAGGCACCGCAATTCCGCCAAATCCCGCAGCGTCTGTGAGGCCACCGTGACCCCGTCAGCACGCAACGAAATGAGTTTCTTCAAACCCGGAATCTCAATCAGTTCACCAAGCGGGACTTCAACATTGAGAACTTCCAATATCTTAAGGCCGGCTACGGCTGGAAGTCTCGCGGGCACCATTTCGAACTCGGGCTTCTCGATGCGAAGCCCCACCAAACGATGTGCTTTCGCGACTTCGTTCCACTTGTCCAGCGACGTTCTGCCGGTAACATGTGAGAACTCTTGGGTCCCTCCATTGACCAAACCGAATCGCCATACCTCGACCCTTCCATCTTTGCCTCCTATGAGCGCGGTGTTACCGTCATGGCTCGCGTTTAAGCAGGATATCTCCTTGATCCACGGCTTAACGACACCTTTGCATTCGTGCAATCGCGTATCCCAGCGTTCAAGAACAGCCCGGCGTTGCCAATCGTGACCGGCCAGCAGCACGATACAGCCGTTGCGCGCGAGACAGCTCTTTGCTAAATCCAGCCCGGTTCTTATGCACCGCACACGTCGTCGGACTGCTCGACGGGACCCCTGCGGCTCTGGTATGCCGTCGGTGAGCTTCAGGTCATGTCGGTCGTTGCGCAAAAGTGCCGCGGCCGCGGCCGAATCGCCCCGCTCGATGTGAACATTTCCGACAAGACGCTTGGCAAGTTGCTGATCCGGATGCGATTTTAGCAAGGGAACGAGCGCCGCAAGCAGTCGGTCGTCATTGATCCGTGCTGCCCGCCATTCCACTAGACCGTGGTTGTAGGTCGACTCTGGATGACCGGGTTGAATCTCCAGAGCTCTCTTCCATGCCTGCTCCGCTTCGCGGTGCTTCCCGAGGTCCCACAAGGACACCGCTTGATTGTTTAATCCATCCGGCAGCAACGTCGCCGCGTCCGGCATCTCGCGCTGGTAACGGGTGTTCGTTACACTCAAGAACACCTGTTGTAAGTTGGTAGCAATTTCCATCATGTCACGAGGGCGCTCGTCTTCGCGCCTGCGAAAGCAGCGGTGAAGCAAGTCACTAATCCCCGCGGGCATCCTCGGGATCATATCAACATCGGGACTGGGGCCGTGCTCAAGGTAGTCATCAAGAGACTCGTTAACAATTGGCCCACGTACCCAGAAAAGTCCGCCATAGAACATCTCCAGGACACTTGCCGCCCAACTCCAGATGTCGGTTCTTCGGGTCAATCGGCGACCGGCCTCCTGCTCTGGAGACGCATAGGCTGGCGTCATCCAGCCTGCACCTTGTCCGGAGGTACTCGTTGAAGATGCAGCTCCGGCCGTGCTGATTGTGTCCCGGGGGCGTAAACGAGCAAGTCCGAAATCGGTGACCTTCACCATGCCGTTTCTAGTCATCAACACATTAGACGGTTTGACGTCCCGGTGAACCAGCCCCTGTTCATGCGCAAAATGAAGCCCCCAGGCAAACTGAATTGCCACATCCAGCAGGCGTTCAAGTACCAGTTTCTCGCCGCCCTCGTAAAGCCGTCGATCCCTGATCCAATCCGATAGGGTTCCGCCATCCACGTATTCGGCGAAAATGTGGGGAACACCGGCAATCCGACGCACATAAAAACAACTGGCCGTATGGGGATGCAACCCAAGCCGAACCCAGGTCTCGGCCTCGCGCTCGAAATTCTCCTTATCTCTGTCATTGCGAAACAGGGAGGAACGAGGACTCTTCATCGCGAGATCCATATCCCATTCACGGTGATGCACTCGATAGACCAATCCCATCCCACCTTCATGGACTTCTTGTACCTCATACAGATCCATGAGCACGTCTCCGGGCTTCCACGTCGCAAACGCCTGAGCCCGTTGCCCTCCTGCCGACCGATCGGATTCTGCTCCCATTGCCATTTCCTCTGACATCTGCCACAGCGCCCAACAACTTTCCGACAACTTCCAACCCGACAGCGCGTGGTTCCATGCGATCAGTTCAGGTCGAAGACCCGCTTGAACTTTCGATCCTCGCGCTCGGCATGATCGAATATATCCTGTAAGAAATGCGCGAACCCAGCTTCCCGAGAGAAGCTCTCGGGCGGTTGGGCGTCACGAAGCCATCGCCACGAAGTGACCGCTCGGCCCGTATGACGAATCCATTTCGCCCATTCTCGTTCGTCTGGAGAATCAGCTTGCTCAGTGTCATCCATCACCCTGCGGAGCACTGCCCGTTCGACGATCGGCAAGTAGTCCGCCTCTGAGATATGATGACGCAGTTCCTGCCGATGTTCGGTGGCGAAATCCTCGATCCACGCCGGCAGGCATTCGCGAAAACGCCGGCCTGCTAGGCTGTGCGACCTGCCAAGTAGATACCCCAGGAATTCGGTGCAAAGGCTTTCGTCCAGCCCAACGTACTCCAGTACCACAGGCGCCAAGGGCCGCAGCGCTCTCTCAATTTCTCCCCAGTCCTCTTCCGCTGCCAAGTCGGTGATTCCAGGATCAACGATCGTCGCGCTCCGGTTCTCGTCAGCGCTTCTCTCGGTTCTTTGCGTTTCCGCGTCCGTAACTTCGCCCGGAGTGGCGTTCTCCATTTCCGCCATGAGCGTCCAATATGCATCGTGCCAATTTCGATAGGTCGCGATGAGACTTTCGACCAGACTGTGATCTGGCCCGTCCAGCGATTCTGCGATATACGCATATAGCGACGGGTACACTAACGCTGGTCCACCCTCCTTGAGGCGTGCCCGAGCCTGGTCCACAAGACCTTCCCAGGTCCTGTCGTCTGACTGTTGCGAAGATCCGCTCATGGTTCTCCCTCAATTTCATAACGCCGTGATATTGCAACGCTACGGCGTCTTATTCACTCCAAAAACTCTCTCACTTTGCTTTGAATTCCGACGCAAATCCTTCTTAACGATCGCCGCGACATCCCAAGAGTGGATGCAATTTCTTCGTAGGTCCGGTCAGCCATCTTCAAACTTACAATCTGAATCTCCAGCCCGGTCAATGCCTTCCGCAAGCGCCGGACAAGTTCCTGGGATTCCAGCATCTCACTCGGTCCGCGGCAACCGTCCTTAGGCACTTCCGACAGCGAGATCCCATCCTTGTCAGCATGCATTCGCAGAAGATCGGTTTCACAGATCACTCGTCCACGCTGTTTGTTCCTCCGAAACCAGTCAACGGCCTTATGGTGTGCGATGGCTCGTATCCATGCACCTGGACTGTTTGCCGATGCCAGTTGCCGAAGACACTCCCTAGCTCCGAACACGGCCATCATTACCTCCTGGACCACATCCTGGGTTGCGTGCCCATCCCGAAGACGCGCGTAGATCAGTGCATGCACTTCGCCGGAGACCCATTTTACAAGGGACTCTTCAGCCAGCTTGTCTCCGGCAAGCACTAGTTCAACCAGTCCTGCAATGTCCTCTCTCTCCATCGTCTGCGTCTATTAGCTCCCTTCCGGACAGCCGGTTCCTTACCCGTCGCAGGGCTCCATCTCACTTATGATACGCCAGTACATATCGTGCCATGCCCGATAGGTTGCAATCAGTCGCTCGACGACGCTACGATCTTCCCCCTCCGTCTCGCCCGCAATGTAGGCATATAGGCAACTGTGCGAAACCGGCGGTCCACCTATCTGTAGCCGCGCCCGCGTCGATTTGATGAAATCCTCAAGCGTCGTCCGTCGTCCGTCCTCCTCGTTCTGGCCGCCTTCTCGCCGACCTGTTTCCGCGGTCATAGTCTGAGCGATAGCGTATTCCGGCCGGGGCAAGCACGTCAACCGGTACTTGCCCGCTCGGCTCCGGTCTCAATGGCTCTCCTAGATTTATTATCGTCTTAATCCACTTTGGGAGCAACCGTATCGCCTCGTGTGCTGCCGACCTCAATCTTCGCAGGTGCTTCGGCGGCCGGCCGCCACAAGACGTCCGAAGGCTCGTTGCCGATCGTCCCGTCCGGCCGCGGTATGCCTCGGCACTTCGGTGCCCATAACTCCGTTTGCCGTCGACAAAGCATTTGGCAGGACGTGACACGAATTGGCCGACCTCCTGGCACCCCCAAGCAAAAGAACATGATCGTGCATGATGTTTGGGCTCGCGATATCGCCGCCGCCCGCAGATCAGCATGTTCTCAAGAAGTCAGGCGGCCGTTTTCCGGCCGTCTTTCGCGATCAGCAATCCAGAAGCTTTCGTGCAAAAGACCAACGATTGTCCAGCCACGCCAATTCTTCTGGAATCCAGGTTACCCTACCGGGAAGCGTAAAGTCCCGTACCGCGAGATTTCTTGCCCATTTCGCTCTCTACCTGCGACAAAGTGTTTGGCACGACATGTCACGACTTGGCAATCCAAACGACCAACCCCGGCTCCCGCCGAACCGAGAGAATGAACCCGACCCACTGTGCCCGTCCTGATCACTTCTCTGCTGGACCGCGGCCTAGCCAGCCTAGGGAAAGTCACTTGCTTGCTTCGAAAAACGCTGCCGCTTGCAAGGTCCCACAAGAAACTGTGTCAACGACAAGCAATAGCCGAACACACGACATTTTCCGGAACCCAAACACAAGGACTAGGAGACGACCCAATGCTTCCACAGAATTTGGTGCCGACGCGTGAAGATCAAACCGCGGACATCCGCACTGCGCGAGACCTTCTGGAACAACAGTACCCCACCACTTACGAGACCACCACCCTGAACGACATGACGCTGCATGACGACGCCACCGTCGAGTACATCCCGCTGAATGGGAAGGCCAACCGCCTTCCATTCACACAAGGTTTTCTGGAATCCCTGGCAAAGCATATCCGCATGCCGCTCAATTACGCCTACGACATCTACTTCAACCTTTTCCGGGAGAACTTCCATCGCCGCAAGGCGGCGTGCTCTTGCGGCCTCACGCTCTGCATTGTCCGCGGTGCCATAGTCAACACAGCACCCGCGAACTATGAGAACCTCCGTGCCCCCAACCTCAAAATCCTCGATATGCTCAACGTCGAGGAAAGCGTCTGGCAATTCAAGAACATTTCGCTCTCCGACGAGGGCATCTCGATCAACTTCCTCCACCCGACCGGAGTTGTCGAGCCAAAACCGGGCGACACAATTCGCGTGGGAATCCGGGTGACCAATAGCGAAACAGGCGGACGATATGCGAAAGTCACCGCGTTCACGGAACGGCTCGTTTGTTCCAACGGAGCCGTCATGCCTGACTCGCTCGGCACCGTATGGTGGAGCACAGACCGGAGGATGCACGAAACCACGAAACTCAACGCCTTTCGCAAGAAAACGCTGGAACTTCTCCAAGGCACACTTCCCGCCACAATCGCCATCTATGATGGCATCCGCGATCGGCAGATTCTCCAGCGAGAGTTCGTTCATCTCTTTCGCCGCATGAATTATGCCCTCCATTCCGGCGAACAGGCCGATCGAATCCTCGGCATTGCAACCGAGGATCGCGTTCGTGTCCAGACGCACGTCCGCGAACTCGAACCGGGGGACCATGGCGAAGCAACACCCTGGCTTGTTTTCGACCTTCACAATCGAGTGACTGCGGGCGCTCGCCAAGTTGTACCGTCCAGCCGAAACAGTCGTTTCTCGCTCCGGGAACGACTCGAAGAGATCGGCGGGGACCTCCTGCTGTTCGGCCGGAACTGACAATGTCGCGAAATCACGTTGCCGAATACCGTACATGTACCGCAGAGGTTCGCGACACGCGGCACTGCAATTGACCAAGACTACGACACTCACCCTCCCACCATCGTAATTGAAAGGACATGTTCATGACCAGTGAATCCTTCAAGATCAGCCGCGAGGCCGCTCGCTCGCCCAGCGCCCTCCAACTCAAAAATTTGCCCCGCCTCTCCGAACAGCGGGCCATGGAGTTTTCCCTCGCCAGGGTTGATTCGGTTCGCTCGCTGGAATCCACCCGAAGCGAACAACCCAACAAACCTCTTCCCGGCCATCTTCGGGCGGCAACCACGACCCTCGGTCTTTGGGGAATATCTTCGCTCATCCTCGCGCGACTGCCGGCCATGTTGGGGGGCCTCTTTGTTGCCGCGATCTTGCTTGTCCGGCTCGCCCATGCCGAGACCGTTTACGTCTTCGTGGACTGCTCCGGGTCCATGCAAGGCAAGAAAGCGACTGCGGCCAAAGAAGGAGCCAAGTTGATGATGGCCATGGCCGAGGAATCGACCGAGTTCGTCGTCGTGCCTTTCAACGAGTCGGCCGTTGTCGGGCGTTTCACCATGGGCCGCGACCGGGAGGCAGCCCTGAAGTGGGTGGATTCCTTCCGCATCGACGGCTCCACCAACTATATTGCGGCGATCCAGTCGGCCGACATCCCGGCCAAGGCCCAGGGCTTGTTTGTCTCGGATGGCGAACACAATACCGGAGGACCGACCTCCGCGGTATTTGAGGCAGTGAAGAAGCATGTCAAGGGCCGACTCCACACCGTATCAGTCGGCTGCCCGGCCGGTTCGCCGGCCGAGGGCCTTTTGACGCAGATGGCAGCGATCACCGGCGGCGGCTACACCAGGGTCGAGAACGATTCCGAGGCACTGGTGCGAAGAATGGTCGAACTGGTGGTCCGTGCCGGCCAGTACCGCAGCTATCGGCCCCGCCAGGATACCATTCACTTTAGGGCCACTACCGGCAGGATCCTGGCCTTCGGCTACGACGGCATCCCAGATGTCCGTGGCGACAATGGCCCGACAGGATCCGTTTATCGCCATCACGCTGACCTGCCGGACCAGAATGTCGATCTTGCGGCGATTGATCTCCAGCAGCCGGCCGACATCACGGTCCTGCTCACCGACAAGCACGCCCCGCGTGCCCGTCTTGGCGACATTCACCGCAACGACCTGCCCCAGGCCCGCACCACGGTTGCCACCAACAAGGGCCGCGTGGCCGCCGGGGACCGCCTGAAGACCACCATTCGCTTCACCGATCGTCAGGGTGCGCCTATCCCTTCGTCCGAAAACTTGTCTGCCGAGGTTCAACTGCTCGATCCGGCCCAAAAAACTCTCGGCCAGGCCGTCGCCAAGCCCACCGCCAATCAGGGCGAGTACCAGGCCCAGTTGCAAATCCCCGACCAGTCCGGGCCGCTCACGATTCGCTCCACGACATCCGTCAAGACCGACGAGGGACACGGGTTCACGGCCAGCGACGACCAGACCGTTCTTGTCCAGAAGGCGTTCTCGCTTTCGGTCACGCCCACCCCACTCTGCGTCTCCGGCAAGATCGGCCCGTTCCATTGCCAGCTTTCCGTGGAGATCAAGGATGCCGCCGGTGTACCCGCCACTTTTACGGCCCAGCTTGCCGATGAAATCCCCGGGCTTCGGCTCGTAAATGCCCATTCCGACAAGCGGAACCTCATCCTCGATTTCCAGGCAGACAAAGCGGGCACCTATCGAGGAACATTGGTCGTTTCCGGTGCCGCCGAGGTCTTGACGAAGAACGCCGAGGTCCCCTTCTCGTTTCAGTTGCAGCCGCCATTTCGTGGTCTTGCCCTTCCCAAGACTCGGGAACTTGACCTGGGGACCCGCTTGGCCGGCATTGGCACGGTGGAAGTGCCCTTGCGAATCCCCGGGTTGGACGACGCGCCGACGGATTACGAATTGGAGGTCGGCGATCTGGCCGGTCCTTCCGCCACGGTTCCGGTTCGCTGCGACCAATCCAGTATCCATCCTTCCAAGGCCGCCCCGGCGGAATTGAAATTGTCGCTGAACGTCGAGAACCTGCCGGTGGGAACGTACGGCGGCAGCCTCCGCGTTAGGCCCAGTGGCGTCGTCAATCAAAATCACTGGGAGACCAGGTTGCGGCTGACGGTCACAGAGCCCCTTTCCGTTCAGCCCTTGGACATCGGGAAGATCGAGGCCGGCAAGATAGTCACCGTGCCGTGGCGCCTGACCAACCTCGGTGCAACCAGCCTGGGCGCCATCGTGGTCGTCCCTACCAAATTCAAGGGATCGGCCGGAGAGACCTCCGACGTGGAACTGACCGTCCCCAATGATCTCGGTGTCCTTGGCCCCGGCCAAGACAAGCAGATCGACGTGCGGGTGGCCGTTTCACCCCTTATGAAATCCCGCGGGACTTTCTCTGCCCAACTCGGCGTCCGGCGGGGTGGCGTCGATGCAATCCAGGTTCCCATCAAGCTGGAAGTCGTGTCGGAGGGCGAAGGGCCGTCGGCGATCCTAGCGGCCCCTGAAAGGCTGGACCTCAAGGCCGCTCCCGGAGAGGTCGCCCAGGCCGTCGTCCGCATCAAGCTTGCGGCCCCGGCAGTCGCCGATATCGTCGAGGCCGCCGCCACGCCCTTTACCGATTCAGCCGGCGCGAAGATTCCACTGACTGCCGCCTTCCAGTGGCCGGAAGGCCAGAAACTCGCCGCCCATACGCCAGTGACGCTCAAGGGCTTCTTCGTGGCACCCAAGACCCGCGGCACGTTTCGCGGCTCGGTGAGCATTCGCTGCCCGAACGAAGGGGCCAAGAACGTCTCGGTCACGCTCACCGTCCAATAGTCCCCGAGGAACTACTGCCATGAAAACATCCACCACATTCCTGATGCTGGGGATTGCCCTGCTGCCGCTTGGTGCCATCGCCGGCACCCCGGGCAAGCCTGCCCCGCCTACCGTGCAAATCTATCTCGCCGACCGCTCGGGATCAATCGGCGAATTCAAGCCGCCGGAGACCATGCAGCCGGCCTTGTTGCACTGCGTCAATCTTGCCGAGCTTTCGCAGCAGCCGGTGAGCATCGCGGTCATCTTCTTTGGCGCCGGCGGCGTCCACGTGGTGGGCGATGAGCATGGTATGCCCACGGCCGCCTATGCCACCTTGCGACACGAACTGAGCACCAAGTGGCCCAAGCCCGATGGCGAAACTCCCATGGACGCGGCCTTCGCAACTGCCGTGAAGATGGTCCACGCCCTGCCTCGCGATGCGCATGTCAGCGTGATACTCATGAGCGATGGCGAGCCGTCGTCGGGCCGTTTGCGGCCCGAGGATTTTCCCGAAATCGCCGCCGAGATGAAGCGCCTGCGCGAGGCTGTCATCAAGAAGTACCAGGGGTTTCCCGCGGAAATCGTCCAGCACTGTGTCCGTGACCGCGAACAGGCCTGGGCAACCCCCGGCACCGCGGAGTTCCTGGAACTCTATCGCAAGCAGGCCCAAGCCGAGTTCCAGCGGACCCTGGAGCACGCCGCCGCCTTGGCCAAGGATAAGGTCCGCTTCGTGACCGTTGATTTTGCCGGCGGCATTCCCGCGTTGCGCGACATCCACCAGGCGGCCGGAGGGACGGTCGAGGATCTTGTGCTTACCGAGCCCTCTGCCGTGATCGGCAAGCTCCACGCCTTGGGACTGACCAAACTGCCGCGGGTTGTCTCGCCGCCCCCGCAATCCCATGATGCACAACCGAATTCGTTTCAGTCGGTGATTGACGTGCCCGTGGACCAGGTCGGCGGCGCCGGCATCGTCACCGTGGAGTTTCGGCCGGCCATCGTCGATTTCGCCAATAACGTATCCCTTACGGCTACCGTCGAAGGCAAGGAACTCCGCTTTTCGCCACAGAGCGATAACCTCCAATGCCAACTGGCCATCGACGGCAAGGGGAATGTCGCCACGGCGACCTTGATTCTCGATGCCATCCCCAAGGACGGTCGCGTCAGCATCCGCTACGAGTCGCCCCGCGGCTCCCTTCACGTGCCGGCATGCACCATCTACACGTATCTCCGCCTCTCCGAGAATACGACGATCGACTTTCGGCCGTCTTTCACGCCGCCTGAGGCGCTGCCGCCCTATGCGGTCTCCTCGAATCACCAGGCGGTGTGGACTTGCGCCCTGCGTACAAAGGGCGACCCGAAGCCCTATCCGCTTCGCGGCGTGGAGGCGGTCCTTTGCCAGACCCGCTCGCGGGCCGCCAGCCGGCTGGAGATGAAACCCGACCCCCAGTCCCCCGGTGTCTTCGCCAGCGAGGAGACGCCCCTGGCCGCGGGCTGCTACGACGCCGAGTTGCACCTCTTGTTTCCCTCGGGCGCCAAGTTCACGGTCACGCTCCCTCGCCACATCGAAAGTGTCCTTCGCGACGAGGCAATTGCCCTGGAGGTGTGCCAGCCCGCCATCGACTCACGGAACCCCACGGGCAACCTGATCGGACATATCGACTTCGGCCCCTTGGGCGACAAAGTGACCAGCAAGGCGGTCATCATTGTCATTCGTTCCCTGGAAACCGACTATCCGGTCACCGTAGCGCCCTCGATCGTGGTCGCCGACGCCCAAGGCACATCGCCCCGCCTGCCTTGGGTCGTCTTCGACAGGCCCCAGGTCACGCTCCAGCCTGGCCGGGCCGAAAGGCTCCGCGCGGTCCTTACGTTGCCCAATCAGATCGAGGAAGCCATCCAGGACGGCCGCTTTGAGGGCAAGCTCTCCCTGGTCCGCCCCGACGTTCAGCAGCCCGTTCCCTTGAAGCGGTACACCAAGATTTGCGGGGTGGACGAGAACGAGCCCGTGGAGCGAGTGACCTTCAGCCTCGCCCGACCGACCATGTCCATTTCGGCCCGCCACGCCTGCCGCAATCGGATCAAGCTTACTTCCGACAACAAAATCTCGCTGCCGATCCACATATCGATTGGTCAGCCGTTCCAGCGCACCGTCACCATCGAAGTAAGCCACGACTCCGTCGTGCGCCGCGACGTGACCGCCTTGCCGGCCGCGATCTTCACCGACGCCGACGGTCGAGAAGTTCCCGCCGTGCGACTCGTTCCCGTGGCCGATATGCCGCTCACGCAGCAGATCTCCCCGGGCGACTCCGGCCGCTGGGTATTCCAGTTCGCCGTGGACAACGACTGTCCGACCGACAAAATTTTCGGCACTCTTGACCTCTCCGCGCCGGGGATGAGCACCCAACACGTGTCCGTGTTGGTCGATCGCCGCAAGCCTCTCTTGGCAGCCACCATCCGCACGGCCTGCGCGATATTGGCGGCTCTTTGCGCGGCCTTTGCACTCCAGGCGATCATTCGCCACTTTCGGGCACGCGCTTTTCGAACCGGTCAAACCCACGTCCTGACTCCCCCTCGTCCGCTCAAGGGCACACTCTCCGTGGCTGCCGGACGCAACGGGACGATTCAACTGACATGCGCAGAAGCCATGAAGGTCTCCCGCCCTGGCGACTCCAAACCCAAGCTCTGCGCCCCGCAGCGGCCCATTTCGATTGACCCCAGCGACGTCACTCCCTCGCGGCCCTTGCGGCTGGAAGTCTGTTCTCCCGATGGCAAACCGTCCCAGAACATTGAGATTACGGAATTCCTGACCGCCGAGGACGGCAGCCCCGAGGCCCACCTGGAAGTCACGTCCGGTGAGGTTGCCGATCAACAGCGGGCCCGACACGCCCGCCGCGTCCGCTCGATGCTCGCCGTGGCCGCCGCCTCCGGCCTCCTGGCTGCGACCATCGGCAGCCCCCTTGTCATTGTCTCCGCCCAATGGCTTTACGATTTCTTCACTTTCTCCTAACCCATCGAGGAACGACCATGACCCTTGCAACTTCCCCCAACCACAATGGCAAGCTTGTAGTGCCCGAGCCCCCTGGTCACAATCGCATCGCCGGCCGCATCCCATCAGCCGGCCTTCCCGCCACTGCATCCCCGCGTTCACGACCACCCGCTCCGGCCACGGAAGCCAGCGGGCACCTACCCTTGGGCATCCAGCCGCGGATGCTCATGCCGGAACTGGATTGCGGCCTTGGCACCACCGGCGCGAAAATTGTCGGCGGCATTTCGGACATGGCCACAGCCGAGTTTGGCCGGCTCCCCAACGCGTTCAACTGGCTGGCCATCGATGGGGCCGCCCGCGAGACGGGGATCGACAGCGAACACTTCATGGGCCTGGACATCGACGGCTGCGGCACCGATCCGCGCAAGGGATTCCAGCGGTTCATGGACTCGTACTCCAGAATTCGTTACGCCGTGGACCAGCAAATCCAGAACCTCTCCGAGTACGATCCGCTCGTCTCGGTCGACAACTCGCTGCGGGACGTGCTGGCCGTGAGGATCTTCGCCGGCTCCGGCGGCTCCAGCGCCGGGATGCTTCATCCCATGATCAGCCTCGTCCACGACGTGGCCCAACAGCGCCGTATCCAGAACCTGCGGGTCTATCTGGTGTTGATGGGCGCCGACATGCCCCTTCGCGACAGCTCGCGGACGGTCATCCGGGAGCAGAAGCTAGCCATCCCCGACAACTGCGCGAACAACCTCATCCGAATCTTCGCCGACATCACCAGTTCCGCGGTAATCCAGGAACGCCGCGGGGACGGAAGTGCGTTCCAGGTCCCGGCCGCCGAGCGGGTCTGGGCCCCGGCCATCATCGACCAGTCCAACGGCCAGCACGAATGGTCCACAACCAACGAATTGGTCGAGATGATCGCCGCGGCCTACTTCCTGCAAATCTTCACCGTCGCGGGCAAGTACGTCGAAGAACGCGACAACGACAACCGCCGCCTGGGCGTCATGGCCCACGGCACGACCTAACCTCCACCAACCAAAGGAACGTAACGATGCTCGCCGTACCTACAACCTACGCTAAGCCTTCACGGCAGACCCGCAGCGCCGGTTTTCTGACGCTTCGCCTGCCTTTTGCCGACCGCCTGGCCCCCCAGTACCTTTCTCGTTTCCTTCGCCAGACCTGCTCGCAGTTGGCCACCGGCAGCCAGCCGGACAATGTCTTGCGGGAACTGGATACGGCCGGCTTGCAGGACGAGGCCCTCTCAATGGTCGAGCACTTCCTGGCCAGCCGCCCGCCCCGCATCGAATGGAATGGTCAACAGCCCGACCTCTTGCGGCTGGCGGCCCTGGCCGAAGACCTCTCCGGCGACAACGGCGATTGGCGGCAGCGGTGTGCGGACCTGGCTGAGATTGCCGAGCAGGCCGAGGGCGAACTCCTCAACCGCGCCGAGGTCCTGGTCAAGGAGGTCCTCCGCCGCCATGGCCCGGCGGCCGCACAAGACCTCCTCACCAAGATCCGCTTGAAGTCCGACGAGTCCCGCTACCAGGTCCAGAACGAACTGGACCAGTACCGGATCGGCACGTGGTCCCCGTCGCGCTCCGATGAATTGCGGCAGGCCGCGGTGCAGCTTCGCAGCTATGCCCGGCCTCGCAAGCCGTGGACACGACTTTTTCTCCGCTTCCGGCCGCAGGTCCGTTACTCCTGGTTCCTCGACGAAGCCCAGCGGTCCCGCATCGGGCGGATCGTGGCCCTCATCAACGCCGCCTGGGCCGACCGGCACCATCTGGCCTCGCTCCAGGCCCGCCGAGACGCCTTGGACAAGCTCTGCGGCCGGCCGGGAAGTGCCGGCTCCTTGGACCGGCATCTCGACGTCGTCCGCCGCCATGACGAACACCTCACCACGCTGGCCCAATCTTGCCAGGTTTCCAGCGCCCATCCCACGCGCCATATCGCCACCGACCTTTTGCTCGCCGACGACATCCAAACAGTCGTTGATCCATCCACTCGCCGTACCATCGAGGATCTCTACGACGACCGCCTGGAAGCACTCGGCATTACCCCGGAACATTGGGCCCAGTCGCTTCGCAGGGACGGGCTGGTGATCGGCGCTCGGGCCTACCTGCCCCACGACTGGAACCACGTCGGCGCGGCCATGGTCGCCCGCCATCTTGAAGCCGCCGCGAAGCGCTACTTGGGCTATCCCAACTCCCCCGGCTTCCCCGAGGTCAAGCCGCCGCAGACCGCCTACGAGCACCTGGCCGCGGTGACCATGCTCGCCCCGGAGTTGTCGGGGCTTTTGGGCCAGATCATGCCCACCTTGGTCCGGCGCAGCGGCCCCTACGCCACCTATCGCCCCATCGCCGGGGCGGAGCCTCAGGTCCATGCCTTCCTCTACTGCCATCCCAGCCAGCGCAAAGCCTGGAAGGACCTCTTCCGCAACGAATTCGCCATTGCCGACGACGCCAACGCCGCGGCCTACGGCATTCGCGATTCCCATCGCATCATACTTTACCGGGTAGCGTTGGCCATTCCCGGCGGCGCCCATCGGGGTCTTTCCAAATGGATGGCCGACGCCAACGAGGGCTATCGCACCAACGTCGCCAAACCGCTCTATAACCGCCGCGAGTATCCCGAGCAGCGGCTGCTCGGCACGCGGGTCAAGAGCCACGCCGACGCCGAGCATATGTTCGCCGCTGCCGAAAAGGCCCGGCTCGTGCATCCGATCGGCAACCCACCCACCGGTTTCGTCTTGTCCCGTCCCGATCCACGAGTGGACGATCTGTTTCGCTGCGTCCAGATCATCCCGGACTGGCATGATGCCAAGTTCTTCTTCGAACTCGTCAAAAACTCGACCGACTTCGGCCTCTTCGTGCAGCAGGTCTACCCCCACATCGTCGATTTCCCGCAAACACAAGTCCGTTTGGCCAGCGAACACGATCCGGACCTGATCGCCGGCGAGTTGGTCAAACTGGCGATCCTGGGCCGCAACGCGGCCGGGCAATACCGCCTGACCGTGACGCCGGCCGCGCTTCCCGCCACAGTACCAGTGGGCATTTACAGCACCGCCTCGACCGTCCTCACTGGGCTTGACCGCCCTCGCTTCATCGCCGCCCTCTACAGCCACGACCAGTTGTACAACATCCTCTTTTTCGCCGTTCGGGATGCCTGGCAGCGCCACGAGCTTTCCGAAAACGACGTCCCGGCGTCAGTCCGTCAGTTTCAGGATTGAATCACACCGGCAGGAAACCGACCAACAACACTTTGCCCTTGATGCTCGATGATGAGAATCGTCACGCTTCCAAAATTGACACGGCTACTTCAGCAACGGATAGGGCTCAACGCGAATTCGGACCGCATAAGTTGCGCGATGCAAGCGAGGATGCTCTTCATGTTCAAGGAACGCCACGATGCCGATCGTGTCACGACCGGCGAAAATCCATGCGACCACTAACAACGGAGTCCGTTCTTCCTTCCTCCCGTCAGACCTCTTTTCAAGGGAATATCGCGTGTCCACCCAGACCTACACTTCGCCCCATGTCGTCACCTATTCGGAGGATGATCGGCCCTCCTGGTCATGGCGTCGCATTAACATCAAGCTGATCCTCTTCAATCTGTTCGTAATGCCCCTCTTGGGGCTCTTGTATTGGCAGATCAATTCCATCGGCCTCCGGCTTGCCATCCCTCAGTTGGGGGCAAAGCTGCACAAGTTCGTTCTCTTCACCTGGATGCGCCGCTACCAGGGCTGGAAGGAATTCGACTGGGCGAACATCGGCGCCATTGCCCAGCTTGCCGTCGTCTGGGCGGCAACGCTCCTTTTGATGCGCGTGTTCGTCTACGGAACGATCCCCGGCAAACCCATCAATGAGCAATTCGTTCGGCGATTCATCCTCATTGCCGGAACGATCCTACTCGTCTGGGACGCCACCATGTTCTACAAGGGGATCTCCGACTACGGATGGATGGGCGGCAACGGCGGAGTCACAACCGTAATCGTAACCATTGGCTGGATGACCGCGTTGCTCATTCTGGCCTTCATCGAAACCATGTTGCAGCGCCACTAAGACAAGGAGTTATCCATGAATCGTCGAACCGCCATCGTCTGTCTGTTTGCCCTCACCGTTGCCGGGTGTGATGCGGCCCCGGACACGGAGCAGCCGGCCATCCAGCCGCACAACCGGAAGGAGATCCTGGCCATCCTTTTTGACACTTCAGGCTCGTTCTATTCCCTCATGTTCGGCAACGATGCCCGTGCATACCGCTTTTGCGCAGCCAGTGCCGATCGCTTCTTCCGCGATAAACTCGGCGACGAAAGCAGCATTGTGCTAGCGCAACTCTCGGCCAACGACCGTCCACTGCTCTGGGAGGGCTCGCCGGTCGAACTTCGGCAGAAGTTTCCCGATCCGGAGGCCATGCGGCGCTTCGTGCAGGGTCTTTCGGATCCCAACGGATCGAGGCTCTACGGCGGACTTGCAGACACCCTTGCGTATATCAATGATCTTCCCGGCGTGAGCACGGGGGAGACAAGGGTGTGTGTGCTCGTGGTTTCGGATATGGAGGATAACGCGCCTACGCAAGAAGAAGATCGAAAGAAGCTCGTCGAGACCATCCGCCGATTCGGCAAGGCGAAAAGTTGCATGGGCTTCTACTACGTCAGCTCCCAGGAGCTGTCCCGGTGTCGCCAGATTGTGCAGGAAGCGGGTACCATGGCGATAGTGGAGAGCGGAATCGTCGAAACACCGAAGCTTCCCGCGTTTGACCAATGAACATCTTCGAGATGATCGATCAGGATGACTGCTTCACGCTCGCTTGCCTGATTGCAATCCTTACGAGCGTCGGGACCAATATGGCCAATCCGGACGTTCGACAGTGGGGCAAGCGGGCGGCTGCGGTCGCCTATGTCCTATTCTGTATTTACGCCAGTTGCATGCTGAACCCTGCCGATGCCCAAGATTGCCTCCATATCGCGTTTCGCGGGCTATTCGCCGCCGGACTGGCAATGGGACTCACCTGGATTGCTCTTGCCATCGGTATCTTTGCCTTCCAATATCTCCGCACCGCGGCCAAAAAATCGTGGTTTTCCGATGCGACCGCTGCCCGGCGACAATCGGAGGCCGAGCGGCTCTCCCGCCAGGAAGCCAGCCGCCAACAGGCGGAAAACATGGAACGGGAACGACGCGACAATGTCACGCGGGCCGATGCAGCCCGCCGCCGCGACGACGCCCGCATGCGCTGTCTTATGCTTTACGACCGCCACAGCACGGCCCTGTCCGAACGATTTCCGCGAGAGCGATTGCAAGAGTATTTCAATCAATACATGTCCGACAAGTCGTCGCCGGAAGTCGTCGAAGAACGCGCCCGGACGCTCATCGCCCTGATTGACGAATGGGTCGCCCAGGACAAAACCCGGCAGAAGAAGGAATTTCGCAATTTGGAAGAACTGGCGGCATTCTTCCAAAAGCAGCGGGATGAAGTGGCCGGTCTTTCCTACGAGGCCGACGTCAAAGACTCGTTTCTCACCAACATCAACATTCAAGAAGAACAAGCGGTTCGGAGGTTTTTGGCATCATGATCCCCATCAGAATCGGCGCCAATCAGGAAACAAGCCAACCGATCATCCTTTCGCCCGATCTGTTCCGCACCCACTTTCACCTCCTGGGGGCGACTGGCTCGGGGAAGACCAACGCCATCCACGTCATGCTCCGCGCCATCCTGGCGACGCCGAGGCCCAAGTGCTGCCTGTTCCTCGTTGATCCTATGGGCAACCTCTCCAACGATCTGTTGAAGTGGATGGCCAGCGACCGCCTCTGCCCGCAGCACGTTCGCGATCGGCTGATCTACATCGAGCCGGCCCACAACGAGGTGGTGCTGCCCTTCAATCCCCTCCTGCACGACTCCGAGGACCATCTCTACTTCCAGGTCGGCCGGGCCGTGGAGATCGTCCTCCGGGCATGGGCAAGTCAAAACCTGGAAGAAATGCCCCGCCTGCGGCACTGGACGTTCGCCTCGTTTTTCGCCGCCGCCTCGATGGGTCTGCCTATTGCCGCCTGCCGGTATCTGCTCCGTCCCGGCACTGACGAGCATGAAGCCCTCCTCAACCGATTGCCCGGGGAACTCCGTCACATGTGGAGCGAAATCCTCCGTGCCCGCGGCGCCGAATCGGTTCGTCTCCTGGAATCGACGCGGAACCGCCTGGCCCCGTTTTTCGACAGCGGCATCTTGCGCCGCATGTTCACCTGTGTCGAAAGTCGCTTCGACGTCGCCCGTTTCATCCACGAGCGTCGCATCGTGATTTTCAATCTCGGCTCCTACGGCAAGCTCGATCTGCATATCGCCCAGACCATCGGCGGCTTGGCGGTCAACGAGATCCTCCGCTCGGCCACGAACATGTCGCAGCGCGAAGTCGATCCCACGTATCTCCTGCTTGATGAATTCCAACACTTCGTGTCGAACGACCTCTACGAGGCATTGCCCACCGTGCGACAACTCGGCCTCCGCCTGATCCTTGCCCATCAGTCGTTCGTCCAACTCATCCGCGGCGACATCGATCTTTCCGGGTTGATCTGGCAGGCCCGCTCGCGGCTGATGTTCGCCAACGACGCCGACGACGCGGACCGCATCGCGCACGAGTTAGCCACACTGACCTACGACCCGATGAAACTCAAGGAGATCCTCTACACTCAGCGGCAACGGATTGCCGGCCACCGCAAGGAATGGCTCAGGGGCACCTCCCGCGGTCGGACCAGTTCTGATGGCACCGACTATCAGCAGGGCAAAAACACGTCCTGGACTTACGATGCCTCGCCGCACCATCCTGGCGATCCGATTACTCGCGGAGAAAGTGAGTCCCACGGCACGTCCAGCAAGCACAGCGAAGGCACGTCGGAAAACGAAAGCCAGGGCGAAACACTGGTGCCAATCCACGAGGATTTTGTCGAGGTTTCCAAGAAGGTCTACTTCAGCTTCGATGAGCAGCGGACCCAGTGGGCGCAAAAAGTCCGCCAGCGGCGCACCGGCGAGGCGTTTGGCAAGTTCCGCGACGACGAACACCTCTACGACATCCATATCGACCATCATCCCATTGCCGACACGCCCAAACTAACCGAAAGCCTTGCGGAACTGAAGCAGCGGAATTTCGAGTCCCCGTTGTTTCTCTCCAAGGCGTTTGTTGAGCGGGAAAGCGAACGGCTCCGTGAAGCGCTGCTCCGCGAGCCGCCCATCACCGTCCGCTCCTTGCCGTCCGACGAATCGGACATCCTTCCTCAGAATCTCTCTGCCCTTTCCCCCGAGACCGTTTGTGAAGATGACACGCCCTTTGCATAAGTCCGCCGCAGCGACGCGACGATCTCTTCGACCGATTGGCTCCCCGTTTCGGCAGATTGCCGAAGGGCCGCCTTCAGGGCATCGCGCTGTTCGATCTCCACGCCCGTCGCGCGGCGGTATTCGTCCCTTCGCGTCTCTCGCCAGTCCTCAATCTGTGCCGGAGAAAGATCCTGGCGGCTCTCCATCCGGTCGAAGCTGGCCACGATCCGGTCATGTCGCGAGAGCAATGCCAATTTCAGCCGCGCATCGGCCTGCCGCTTCCGTCGCTCGAAAG
>Ga0118677_10003368_pt1 | contig 30375 bp, 25 predicted proteins | sample AliMusrvi5mmetaG_FD_86154 | JGI IMG/M metagenome (GOLD analysis project Ga0118677, IMG submission 86154) | reverse complement strand
CGACACTGTCACGGGTGAGCAGGCGCCTTCCAGAGAATCCACCATTCTTGTCAAGCTGAGCCGATATCAAAAGAGACAGCAGGAACGGATTCTTTTCGACGGTTCGTCCGTAGTGCGGATATGTGGGAATTATCTTCTGCATGGATGATACTGCGGAAACAGTGCAGGCAATCTGAAGTGTGGCTACATTAAGCGATGGCGATTTTGGAATCCGGTTTCATGGAAGATTAACGAAGTTTATAGTCAAGGTAAGCGTGCCCTTAAATTGATTGATAAGATCATGTGCTACATGATGCGCCGTAAAACAAGGTGCTCCATGATAACTGCAAAGTTAAGGCTGCTACTGAAAGAATTGTTAGAAACCGGTAGGGTATATATGCGAAGAGGGCTCTCTGGTCACGCCAAAGAGCCCTCTTCGCATTTTGATCAATATTTTCGATGCAGGGTCAATCCAGTTGGAAAGGTTACACTAACATTGAAAAGGATTGTATGATTTTGTGGCGAATGTAAATAATTTAAGGATTGGCGGTGAACGGGCCCGTCCCCAATATATTTCTGCAGGGTCAATTGTTTCACCCAAGCGGGATATGAAAAGTTAGGAGAGATTGTTTATGGCAAAGACAAAAATCACAATCCCCCAGTGCAAGGCAATGAAGGAAGCGGGGAAAAAGTTCACACTGATCACGGCTTACGATGTTTTGCTGGCTTCCGTGATCGGGGCGTTTGTCGTGCACGCGCTAGTGGGCAAGCAGCCGGCGTTTGCGCTTTCGGGCGTGGAGACTTCGGGGTGGTTTGTATATGGGCTGACACCGGTGGTGGCGGCGGTGGCAGCGTTCATCGGGGTTGTATTTCAGAAGTGGACGATGGGACTGCGCGCGAGGCGGAAGGATTTCCGGCGCGTCCCGGCCTGGGTGCGGCCATCCCTGGGAGGATTAATCACCTGGGTGCTAGGCTCGGCGGTGTTTGTGACCACCGGACATTTGGGTGTCTTCGGGCTGGGTTACGAGGATCTGTCGGCGGGGCTCGGCTTGCAGCTAGGCTGGAAGATCGCCGGAATCCTCCTGGGGGCGAAGCTGCTGGCGACGGTCCTTTGTTACGGGTTGGGAGGCTGCGGGGGTATCTTTTCGCCAACGCTATTCCTGGGGGGCATGTGCGGGATTTGTCTGGCCGGGTTGTCGGCCCTGGCTGTCCCGATGAGTGGACCGGACCAGTTGGCGCTGGCGGTGGTGGGAATGAGCGCGTGCCTGGGGGCGGTGGTGCGGGCACCGGTGACGGGAATTCTGATAGTGTTCGAAATGACGCATGAGTTTTCGCTGGTGCCGGCGTTGATGCTGGGCGCACTGGTTAGCCAAGCGATTAGCCGGAAACTGAACCGGCACAGTTTCTACGAGGAGATCCTGGTGCAGGACGGGCATCGGCTGGAGCATGTGATTCCGCCACGGGATCTGCGAGGCTGGCAACAGTTGCCGGTTGCGGCCGTCGCCAATTTTCATCCAGTGATGGCCACGGAGCTTACTTTCGCTGCGATGCAGGAACTGTTGCGGGCGCACCCGTATCAACGCTTTCCAGTAGTGCTTAATGGAACGGTTACGGGCATCCTGACGCGGAAAGAAGCGGAAGCCGCCTTACTGGCCAAGCGGCCGCCCAGCTTGGAGCCGGTGGTCACCTGCCTGCGCCGGGACAGCATCGCGATACTGCAGGACCGGCTGATTGAATCGAACTCGTTGATCGTCGTGCTGCTTGATCGGCCAGGGGGGCACATGCTGGGAGTCGTAACCCTGCATGACCTGCTGCGGGCGCAAGCGGCCATGTCGGGGGCCGCGGGGAATGCAGAAGGTAGAATGATGAATGATGAATCATGAATGCCTCAGGCTACCCTGAGGCTTACCTCAGGCCATATGGTAGCCAACCGGTAGGCATCCTGGAGCCACCCGGAGGCTACCCTGAAGCTATCCTGAGGCTCTCGAGCCTGCTGATAGCCCAGAGATCGGGGCCTAACAGGTGCCCCTGGCTTACCTGCGACTCCATTAAAGCAATCCCAAAAGGGGCTTGCGAACCCGCGCTGGACCGGTTCAGGAGACGTCCAGCAATTCTCATTTTGTCAAGTTGGTAGGGCGCGTCACTCCGTGCGCGCCGGTCCCGGGGCCCTTGCCAGCGAACGGCGCGCACGGAGTGACGCGCCCTACCCTACGGCCCATCCCCATAATGAGAATTGCTGGGAGACGTCACAGGATTGGCGACCGGGACCACTTGGCGGGCCTCGACGGCCGACCTGACTTTAACCGCTTCTGGAGGCGGGCGGAGGCTCAGGCGGAGGCGAGCCATTCGCGGGCCTGATCAATCGCCGGGCGATCAAAATAGCGGATCTTGGCGGCGGTAAAAGGTTTACAGAACACCGCCATCCCGTGCTGCCATTTGCTTTCGCCTACGAGGGCGAGACGGTCGATGTCGCTGAAGTGCCTGGCATCGAATTTCATGTCCTCCCACAAGGCACCCGCCGTCCAGCCGTGAAAATCGTGCATCTCTACCAGCAGGCGGATCTTACCGTGTTCTTTGACCAACCGTTCTAAGGCTGGGACGACATACTGGTAATCTTCCTTGGCAAGCTTGCCGGTCAATTGGATTTCCAGCAACTTACCGCCATTTACTTCCTTGAGCGTCACCGTGCTCATCTCTGTTACTTCACTCATATTTCTCATCCTTCCTGCCGAGGCTTCCAATGACTCGGCTTCTGCCATAATATAGCGCAAGTTTCGCTCGCAAGGGGCGGAATTTGGTTGAAGGCAGATCGGGCGACGGCGGCAGGGCCGCTTGGAGAACTTGGCACAGGTTGTCCAGTGTCTCCTCCGGCGCGTTGACGGACCTCGCGCCTTGCGACAGCATCAGCGAGTGAAACCTTTCAAGGCTCTTGCGGCCATGTCGCTCAACCGGGTGATTGGTGCCGGCAACCGCATTCCATGGCATCTGCCCGAGGACTTCAAGTGGTTCAAGAAGATGACCACCGGGCAGGTCATCGTCATGGGACGCAAGACGTTCGAGTCCATTGGCAAGCCGTTGCCGAACCGCACGACGATTGTGCTCACGCGTTCAGTAGAACCGATACCGGGCGTGCGGACGATTTCAGATCTGGGTCAGATTGATCGAGGCGATGCGGCCCTGGCTGGGCGCGAGATTTATATCTGCGGCGGGGCCCAGGTTTACCGGGAGGCGTTGCCGCTTTGTTCGGACTTATACCTCACCTTGGTGCAGCGTGTAGTCGAAGGGGACACCTTGTTTCCGCCCTTCGAGGACCGATTCGACCTGGTGGAGGAAGTGCTGAGCTGTCCGGACTTCAAGATCCTGCACTACCGGGTTCGCGGACTTTAGCCTTTAGCCCTTAGCCTTTAGCCTTTAGCTTCCGCCCCCGATGTCGCAGATGTTGAAATCCTCCGGGGCGATGGCCGCCGCGACGCTGGCTAGCCGAGTGCTAGGCATGGTGCGCGAGATGGTCTATGCGGCGTTCATGGGCAATGGCGCGGTCGCCAGCGCCTTCGTTTTGGCCTTTCAGGTGCCTAACCTCTTCCGGCGATTGCTGGGTGAAGGGGCGCTGACCGCGGCCTTCATTCCGATCTTCAAACAGAAGGAAGTCAAGGAAGGCGAGGCCGAAATGTGGCGTTCGGCGAATGCCGTGATCTCCGGGCTGGTGACTGCCGCCGGGGCAGTGACGGTGCTGGCGGTGCTGGGCATCTCGCTGGCGTTGGCGGCCTGGTCGTTCGACGACGAGACGCAGTTGATGCTTCGGTTGCTGCGTTTGATGTTCCCCTACATGCTGCTCGTGTGCCTGGCGGCGGTATTCATCGGCATGGCCAATGCGCGCGGCCACTTCTTCGTGCCGGCGCTGGGCGCGGTTGTCCTGAACCTGGTGATGATCGCTAGCGTGCTGTTCCTGGCTCCGCACATGGGACGCCGGCTGGAAGAACAAATCTTCGGCCTCGCCATCGGGGTGTTGGTAGCCGGCCTGGCCCAGGCCTTCTTCCAGTTGCCCAGCCTGTCGCGAGAGGGCTACCGTTACGCGTGGGTCTCGCCCTGGCGCGACCCCACCGTGCGCGAGGTCGTCCAAAAGATGCTGCCCGGCTCGATCGGCGTCGCCGCCTTCCAGATCAATGTGCTGGTGACGCAGTGTTTCGCGTTCTGGTTTGGAAAGTCCATCGTCTCCTCCTTCAATTATTCCGTCCGCCTGATGGAGTTGCCGCAAGGCATGTTCGGCATTTCTCTGGCCACTTACCTGTTGCCGACCCTCGCCGGCTTGGCGGCGGCCAAGAAGTTTCCCGAGTTCCGCCGGACCTTGAGCCAAGGCTTGAGCTACCTGGCCTTCGCGAACCTGATTGCTGCTGCCATCTCCCTGGCGTTGGCGGAGCCAATCGTGCGGCTCCTCTTCGAGCGCGGCAAATTCAGTCCGGAGGACACGCGGCAGGTCGCACTCTCGCTGGCCTGCCTGGCACCGGGGTTATTGATGTTCTCGATGAACAACATCCTGGCACGCGCATTCTACGCTCTGAATGACATCAAGACCCCGATGAAGATCAGCATCGTCTGCCTGGGTTTGAACCTGGCGTTTGCCATCTGGTTGGTGCAGCCCTATCGGGCAGCCGGCTTAGGCGTGGCCAACACCCTGAGCGCGACTTTGAATCTTGCGCTGCTAACATACGCCTTGCGCCGCAAGCTCTCGCGACTGGGATTGGCGGGGGTGGTCAACACGCTGATGGTGCTGGTGCCCAATGCCGTCCTGGCCGGAGTCGTTGCCGCCCTGCTCGCCTGGCTCTGGGAGAGGCGGCTTGGCCACGCCACACTGATGTTCAAGGTCGGGATGGTATTCGTGCCCGGGGGTATTGCCGTGGTGATCTATTGGCTGGTCGCCTTCTGGCTGCAAGTGCCCGCTGCTCGCGAGATGACGGATCTGGCTTTGCGGAGGTTTCGGACGGGGAGAAGGGGCTAAACTCCAGGTCCACGATCGGTTTGTTGTTGCCGGGGCGGCCCGTGTTGCAGGCGTGTTGGTTGGGAAGGGGTCCGGCACTGGTCCGGTAGGGGTCCGAGGTGGATCGCGAACGGCCCTTTGTTTACAGGGGGTTTCTGCTGCTTTTCGCATCGGGCGGTCATTTGGCTGCGGGTGAGGAATCGTCACGCCGACTCCGTGCGCCTGAAAGCGTGAGCTGCGTCCATGGCAGGGTTATTCGCCACTTTCGCATTGTGAGCCGCGAGAGGTTGCTCTACGTTCCGCCGTCCTCAAATCGAGGTCATGGTTGCTACCTGGTGATGGTCATTGGGTAGTTTCACGCAGATTGTCCTAGAGCATTATGAGCGTTCTGATTGTAGGTTCGACGGCGCTGGATTCTATTAAGACGCCCAAGGCGGAGAACCCGCGGTTGCTGGGCGGCTCGGCCAGCTACGCGGCGGTGGCGGCCAGTTTCTTTGGCCCGGTGAACCTGGTGGGCGTGGTGGGGGATGACTTCCCCAAACGCTACATTCAGCTCTACGAACGCCACCGTATTGACCTGCAGGGCTTGCAGGTGACGCCCGGCAAGACCTTCCATTGGTCGGGCGAGTACGAGGCGAACATGGATAATCGCCGCACACTGCTCACCGAGTTGGGCGTGTTCGAGAAGTTCAACCCCACGCTGCCGGACTGCTATCAGGGCACCCCGTTTGTGTTGCTGGCCAACATCGCGCCGGGATTGCAGCACCATGTGCTCGACCAGATGCGGCGTCCCAGGTTCGTCGTCGCCGATACTATGGATCTGTGGCTCAAGGTGGCTTTGCCGGATTTGCTGAGGCTGATCAAGCGTCTGGATGGCTTCGTGCTCAATGACAGCGAGGCGCAACAGTTGACTGGAGAGGACAATGCCTTCGTCGCCCTGAAGAAGATTCACCGGCTTGGCCCGACGCATGTGGTTATCAAACAGGGCTCGCATGGCTCAATCCTGTCGAGCCCTCAAGGCTTGTTCATCTGCCCGGCCTATCCGCTGCAGAAGGTGGTGGACCCGACGGGCGCGGGGGATTCGTTTGTGGGCGGCATGATGGGATACCTGGCGGCAACAAAGGGACCCATTGACCGCCATATTCGACGGGCGATGGCCTACGGCAGCGTGGTGGCGTCTTTCTGTTGCGAGGGATTCGGCTTGCAGCGCACGTCGAAAGTCACCCGCGCTCAGATCGACGTGCGGGTGAAAGAGCTGGAACGTCTGACGCGGTTTTAGTCAGATGTGGAAGTCTTCGGGTGGGCGTTGCCGTTCCTTCTTGTTCATCACCTTCACGTTGGCCTCTTCCTGGACGACCAGCGAGTTGGGCGGGACGCTGGTGGTGAGGAAGACGTTCGCCCCGATCGTGCTGCCTTCGCCTACGACCGTGTCGCCGCCCATGATGGTGGCGCCGGCGTAGATCGTTACCCGGTCCTCGATCGTGGGATGGCGCTTTTGCCCGCGCAATTGCTGGCCTGCCGCGAGTGATTTCGCAACCAGGCCTACACCTTGATACATCTTCACGTGGCTGCCGATGATGGTGGTCTCGCCGACGACGGTGCCGGTGCAATGGTCCACGAAGAAATGCGATCCGATCTGCGCGCCCGGATGCAGATCCATGCCGGTGTGGGTATGGGCCCACTCAGTCATGATGCGAGGGATGAGGGGGATGTTCTTCAGGTAGAGCTCATGCGCCAGCCGCTGGACGGCAATGGCCTCAATGAAGGGATACGCGACGATCACTTCCTCTTTGCTTAGCGCGGCCGGGTCGCCGTTGTAAGCCGCCTCGGTGTCGGTCTGGAGCAATTCCCGGATGCGCGGCAAGCTGTCCAGAAACTCAATGGTCAGAGTGTGGGCGATCGGGCGGAGCCCCTTCTTCGGTAATTCGGGCGGCGGGTTGTATTCCAGGCTTTTGGTAACTTCGTTTTCCAGGCTCGCAAGCACCGCTTCAAGCAACGCGGATGTCCCTGCTTTGATCGCTGACGAATGGACGAGCTTCTCGTCAAAGAAGCCGGGAAACAGGAGCCGGAGCAAGTCGGCGGTAATGAGCGCAATCGCGCGTTTCGAAGGGAGGTTCTTTCCGTCCAGATGATTAATGCCCCCCGCCTGGGCATAGGAAGCTACCAGGCGGTCGGTTAGTTGATTGACAGTCAGCGGCATAGGGGGACTATCCGGTAAGGCGCGGTCGAGTGCAAGCGGCGGGGACGGGATCGGGAGGACGGGGGCGTGTCTCATCACTGCCACCCTGTTGTGGCGTAAGCCTCCGGCTTGCGCTGTCCCGGCAAGCCTCCAGCTTGTCGAACCTTGCGCGGCCTGCACCCCGCGCCGTGCGCATCGGCAACCCGGAGGATTGCCGCGACCCTGGCAAGCCGGAGGCTTACCCTACTACGGGAAGGTGGCACTGCCAAGCAACGCTCGGATTACAGTTCGGTTCCTCTAGCCTTTGCGCGGTGGGGCTTCCGGAGTGGCGGCCTGAATGGCGGCTTCCTGCAAGATCTTGATGCCGCTGCTGGTTCCGATGCGCGTAGCGCCGGCCTGCACCATGCGGCGCAGATCGGCCAACGTGCGAATGCCGCCCGAGGCCTTCACCCCAAGCCCCTTGTCCCGCACGATCCGGCTCATCAGCGACACGTCTTCGAAGGTCGCCCCGCCAGTGCTAAACCCCGTCGAGGTTTTCACAAAGTCGGCCCGGGCTTCGAGGGCTATTTCGCACGCGTCCCTCTTCTCCTCGTCGGTCAGTAGCGTGGTTTCCAGGATCACCTTGCACTTGGCGTTGCTGTCCCGGCAGGCTTCGACTACCGAACGGATGTCCCGGAGGACAAGCGCATGGTCCCCGCCCTTGAGCGCGCCGACATTGATGACCATGTCTACCTCCTCCGCGCCCTGGCGAATTGCGGCGCGGGCTTCCATGGCTTTGGTCTCCGGCAATTGCGCGCCGAGCGGGAATCCCGCCACGCAGCAGACCTTCACGCCTGAGCTATCGAGCAGTTCTCGGGCGAGCGAAACCCAGGTCGGATTGATGCAGACGGAGTAGAACTTGTGCTGGCGAGCCTCGAGGCAGAGCCTTTCAATGTCCACTCGCGTGGCGTCCGGCCGCAATATGGTGTGGTCAATGAGTTGTGGGATGTTCAATGGAGGCGGGGCCGGAGGGGCGGGGGCCGGCGTGCCCTCGGCGGCCAGCGATTCCCTGCCGCGCATGGTGATCTTCAGTTTCTTCACGGCCGAGTTGTTCCTGCTTCGTGCACAGGATCGACGCTAGCAGGCCGTCCAGTGGAGTCAAGGGTGGCGGGCGAAATCGAAGTGCAAACCGGGGGCCCCCCCGTGTTAACGCAAAGCGGCGGTCACTTTCCCGACCGCCACTGCCTATCCCTATCATTGTGGCGAGTCCTCAGGCGGCCTTTCTGAACGCGGCTGCGGCGGCCACCCAGTCCTGGTGACGAAACGCCCTCTCCAATGTGGAGAGATTCGGGTACTCCTTCCGCAAGGAGGGGATATCCACGTGGTAGCCCACGTTCTGGAACCATCGGTACATCTTGGTCATCTCCTCGCCGGCGCTCTGCCGGAACTGCTCCCAGGGCACCTGGACGTATATCACATTCCGGAGCAGGACACGACTCAGGGTCTCGGCCACTTGCTGCACGGTCAGTTCGTCGCCAGCCAACTCGATGGTGCGTCCCGCCCACTTGGACGGGTTCTGGAACGTCAGCACAGCAAATGCGCCGATGTCCTCGATGGAGATCTGCTGCAAGGTGGTTTGCGGGTCTAGGGGCAGGGGCAGCGTGCCGTTCAGGATCGGCTCGCGGAGGAAGCCATACCAATTCTGCATGAAGAAGGCGGGCCGCAGTATAGTGTAGGGCAGCCCGCAGTGGTGGATGTGCTGCTCGATTTGCCATTTGCTCTCAAAATGCGGCAGCCCCGTCTTGCGGTCGGCGCTGACGACGGAACTATAGACAAAATGCTGCACTCCCGCTGCCTTGGCGGCGTCGCTTAGGAGTCTGCCTTGGCGAATCTCCCGGTCATACCCGGTCTCCATGAAGTTCTGGACCGAGAAAACGCCCCAGGCACCCTCCACGGCACGGCTGATTGAGGCCGAATCATCCAAGTCCCCGCGGGCAATTTCAGCGCCCATTTGGGCCAGGGATCGGGCGGCGGGTTTGGCCGAATCACGGGTGAACACCCGAACGGCGAAACCCGGCTGTTTCAGCAGATGCCGCGCAACGGCACCGCCTTGCTGACCGGTGGCGCCTGTAACCAATATCGTCTTGTTGTTCATTATCTTAATCCTTTCGCGTCCCTTGCAAAGGTGCGTTAGGTGCTATTCACTTATAATGCTAATAAGCTAGTATGGGTTGAGCGGAACTGCAAGCGGAGGCCCGGGCTGGGGGAATCCTGTCAGTGCCACCAGCGTATGGGCGCGCAGCCTTTAGGCTGCAGAACATGAGATTTGAGACGAGCTACGGAATGCTCCGGTGCTACTGGTTTTTCGTGTATTTCTGCAGCCTAAAGGCTCCGCGCCTATGGCATCGCTGGTCTTCGCGCGCGGCGGTGCTATTCAGATGCACCCGCTTGGGCTGTTGGGAGACAGGTTAGCGCCGGCGGAGCTCTGGCCTGTCGCAAGCAGTGAGCATGCGCGGTGACAGCGCGTTACCCCGAGACCAAGCCTGGGGAATGATTTACTTTTTTCGCTGGACGCTGGCGCCGACTTTCAACCGCAGCGCATTGAGCCGGATGAAGCCGGTGGCGTCGTCCTGGTTGTAGGCTTTGGTAGGGTCGGCCTCCATGGTAGCGATGGCCGGATTGTAGAGGCTCACCGGGGACTTTCGGCCAGCGCACATAATGTTGCCCTTGTAAAGCTTCACGCGCACGGTGCCAGTGACATTCTTCTGGCTCTCGGTAACGTAGGCCTGCAACGCGAGGCGCTCCGGGGCGAACCAGTATCCGTAATAAACCAACTCGGCATAGCGCGGGATGAGGGAATCGCGCAGGTGCATGACTTCGCGGTCCATGGTCAGCGTCTCCATCTGCCGATGAGCGAAGTGGAGGATGGACCCGCCAGGCGTTTCATAGACACCGCGGGATTTCATGCCTACATAGCGGTTCTCGACCAGGTCAACCCGACCAACGCCGTGCTTGCCGCCGAGCTTATTGAGCTTTCGCATCACCCCAAGCGGGTTCAGCGCTTTGCTGTTGACCCCAACGCAGTTGCCCTGCTTGAAATCGAGCGTGACGTATTCGGGTTTGTCCGGGGCGTCTTCGGGGGCGACGCTCAGCTTGAACATGTCCTTGTTATTCGGCGCGAAGGCGTCCATCCAGGGATCCTCCAGGATGCCGGCCTCGAAGGAGATGTGCAGGAGGTTGCGGTCCATCGAATAGGGCTTCTTGGCCGAAGCCTGGACGGGGATTCGCTTCTCCTCGCAATAGGCGATCATCTCGGCTCGGCCCGGGAACTGGTCCCGGAAGCGGGCGTCGCGCCAGGGGGCGATGACCTGCAACTCCGGCGCGATGCAAGCGGCGGTCAGCTCGAAGCGGACCTGGTCGTTGCCTTTGCCGGTGGCGCCGTGGGCGATGGCCTGCGCCTTTTCCTTTTTGGCAATCTCAAGCATGCCCTTGGCGATGAGGGGGCGGGCGATGCTGGTGCCGAGCAGATACTGGCCCTCATAGACCGCGCTGGCCTGGACCATGGGGAAGATGAAGTCGCGAGCGAATTCTTCCTGGAGGTCGGCGATGTAGCAACTGGACGCACCGGTGCGTTTGGCCTTGGCTTCGAGGCCCTTCAGTTCTTCTTCCTGCCCGATGTTGGCGCAATACGCAATAATCTCCGCGTCATACTTTTCCTTGAGCCACGCCAGGATAACCGAGGTATCAAGTCCGCCTGAATATGCTAAGACAATCTTCATGTTTCGTTCCCAATGTATCCCGGAATGAGAAGGCACGCGGGGGAAATTGGAAAGCACAAACTGAGCGGGAAGTGAGTGACCGGAACTCATAAAGTATTGCTTTTCAACCGGGTGTGCTTTAGATAAGAGTCATCCATGCCTGATTCCCGGTCTAAGGGAGAGAAGACTTTCCGGGGCATACCGGTCTCGGCCGGCGTATGCCGCGGAAAGATCCTCCTATTGGGCCGCACTCGCCCTTCCATCACCAAGCTGCAACTGACAGAGGCCGAACTAACTCAGGAGGTTGAGCGACTGGAGAAGGCCCTGGTCGTGACGCGCCAACAGATCCTGGAGATCCAGCGAAAGGTCGGCGAAGGCATGGGCGCCCAGGAAGGCAGCATCTTCGACGCCCATCTGCTCGTCCTGGAAGATCGCACCCTGCTCGACGAGGTGGTGCGCGTTATCCGGGAGAAGAAGGTCAACGCCGAACACGCCTTCCACACCGTCGCCGAGCGCTACGCCGCCACTCTGGCGACCATCGAAGACGAGTATCTGCGAGAGCGCGCCAGTGATATGCGCGACGTAACGACGCGCGTCTTGAACAACCTGCTGGGCCTGGAAGAGGAAGCCGATCTTCGCCACCTCAAGGAGCCGTGCATTATCGTCAGCCATGACCTGACGCCCTCCAAGACGGCGCAGCTCGACAAGCGCAAAGTTCTCGGGTTTGCCACCGACGTTGGGAGCAAGACCTCGCACACCGCCATTATGGCCCGGTCACTCCGCATCCCCGCGGTGGTGGGGTTGAAAGACGTCAGCGGGCAAGTGGAGAGCGGCCAATACGCGCTGCTGGATGGGCTCAACGGCGTCCTGATCGTCAATCCCAGCGACCAGGCATTATTTGAATACGGCCAGCTTATTCTTCGGCAAGCGACCTTGCAGCAACGCCTGCGGGACCTTCTTACTGAGCCGGCGGTCACCCTGGACGGTCACCGCGTCCCGCTCAATGCCAACATCGAGCAAGCCGCTGATGCCGAACAAGTCAAAGCCAACGGCGCGGAGGGCGTGGGCCTGTTCCGCACCGAGTACCTCTTTCTGAATCGCGAGCGCCTGCCTGGTGAAGAGCAGCAATACCAGGCCTATCGCGAGGCCGCGGTGGCCCTCAAACCGCTGCCGGTAGTCATCCGCACGCTGGATTTGGGTGGTGACAAGTTCCTGGCCCACATGCAAATGCCCACCGAGCTGAATCCTTTCCTCGGCTGGCGGGCAATTCGGATCTCGTTACAGGAACGCGACATCTTCCGCGCGCAACTCCGCGCCATCCTGCGCGCCAGCGCCGAGGGGAATCTCAAGCTGATGTACCCGATGATTTCGGGTCTGGACGAATTGAAGCAGGCCAATGCGCTGTTGGAGGAATACAAGGCCGAATTGCGCCAGGAGGGAATTCCCTTCGACGAGCACCTGGAGGTCGGCGCGATGATCGAGACGCCTTCTGCCGCAATTGTCGCAGATTCACTAGCGAAACGCGTGAAATTCTTCAGCATCGGGACGAATGACCTGATCCAGTACTCCCTGGCGGTGGACCGCATGAACGAGAAGATCGCCCACCTATATGAGCCGACACATCCGGCTATCGTGCGGCTCATCAAGAGCACAGTGGATGCCGCGCATAAGCAGAACGTCCGGGTGACCGTCTGCGGTGAAATGGCGGGCGACCCGGTGCTGGCGTCCTTGCTGATTGGCCTGGGCGTGGATGAATTGAGCGCAGCGCCGTCGTTGATTCCATCGCTGAAGTTCCTGGTCCGGCGCCTCAAACTGAGCGAAGCCCGAGAACTTGCCGCATTTGCCTTGGAATGCGAGAGTGCGTCCGAGATTCTGGCTCACTGCCAGGCGCTCACCTGGGAGATTGCCCCAGGCCTTTTCGAGGACAAGAAATGAAAGTAATTATCTTAGCCGCAGGTTACGCTACTCGCTTGTACCCGCTCACGCTGACGGTGCCCAAACCGCTGCTGCCGGTCGCGGGCAAGCCAATGATTGACTATGTGCTCGACAACCTGGCGCCCATCCCGGGCATTGACCGCATCTACGTGGTTACCAACGCCAAGTTCGCCGGCCATTTTCAGCAATGGTCCGTTGATTACCGCGCCAACAAAGCCAAGCTAAACTTCACCATCGTCAACGACCTCTCAACCGACGACAGCAACAAGCTCGGGGCCATCGGGGACATACACTTCGTCCTGAAGACCCAGAACGTTACCGACGACATCATCGTTGTAGCGGGCGACAACCTTTTTAGTGAGCAGCTCTCGGACTTTGGCAGGTTATGCCGCGAGAAGAATGCCCCGGTTCTGGCAGTCTATGATGTGGTCGATCTGGAGCAGATCAAGAAGTACAACTCCATCACCCTGGACGAAAGCGGACGCATCAGCTTCTTCGAGGAAAAGCCTAAGAACCCGACCAGCACTCTCACCGGCATCGCGCTTTACTATTATCCCGCATCCACCTTGCCGCTTATCCGGCAATACATCGCCGAAGGCAATAACCCAGATCAACCAGGCCGGCTCATTCAGTGGCTCTACTCGCGGGTGCCCGTATATACGTGGCGGGTCCCCGGCCTTTGGTACGACATCGGGGCGAAGGAAACGCTCGAAGAGGCCAACCGCATTTTTGCCAGTCGCCAGCCGGGATAATCCGCAGCAGTGGTTGCGAGAATCGCTTAGCAAATGTGCTGTTGGCGGAGCTCGCGAATCCGGTCGCGTAATTGGGCGGCGCGCTCGAATTCCTGCGTATCAATGGCCCGGCGCAGTTGATGCTCCAGTTTTTCCAGCTCCGACAGGGGTCGGTTCTTCTGGATTTGGGATTCGAGCTCGCGCAAGGCCTTTAAGGACCGCTCCCGCTCGAACCTGAACGTCTCATCCTCGAGGTCGTCGAGGGACTCTATGTTCCGGATTGCCTCTCGGGTGACCCGCGAGGCGTCGTCGTAGGAGCCCTTATCTACCTCCAGCATGGCCGCGGCGCTGGCATGTACGCGCAGGACGTAAGGACGCCATTTCTCTAGGAACTGCTGGTCCTCCTCGCGCTCGGCGTGGTGATGCAGAAGATCGAACGCGCGCAGGTTGCGCGCGGTATCTCGGATGGTGCGCGCCCAATCCTTGAGTTGGAAGAGGCGCACATAACGGAGGTAGTAGAGTGTGCCCTCCTGGAGGAGCTCGCTGCATTCCTGGGGGCTGAGCCCGAACTCGAATTCGTGTCCGGCAGGCTTGGCCTCGTTGAGGCGGTGCAGGTGATACTCCAGAGCGGACTCCATCCCGTGCGGGCGCACACCATCTGGTCGCCCGTCCATTTCGTATTGTTCGAGGCCCAGCGGCGTGCGCACCTGCAGAACCTCGCGGCCATCCTCGCCCCGTACGATGCGCGCATCGTGTTCCGGGTCGTACGGCCAGGCGTTCAGGATGCCGCGCAGGTCAGCCGAGTCATTCATATAGCTGCCGCTAGTATGAACTATTCTGCGCTACATACAACGTCATCTTGCACGCATGAAGACTCAATACGGCAATTCTCATTTTGTCGGGTTGGTAGGGCGCGTCACTCCGTGCGCGCCGTCCTGGGGTGCCGGAGAGCAAACGGCGCGCACGGAGTGACGCGCCCTACTCTGCGACTCATCTGCATAATAAGAATTGCTTGACCCCATCACCAGCACGTTGACAGGTCGCCGGGGCGCTCAGTATATTCTTTTTCCTTTATATGAACTGCGAACCGCATGTGGCTGTGGTCGGTGCGACGGGCGCCGTCGGCATCGAGATGATCAAGACGCTGGAGAAACGCAATTTCCCGGTGGGGAAACTGACGTTGCTCGCTTCCGCCCGCTCGGTGGGTAAGAAGCTCAAGTATCGCGGCGAAGAAGTCACAATCGGGGAACTGAAGAAGGATTCTTTTGGCGGCATTGACATCGCGCTGTTTAGCGCCGGGGGCAGTATCTCGAAGGAATTCGCGCCCATTGCCGCGCAAGCGGGCTGCGTGGTTATTGACAACTCCAGCGCCTTCCGCATGGACAACAAAGTCCCGCTGGTAATCCCTGAGATCAATGCCGCTGACGTGAAGTGGCACAAAGGAATCATCGCCAACCCGAACTGCACCACGGCCATCACGCTGATGGCGCTGTACCCGCTGCACGCGGCGTTCAACTGCACACGCATTTTCGCCTCCAGCTACCAGGCGGTTTCCGGCACCGGCGCCAAAGCCATCGCCGAACTGGAGCGGCAGGTGGACCAAGTCGTGAAGAAGCAGCCGGTGACGCGCGAGGTCTATCCGCACCAGATCGCTTTCAACGTGTTGCCGCACGTGGACTCCTTCCTGCCCAGCGGCTATACGAAAGAAGAGATGAAGATGGAGAACGAAGGCCGCAAGATTATGCATCACCCGAGCTTCCGGGCGAGCGTGACCTGCGTGCGAGTGCCAGTCTATCGCGCTCACTCGGTCGCCGTCAGCGCCGAGTTCGAGAAGTCGGCGACAGTCGAGGCGGCGCTGGCGGTGCTCAAGAACGCGCCGGGCCTGGACGTGATTGATGTTCCCGCCAAGTGCGAGTATCCGCTGCCTCTTTACCAGTCGGACAAATACAACTGCGCCGTCGGCCGCATCCGCAAGGACTGCGCGCTGGAAAACGGCCTCTGTTTCTGGGTCTCCGGGGATCAACTCCTCAAGGGCGCGGCTTTGAATGCGGTGCAGATTGCTGAAGAGCTGATGAAGTGATTGAACTCAGGCTGGACTTAACAGCGAAGGCGCGAGGGCGCGAAGAGGAGCTGATTACAGGTGTGCGTGAAACGTGATGCGTGAACGGGGATGGGGCGAAGGGGACCTGATCACAGAGGGCCGGCGGTGACGTACTCCAAGAGGTCGGCCATGTTCTGCGGGGTGAGGCCTTCTTCCAGTCCTTGGGGCATGAGCGACCACGGCTGAGCCTGAAGGGATCGGATGTTGGTGCGCGGCAGGAGGACGGGGCCGCCCTTCAATCGTTGGAGAGTGATGGCAGTCGGATCCTCATCGCGGAGCAGGCCGATCAGGAGATCGCCCTGCCCTGTCTCGGCAACATAGGTGGAGTAATTGCACCGCGGGTCAATGTTCGGCGTCAGGATGGCAGTGAGGATTCTCTCTTTGCCGTAGATTCTCGCGCCGGCCAGGTCGGGACCAATGGCCGGAGACGCACGGTTTCCTTGATGGCAACTGGCGCAGCGCGCGAGAAAGATCTCTCGGCCCCGGGTCGGCATGCCCTTGAGCCCGAGCGTCGGCCTGAAGCGCTGCACAACTTCGGGCCGCAGCCGGGGTACCGGTCCGAAGAGTTGCAGTGCGCGCTGGCGGATAGCCGGGTCCCGATGTGTTCGCAGGAAATTCAACTGCGTAAAGGACAGATCGGCGCTGCCCGCAGTCCTGCTTTCGAGCGCCGCCAGTACAGCCGTGACACGGTCGTTGCGCGCCAACAGAGCGGTGAAGGCCTCAGTGCGCAGGCGGGGCGTCAAGACGCGCCATCGCTGAATCAAGACGGAGGCAAGACGCGGATCGTCGAAGCGCCCCAACGTGGCCAGCGCGGTGGACTGGAGGGCTTCGGATTCGCCGGACCCCAACTGCAGCAGCAGCGCATCGCCGGCGCTAGCGAGGTTGAACGGGCCAACACTCAGCAACTGCATTGCTCCGACCCGCAAGGATTCAGCGACGGAGTAGTTCAGCACGACTTTCAGGGCTTGGGCGTATAGGGGCTTCTGTCGTGCTTCGGGGTCCGCAAGGGCTAGCGAACTGCCGGTGCGATGTAGCCCATCACCCAAGGCATAGAGCAGTGCGAACGCCCGCTGGGGTTCGGACTCGAGCTGATCGACCACCCGGAGGACTTGGGAGAGCTCCGCCACTCTGCCCCTGACTCCGATCATGGCCGCCAGCCGGCGCAGCCATTCCTGCCCGACAGGATCACTTCGAATATGCGCATCGGAGGCGAGCCGGACGAAGAGGTCCCCTGCTCCTTCGGCCAGCGAACTGAAAACCGCCGCTTGTATCCATGAGTCGGTGGGGTCGCGCAAAAGAAGTGCCGCCAGGACCTGGGCGCTGTCTGGCCGGTGGAGCTCCCCAATCGTGAACGCAAGCTGGTAGCGCACCCGTATCGAAGGATCCGCCGCCAGAAGCCGGAGTTGGTTCCACACTGCTTCAGGGAGAGCGCCGGCTGCGGCCAGCTTCTCAGAAAGCACCACCGCGTGCTCCCGGATCCGCCCATCCGCGTCCCGCATCCCGGCCAGCAAGTGCGCTGAGTTCAGCGCGCCCTGGCCGTCGAGGGCATGCAACGCGTGCAGGCGAGTCAGAGGGGCTCGGGAGTTGGCGAGCGTGCTCGCGAGGGGTTGCACGGCCTTCGGGTCGAGCCGTTCGAATAGCAGCCGGGCGGCGGTGTCGCGCTGCCAGCCGTTGGTGTGTGAGAGCATCGCCACCAGCTCGTAGGTCGTCGCCTTGCCGAGCCGCGGAGGTTTGGGCGCTTTGAAGTCCGCCGGCACAATGCGGTAGATACGCCCGCGGTCGATGGTGTGCTGCCGGTCGGCAATATAAAGCGCGCCATCGGGCCCGTTGACAAGTTGCACCGGGTGAAAACTCGCGTCGGTTGAGGCTATGAACTCGGCGTTGGTCTCATCAAGCGCCCGGGCGGCGGCCATTTCCAGCCCGGTCTCACGCAGCACAAAGCGATGAATGATGTGGGCGGAGGGGTCGGCAACAAAGACGTTGCCAAGGTAGTTCGAGGGAAAGGCAGTTCCGCGATAGACCACGCAGCCATGCGCGTTTGTGAGCCAGGTTGTTACTGCCACGCTGATCACAGGTGCGACGGTTCTAGCCGATTCGTCCGTCGGGCCGGGGCGTGCGATGGCCGGGACCGAGTGGTCAGGCGCAAAGAGCCGGAAGATTGTAGTAGCCGGGCTGGCTACTTCCAGCATCCGCGGAGGGGGCGGGATAAAAGGGTTGCGCGCCAGGTAACGTGGTTCATAGCGCGGTGTGCGTAACGGCCGCACGAAATCGCAGGTGAATTTTCGCCCCCAATTGTCATAGGTCAGACCGGATTGAGCCGGGCCGGCCTCAGCGCAGATCGTGAGTGCGCGCGGGTCGAAGGAAAAATCCGCGCTGGCCAGGGAGGCCAGCGCCGCGCCCGGCGTGGCCGATCCTGGCACAAGACCGGACACTCCCGCAGATCCGCCGTGGATGCGATTATCTATTCCCCAGTTGAGGTTGTTCGGCAGCGCTAGCGCGTCCACAGGATTCGTGCTGCCGAGCCCGGTGAAGATGACAGTACGCACGTCGGCAATGCCGTTGCTGCCGGTGTCCTTCAAGTAGATGAGGTCAGGACCCGCCACGACAAAGACCCCGCCGCCATAGCAGGCAATCGCCGAGGCCCAGGGCAGGTTGTCCGAATAGACCGTGCTGGCATGAAACTCGCCGTCGCCCTCCCGATCTTCCAACAGCCGGACGCGGCCGGAATGCGCGTTCGTCCCGGTACGGCCGGGGTCATCATACCTCTCGGCGACGAACAACCGTCCGTTTTCGTCAAACGCCATCGCAACCGGAGAGGTAACCAGAGGATCGGCGGCGACCAATTCGAGGTGAAAACCCGGCTTCACGCGGAAGGTGGTTGGGACATTCGTCGCCGGGGCCGAAGGGACGAGCGGCACGGTATTGGACGAGGGGTCCGGCTCAGCCGACCAACTGGAAGACCAGAGCAAGCAAGAGGCCGCGACGGCTAGGATGGCAGCGCAACGCCGTTTGCCATCTCTGCGGTGCGAATTGCTCATGTGGGGAACTTCGTCCAATTCCTCCAGCCTGGAAAGGGAAAACACCTTGAACCGCCTCAATCTGGTCCTCACACTCGCTTGCAACGAAACGCGACGAACCGGAGCCCGCAAACTTCCCGGGCATCCCTGCCGCCTCCCTTGGCTTTCGACCGTCGGGCCTGGACCCTCAACCCTCTCGGTGCTCGCGTCGCGAATTCTCGGGCGTTTCGGCCCTTCTCGCGCTGACGGCGGGCAAACATGTGGGCAACCCGCATAGGAGCGCGGCCTTTAGGCCGCAGCGATGTCCGAATGCGGTGGCGCTCTGGAGAAAGCCGGCGCTTGGCCACATCCTGCATTTCTGCGGCCTAAAGGCCGCGCTCCTATACCCGCGGGTTTGCCGAATGGCTACGACGGCAGTTGTGCCGGGATGCCGGACTAGCGAAGGTGGCTGGGGCCCGGAGCCAATAGACGAGCTGCACGATCACACGGCGTGCGGTGCAGGAATTGCACGAGAGGCTCTTTCACGATAATCGGCGCGAGGGCTTGCGCGTTGGGAGGGTCAGTGTAAATTGCTCAAGCACAATCAGTTACCTTGTTTGCCTGGTCTGTGGCATCGGTGTTGCTTTGAAACTGAAGTCGAGAGTCTGTGAAATCGTTAAATCCATTTGATGTACCGGGTTCGCCGCAAGCGGAACAGCGACGAATTCGCCGCGAGCGGTTCCAATTCGTCGTGTGGACCATCGTTGTGGCGAACGTGCTGCTGTTGATGGGAATGCTGATCCAAGGTTGCCAGCGAGAACCGGCAGGGAACGAAACCTCAGGCGGGAAAGAAGCCGGGATCGCATCATCAGATACGAATGGGACAGGCGTAGCGCAGCAGACGCCAGATACCAATGCGCCAATCTCACCGACGTTCGAGCCTCCAGTGACGAATAAGATGGCCGAGGCAATGGCCGCTAATACCTTGCCTAACCCGATTCAGGGGGGTACTAAACCGTACGTGGTCGCGAAGGGCGATACACTCCACAAGATCTCCAGGAGGAACGGCATTTCAATGAAAGCGCTGGCGGAGGCAAATCCGGGCGTCAGCAACACGAAGCTGAAAGTCGGCCAAGTGCTGCAGCTCCCTGCAGGCGCTAAGGTGGCGACCAAGAGCACGGTCAGCGCGCCGACGCATGCCAGCGCCAAAGTGGGCACAACGTCCGGTCGCTATGTGGTGAAGCGCGGCGACACGCTGAACAAAATCGCCAGGGCGCACGGGACGACGGTGAAGGCCGTCAAAGCAGCCAACGGTTTGACCAGCGACCGCATTGCCGTGGGCCGCGTGCTGAAGATGCCCGAGCCGAAGATGGCCAAGGCCGGTGCGGCGCACGTTTGAGCGAGGCGCCGGAAGAGCGTTCGAGATCCGATGTGATGCATTTATAGGGACCCGCAGCGTTGGCGAACGCTCGCGACCAAGAAGAAGATTCCCGATATGACTTGCGAAGAATTGCGTCTGGATGTGGTGTGCCCGCCGGCGACGACCCAGCAGCCGCGATGGCAGGCCAGCTATGACAGCGGGATGCTTTACGTTGCTGAGTGCAACCTGGGACGGGGAGTCTTCGCCAGACAGGCCATTCGCAAAGGGGAGATCATTCTCGCTTTCGGGGGCCCGCTGATAGATTTCGCCGAGACCAAGCGACGCGGCCCCCGCGAGTGCATGGCGATCCAAGTGGGTCCGGACCAGTATATTGACACGCAGCCGCCAGGAGTATTTGTCAATCATTCGTGCGCACCGAACGCCGGGATTTGGAACGACCGGGACTTAGTCGCCCTGCGCGACATACCGAAGGGAGCGGAGATCTGCTTCGACTACTCGACAACGATGGATGAGAAGTCCTTCACCATGGCCTGCCGCTGCGGCGCGCCCGAATGCCGCCAGGTGGTAACGGATTACACTGAGCTGCCTGAACGGATCCAGCAATACTACTTGTCGAGGGGGTTGGTGATGGGTTTTATCGTCAGGAGACTGCGCCGGTCTGGTGCCTCTGCGACTTAGGATTAGGAGCACTCGCCTTTGCGGCCCGGTGCGGGGCTGCCGACCCCATAACGCGCGCTACCTGACTACAAAGCGTGACAAACTGGGGCATCTGTTATTATGAGGCAACGGGGCGATGGAGTGCTGGAGTGATGGAGTGCTGGCCAGAACCCCAACACTCCAATACTCCAGCACTCCACTACCCTTGCCAGGCAGCAACGCCAACTGGCTCTCGTTCCACGGCCCGCACATGATGTGCGGATTTCTCGGGAAGGTGATTGGGCTGGAGCGAGCCGTCGGGTTGAGGGGATGGCGGACTTTCATGGTGCCTTTGCTGACGGAGAGGGTTGCGACGCTGGCGCTGCCTCCCACCTTCGATAAAGGCTCCAGATCCGAAGCAAGATTGAGCGTATTGCTTGATTCCGAGTAGATTGAAAGCGCAACCATGCGAATTGAACATCTATTCACTTCGGCCGGCCATAATTTCTTCGGCCGGCATGGTCAACCGGCGGGCGAGCATGCGATGGTCCCGGTAGGTCACTTTGAATGCTTGGCTGGACGTGGCATCCGCGGTGATCGTTTCTTTGACTACAAGGAAAACTACAAGGGCCAGATCACCTTTTTCGCAATGGAGGTGCTTGATGCTTTGCGCCTGGAATTGAACCTGCCCGCCGCACAACCGCAGGCCACGCGCCGGAATGCCTTTGTGCGCGGGGTGAATTTGAACGCCTTTATTGGTCAGGAGTTTACGGTTCAAGGCCTGCGACTGGCGGGCATCGAGGAATGCAAACCGTGTCATTGGATGAACTTCGCGCTCGGCCCCGGTGCAGAGGACTGGTTGAAGGGCCGCGCTGGATTGCGCTGCCGGATTCTGAGCGATGGCATTTTGCGGAGGGACGGCTGAAATGAACCTCAGTGCCATCATCCTGGCCGGGGGCGAATCCAAGCGCATGGGCCAGGACAAAGCTTCAGTGCAATTCAAGGGCTACTCTTTGCTCTCGCTGGCAGTGGAGAAAGTGCGGCAGCTAGGAATCAAGGAGATCTTCATCTCCGGGCGGGCAGGTACAGAATACTCCACTCTGAATTGCCAGGTATTGTTTGACCTTGATCCGGGCTGTGGTCCGCTAGGTGGAATTGAGCGCGGGCTGCATGCCAGCAGTTCAACATTGCTGCTGGTATTGGCGGTGGATCTGCCGCACATGAAGACCGCCTTTCTAAAAAAGTTGATTGCGCAATGCGACGCATCGACCGGCGTCCTCCCGAAACTGGATGGTTGGTTCGAACCACTCGCGGCCATCTATCCCAAGTGGTGCCACAGTATCGCCAGCGACTTCCTGGCACGATCCCGCCGAGCGGCTCATGAGTTTGCCGAAGCGTGTCTGGAGCAAAGCGCGGTGCGGATAATGCAGGTCACTCGTGCCGATGCTGGTTGTTTCACCAATTGGAATACGCCAGCAGACATCACCCCGTCCGGCGAAACTTAGCAGTGGGTGGGTGAGGTGCGTCGGTGATAGAACCAGATGTTCACGCTCAGGCACACGAGGGCGAACAGCGCCATTCCAGTATAGGCCCAAGCTGGACCGCCGAGATGATCCATCGTCCACCCGAGCAGCAGGGGCGGCAAAAAGCCACCCAGCGCACCCAGGCAACTGACGATGCCGATGGCTGCTCCTGCTTCTTTGGCGAGCACAAGCGGGATGATCTTAAACACGCTCCCGTTACCGAGTCCGGCTGCCGCACAAATCACGAGGATGACCACGAAGAATCCGGGGAACTGATCCGGTTGCAGAAAACCAGTCAGACTGAATCCTCCGACGGCCATCGTCCCAATGGAAATGGAAGTGATCAAGCCCGCGCCAAACTTGTCGGCCAACCAACCTCCGATGGGACGCATCACCGTGGCGATGGCTGCCGCCCAGGGTGCAAATAGCAATGGCTTGGGTGCACCGCCGGGAGCTAGTGCGAACACTTCCTTGATGATGAGGGGAAGCGAAGCACCCATGGCAACAAAGCATCCAAACGTGAGAAAGTAGAGAAACGAAAGCACCCAGGTATGCAACCGTTTGCCCGTGACCAATTGGGAAGCGAACGTCTTGGGTTGCGCGGCATAATCCTTGGTGCCAAACCAAATGGCGGCCGAGCAGATGAGAATGAATGGAACCCAAATGAAGGCGGCGTTCTCGATATGCATGGAACGCACTGGACTGGTGGCGGAATTAGCAGACGCACCCAACAGGGAAATACCAATCACCAGCGGGATGGTGAACTGCGCGATGGTAACGCCGAAATTGCCCAGCCCATTGATTCCCAATGCGGTGCCTTGGGCCTGCTTGGGAAACCACAGATTGATCACGCCCATCGAGGTGGCAAAGTTCGCGCCCGCGATTCCCGTGAGCGCAGCACATGCGAGCAGAATCCAGTACGGCGTAGCCGGGTTCTTGACCGCAAAACCCGTCGCGAGACATGGCAGCAGGAGTAACAGTGTAACGACAGCATAACTGCGTCGGCTGCCGAACGTGGAAACGATCAGTCCGTATGGGATGCGCAAAAAGGAGCCCAACAAAACGGGCGTGGCGGTGAGCCAGAAGAGCTGTTGGCGAGAGAAGCTAAAACCAGCGTCCTTCAAGCGCAGGGGAATGGCTGACCACATGAACCAGACGGCAAACGCGAGGGCCAAGGAAATCGCGCTGATGGCCAGGGTGCGCCAAGCCAATGCGGCGTGAGGAAATGCTTCCTTCACGACTTCGCGGGCCGGCAAACGAATCGGCGCAGGAAGATAACGCAGCAAAGCTGCACCCGACCCGAACAACGCTAAAGACACCCAGAAGGCCGGCCATTTGACTGCGTTGTGGCCATCCAGCGATTCATTCAACGCCGCCGTCAGCAACCATACCTGCATGATGATGATGAGAATCAGCACGCACATGATCCCCAGCAGCAGTGTATTGGTCTTGCTGGGATGCGCCTGACGTTGGGCTTCGCGGAAATTGCTCATGCGGATTTGGGTTCAGCCACGTAGATATCCTGGCCTTTAATCACCACCTCCAGGTGCGGCAACGGGCGCGGCGGCGGCCCTTGCAGCACGGTGCCCGTGCGGGCGTCAAACCAGCCGTTGTGACAGGGACATTGGATTTTGTCCGTCTCGGGCTGGTAGAAGACCGCGCAAGACAGATGGGTGCATTTCTGTTCGTAGGCCCGCCAGCTTCCATCGTTGAGATGAATCAGGATGAACGGGTTCTTTGATCCGGGCACGATAAAGGGACGTGTGCCGCCGAGGGGAACCTCCGAAGTGTTGCAGACGAGGACTTCGCCTTGAATGCGATGCGGTGGGAAGAGCCGGTCTTTTGCCGCGCCCCAACCACTGCCCACGGCCATGCCGCCGGAGACGAGGCAAAGAAACTTGGTGAATTCACGACGCGATACGTGCTCCGCCTCGACACGCTCGATCGGGAAATCGACTTCGGGCGCGGACCTCTCCGGGAGATTGCTGGTTGAGTTCATTCGCTGTCCACCACGAGTTCCGTGGCGCCTTTGGGCATCATGATGTTGACCTTGGTTTTGACCAGTTGCTGACCAAATCGAAACGTGTTGACCGGGGTACTGTTTGGCCGGTTCTTGCTTATTTGCTCGCGGGTGCCGAAGAATAGCGCCCCGCTGGGGCAGACGGTGGCACACATGGGCCGCTTGCCCGCACTGGTGCGGTCGTAACACATGTTGCATTTCATCATCAGGTCGATGGGCTCGATTTTCTTGGGCACGCCAAAGGGACAGGCATCAACGCAATTCGAGCAGCCGATGCAGCGTGCAGTGTTGGCGCTGTGGACGATCCCGAACTCGTCCTTCGTGATGGCGTCAGCAGGACAGACTTTCGCGCAAACAGGGTCTTCGCAGTGCATGCAGACCTGGACCGAGGTTTGTGTGGTCAGGAACCGATCTACGTAATCCACATGGATCATCGAAGTCTGCCCATTGGTTTCACACTCAGCGCAGGCCATCTCGCAGGCGTGACACCCGATGCAACGCTGCGGGTCGAAGAAGAACTCCTGGTCAGTGCGAACCGTGGTGGTGTTCATGCGCTGGCGTAGGCTTTAGTTTCTGCGGCAGACGGCGCAAGGCGGCTCAACGGCTCCAGTTTGCAGGCACAAACCTTAAACTCTGGAATCTTGGAAACCGGATCGAGATGACCGGAAGTAAGCTGGTTCACGGATTTGCGGCCCGGCCAATGGTAGGGAACGAACACCGTGTCTTCGCGGATCGTCTCAACCAACTGTGCGGGAAACTCGGCCATACCACGCCGGGTCGAGACGCGGACGAGCTCCCGGTCCTTGATTCCGTATTGAGCGGCCGTTTTGGGATGAATCTCCAATAATGGCTCGGGGTACTGCTCAACCAGTTTCCCAATGCGCCGGGTCTGGGTGCCGCTCAGATACTGTGAAACGATGCGGCCGGTGGTGAGGATCATGGGGTATTCGGCATCGGTCAATTCAGCCGGTTCACGGTATGGCACGCCGTGAAAATGCGCCCGGCCGTCCGGCGTCTTGAACTTGTAATCTTCCCACAACCGAGGAGTGCCGGGATGATCCTCGGACGGACACGGCCAGAATACCCCCATGTTGTCCTCAATCTTCTTGTAGGTGATGCCAAAGTAATCCGCCGTGCCGCCTTTCGAGGCGACTCGCAACTCGTTAAATATTTCCTCGGACGAATTGTAGGTGAAATGTTTCTCCGCCCCCAACCGCTTGGCGATATCCAGGAGAATGCTGGTGTCGGTCCGGGCATTGCCAGGTGGATTCACAGCCTTGCGGATGCGCACGACGCGACCTTCGGCAGTGGTGACAGTGCCATCTTCTTCTTCATGGAGTGAGCCGGGCAGAATGAGGTTGGCGTGGCGGGCCGTCTCGTTGAGAAAGAAATCGATGCAGACGTAATATTCCAGCTTGTCCAATGCCTCACGGATCATGTTGTTGTTGGGCAATGAAACCAGCGGGTTGAAACAAATGCTGATGAGGCCTTTGATCTCACCGCGATGAATCGCCTCCATGATTTCGTAGGCGGTAAGGCCTTTGCCGGGCATGTCCTTTTCCTCAATGCCCCACACGCTGCTGATGTATTTGCGATGCTCGGGATTCTCGATATCACGGTTGCCGGGAAGTTGGTCGCACTTGTGTCCATGCTCGCGTCCACCCTGTCCATTGCCTTGCCCGGTGATCGTGGCGTAGCCGCAGTAAGGCTTGCCGATGCGGCCCGTGGCCAGCACGAGGTTGATGCAGGCCAGCACGTTTTCGACTCCCTTGCTGTGATGTTCAATGCCCCGCGCATGAAGCAGAAAACTGGTCTTGGCTGGCCCCCACCATTTCGCGGCCTGGAGGATTTTCTCTTTTGCAATGCCGGTAATGCGCTCAGCCCAATCCAGATCGTAGGCTTCAACGGCCTTCTTGGCCTCTTCAAATCCACTCGCGTAATTGGCGATGAAATCGTGATCAAGCCAGTCGTGCTTGATGAGCTGATGCAAAATTGCGCCGTAGAGAGCAGAGTCACGGCCAGGGCGGATAGCTAAATGAAGATCCGCGGTGCGTGCGATTGGTGTCATCCGCGGGTCAACGACAATAAGCTTGGCCCCGAAATCGCGTGCCTGCCAGATCCAGTGCGTTAGCGTCGGAAAAGTCTCGCTCACGTTGCTGCCGCAAATCATGACGACTTCGGCGTGAGCCAGGTCGGCATAGGTGTTTGAGGCTCGATCCAGGCCAAAGGCCTTCTTGTTGCCCGCCCCGGCGCTCACCATGCAAAGCCGTCCGTTATAATCCAAATTCCTGGTCTTGAGGGCCACCCGTGCAAACTTGCCGACGAGGTAGCTCTTTTCATTCGTTAGCGACACCCCCGAGAGCATTGCAAAAGAATCTTTTCCGTATTGATTCTGGATGCGTTGAATCTCGGATATCACGCCGTCATAAGCCGCGTCCCAGCCAATCGGACTGAACCCCTTGTCTTCAACGCGCTGAATCGGGTCCAGCAGCCGGTCGCGGTGGTTGTTTTGCATGTACCGCTGAACGCCCTTCGGACAGAGCCGGCCTTCGTTAAAAGGAAATTCCTCCCACGGTTCGAAGCCGACGATTCGATTATCCTTAACCAACAGTTTGATCCCGCATTGCATTCCGCAAAAACAACAGTGGGTCTTCACGACCTCATCGGGTTCGTCGCGTCCTGCATAGCCTTGCGACGGCGGGAAATTCAGCGACGGCCCGAATCGGGCGATCAACTCCTCAGCGGAGACAGGTAGTGTGGCCATGATGAATCTAACCGAACAGTGAACCGGCTTTCTGCCGCGCTTTGAGGTGGGCTTTCGCCAACAGGGCGCGCTTCCCCCGCGGACTGTAATCCAAATGTGTTTTGCCATCCTTGCGCGCGTAATTGAAACCGAGTTGCGCGGTCACATCCTTGATATCGTCCAGGTGCATTTGGGAAGTGAACTTTTCGCCATTGTGCGGGCAAACCGCCTGCGGTCCTTCATCGCCCGCCTTCCGATAAATGGCAATGCCGAGCTGCGCCGGGCGCTGGATGATGTGATAGAACTTTCCAAACGGAATCCAGAGTAGGAACAAGATCACGGTGATGGCATGGGTAATGGCCATGAACTGATGGGCTTTGCCCTCCATGAACTTGTAATCAAGGCTGATGCCCAGGCCGGTAATTGAAATCGCCAGCAAGACCAAAAGGGGTAACCAGTCGCCTTCGAAAGTTTGAATCGCGATTTGCCCGGCATGTGTCAACCGGCGCCGGATCATGATCATCACCCCCGCAATCACGAGGATCGCCGACCAGTTCAGGGCATTGAAAATAATTTCCGCCAGAACTGTGTGCAGAGGAAACTCCATGACTTTGAACCCGAAGGTGAAGATTTCGTAGGTATTAATCCCGCCCGGCTTGAGTCCGAAATGGATCCAGCCGAATACGAGCGGGAATGTAACCGCAAAAGCGAGCACGCAGCCCCAAGCCATAAGCAGGTGGCCATAGCCGCGTGCCTTGCCCCGGTTGCGGATAAACTTCTGACCCAGGAACTGGACGACGAAGTGACGCAGCAACTCCCAACCGTAGGCCATGGTTCGCCCGGTGAAGAACAGCCGCCAACCCCGCGAAAAATAGCGCCACGTAGGCGGACGCTGCAGCCAAACGGTATAGCGATAGACAATCCCAAAACACGCGAAGATGCAGCCGAAAAGATAGGCAATCAATGCCGCATCGAAGTTTCCCAAATTGCGAGAGCCAATAAGAATCGAGGCCACGAGCAGCGCTGTGGCTGCGGCCGCAATGACCGCGGCGCGAAGATTCAGCGTGTTAAGCATAGGACTCGGCTTCCACGTAAATTGTCTGTAAGAACAATCTCTAGGGCTCCCCATTAAAATGAGATAGCCCGTTTTGCGAACCGCACACCCACATATTGTAGTATAGCATCTGGCGATACAAAATACCTGCACGGCCAATGTTTGTCTTTGACGCGTGTCAATGCCTGTTCGAATTCCAAGGGTACTGCTCGCGTAAGCAGCAGTCTCCTGCCATGGCAGCGCGCTTCAATTCGTGGTTGTGAGCGCGAAACGAGGTGGGTCGCGAGCGGCGAATGGAGCGCGAACTGACTTTCCTCCGAGAGTCAGTGAGCTGGCTTGGTTAGTTGAGGGCTTGGTGGTGTCGTTGGTCGTTCGCCCTTGCCGGGCGCGGCGTCGGGTACCCTCGCAGCACCAAGTACAAGCAAGCGCCTTAGAAAGCAATTCCCTATCAATTGAAATCCAAGGCTATATCCCGTTTCCGCCAGCGCGAGGCGGTCAGGGCCCGGCGAGAGTCATATCCCTTCCAGCGCCAGCAGTGCGGTCAGAATCTCCACGCGAACCCGGTCGGCAATTGAACGGTCCTTCGGCTCTCTCCAATTGATATCGCTTTGCTGCTTCAGGCACGCCGTGACCCGGTCCGCGGCGGAGGCAAGCAGCGTCGCGGCTGCCACGACGGCTTTGCCGCTAGCACCCTTCTTTTGAAGTTCCACCACCCGATCTCGGAGCATTCGCAGGTACTCATAGTCCTCCATTCCCTCTCGGATGGCTTCCATGTGCTTGCCCTGGGTGACGGTCATGGGATCCAGGAACAGGGGCGTATAAGCGCCGGATTTCGAGATATACTCGTTCCACGAGGAGGCGTCGGACGAATCACCGAAGGCCCAGAAGCAGGAGCCCTTCGCGCCATACTGCCAGCAGAACCATTGCTGCAGCCGGTGGCAGGCATACGGATCCAGCAAGCGGCCCGGCCCACTGCAGGTATAAAACCAAAGCTCTCTGCCCGCCTCGCGCTGTTTGGCATAAAAGTCGGCAAACGGCTTGCCCTGGGTAACCCACATCGGGAGTTGGGGACACAGGATGGTTGAGATCGCATACATCTCTAGGCTGCCTTTCAGCGGGTCGAGCCAATTCGGATCTTCCCAGATGATCACTTTCGGCTGCGCTGCCCTGATCACTTTGCCATATTCGGCAATCACCTTGTCCTGCTGCGGCGTGCCTGGTTCGTCAACCAGCAGCAGACCGAGCTGCTCCGGTTTGACGTTCCATTGGACCAGTTGACCGGCCCACCAGTTGATCCAGGCTGCCACCGCCTGCTTGAACGGCGGCGTACCCATTTCGAAGCCGGCAAACTGCTCTCCCACACAGGAAAAGACAAAGTAATTCCGCGCGTTGGGCCAGCGCTCGATCCAGGTCTTGAAGTTCTTCGCATCCGGAGATTCGATCATGGTCCCGTTTCTGTCGTATTTCCCATTCGGCATCACGCTGCTGCTGGCCCAAGGTGTGTCCACGCAGTGCTCCTGCAAGTGCCCGATGAGCGCAGTCCGGTTCTGCTCCGTCACATCGAACAAGCTGCTCGCGTCGGTGTAGTCCCATCCGCCCAGGTGCAACGTCGGCTGGTCCGGCAGAGCAATCGGACAGACTTTGAGGCGGACTGGAACACGGAGCGCTCCTGGCTCGGCAACGACTTGGCCTTCGTACTCGCCCGCCGGGATGTCCTTGGACTTAAATATCAGCCAAACCTGCCTGGTCATTCCTGACTCGATCTGGAACAGGTAGCTGGCACCGTCACTCTTCGCCTCCGGCAGCGCAGCCGCCACCGGCACACCGCTTTTTGTGTCTGTAAACGGCACGTCGCGGACGCTGATGCACTCCGGATTCCGTCCTCCGGGCAAGCCTGCAATTGAAAGGTGGAGTGTGGTTGGCGAAGGGCCAGCATTACTGATATTGAACGCCGCGCTTCGCCGCTCGTTCTTCATCATGACGACGGCAATCCTGGCCCCGCCAGACAGCGGCGGTTCCGTGGCGCTGAGCATGTCCCAGCAGTTCTTCTGCCATAGGGTGAGAGGTTTCACCCCATTAGCCCGCCACGCCGACGCCTGCACCGCAAAAATCCTTTTGTGCAGATCATTGAGCGGAAGAATCGCGCGAAAATCTTCCAGCGGCGGGGCTTGCACCCCGGGAATCATCTTCTCGATGCCGGCAAGCGCTCTCTCCAGCTCCTCGTTGCCTCCCACACTCTTGACCGTCTCGCGCACGGCCATCAGGTCGCTTTTCAGCCGCTGGCGAACGTGCATCGTCATAACGGCTTCTTTGTGAAGTTCCATTGTATCCTCGCCCTTCCGTCCGGTCTGCGGTTGCCTCATAAAGGCATCGGCACCTCGGTAA
>Ga0118677_10003365_pt1 | contig 30383 bp, 25 predicted proteins | sample AliMusrvi5mmetaG_FD_86154 | JGI IMG/M metagenome (GOLD analysis project Ga0118677, IMG submission 86154) | reverse complement strand
GTCCTCAGTTGGAGGCTTACCCTTTCTGTTAAAGTATTCATCTATTGCCCAAAGTCCGAAGAGGAAAAAGGGCACGAAAATGATGAGGGAGATGTATTCGTTCATACAGGTGGTTCTAGGGCTTCCGTAACCATTGGTTCTGTTTTGAAGCAATCAGAATATCCCGCTCCAATTTATCCCAGCTTATTGCTTTCAGTTCAATTCCTTCAATGACGACTCCACCACCTGTGCTACCTAAAGCGACAGGCATTTTATCCTTGTGATAAACAGGTATGATGGCAGGATTGTCAAGCATACTGGTGTATAACATCGGAATTTCTTTCTCAGTTTCAATATCGACAATCCCCAACAATTTTTGTAATGAGGTCGTTTTAACTGTTCGTTCTTCATAGATATAGGGCAAAATATAACTTTCCACCACATATCCATCAGATTTCATTTTTGAGATTAATTGTTGATAAATCATCTTCCCAGCTATCAGCGAATTCGTATCATAGAGTCGTTTGTAAGCTTTCCATGCGAGTTTCCATGGATGAGAAATCGCCAATTTGGCATCATTCATATCGGGTTCGAGATCAATTCCAATTCCTGCCCATTTCAAATGATTATTAGCTGTCCATATTTTAAAATCTGTATAACGCTTTTCTGCTTTTGCTCCGTTATACATATTAAACCAATATCCATCTTCCTCCGGAAGAAGAAGCCAGGCAATAACAGGAATACCAGCCTGATTAAGTTTCTGGATGGTTAGTGTTCTTTCAGGACTAAAATCATGCAACCCGATGCGAAGTGAAGCCTGCATCTTAACAAGTTCCTGAACCAGTGCAGAATCCGCAAATACTTCGTTGAATTCTTTACCCTGAAGTTCGCAGAAAAAGGAAATTTTAGGTCTTTCAGCAAAACCAATGTTGACCAGAATAAAAAGCAGTATGGTAAATGTTATTCTTTTCATAGTCGATTCTATGTGAGATTCAATATTACCAATAATTCATCAATTTAACAAATGATTTATAGTTGCAACCGTAAATAAACTTTCATTGAACCATTTACCCGCTAAAGTTCTACAAACCTGTTTTTGATGGCATAAACAACCAGTTGAGCCGTATTTTTGCTTTCACTTTTCTCAAGAATATTTGCCCGGTGCTTATCAACCGTACGTTTGCTGATGAATAGCTTATCGGCAATTTCCTGATTGGATAATCCCTGGCATATCAGGATCAGAATTTCCATTTCACGTTCCGATAATTCGGAATGAAGCTCCTTACTTTTTGGTGCCGACTTTAGGCTGCTAATAAGGTTTTGAAGCAATTCAGAAGAAAAGAATGAACCACCATCGTAAACCACATCCAATGCAGCCTTTACCTCTTTGATATCGGAGTTTTTAAGAACAAATCCTTTTACTCCTGCATTCACCATTTTGTAATAATAATCCTCCTCTCCATACATCGAAAGAGTGATGATTTTCAGATCGGGATACAACTCATGAGCAATTGTTGAAGCCTCAATGCCATCCATAACCGGCATGCTGATATCCATCAAAACCAGATCAGGAGAACTTGTTTTAATCAGGTCGAGAAATTGCTTTCCATTTGAAGCTTCTCCAACAACATGATAATTTTCAAGGTTATTCAATAATATCCGAAGTCCATTGCGGAATAAAGTATGATCATCAACAATGATAACTTTCCGTTTCGATTGATTACTCGTCATGCATCAGTACTTTTATAGTTACAAGAGTTCCTTTTTTATGCTCACTTTCAACATTGATTTCGCCTTTTAACGAATTGATTCGTGAATAGATGTTCGAAAAACCCATCCCGCTGCTGGCTGGTTGATTGATTACCGTGCTTACATCAAATCCCTTCCCGTCATCTTTATAGACAATATTCAGGTATTCTCCATCTTTGTTCAAAGATATGTTAATCTTTTTGGCCTGAGCATGTTTAATAGTATTGTTTATTAATTCACAAATTACACGGTATAAAACAACCTCTACATTATCATCAAAACGTTCATCTTTAAGTTCAGTCAGAAGATTTATCCGGATCGTCTTTGTAATGTTGATTTTATTGGTAAAGTTGTTCAGAGCCCTTACAAGTCCAAAGTTATTTAATATGTGTGGGCTCAGATTGTCTGATATTTCCTTCAGACTTTTAATTGCTTCATTGATTACAATTTCAGTGTTTTCAACAATTTCTCTGGACGAATCATCATGCTTCATCTGTGCAAGGGATGAAACCGACATTTTTACACTTGAAAGTAACGGACCCAATCCGTCATGCAGATCTTTGGCAAACCGTTTTCGCTCTTTTTCTTCCGTTTGTATGATCGTATTCAAAAACATCTTTTCAGTCAGACGTCTCGAATCTTCCACCTTTTTCATGTACTTGAATATCTTTTGGATCATGAAAACTCCAATGGCAAAAGCAAGTGAGGTAATAACGCCTCCCCATACAAATATCTCTCTGTAATCCTGGGGCTTAATTTTGCTCACATAAGGCAGGAATTCGACCAGACGCATCACTGCCATTAGGATAAAACCCAGTGTTAGCAACATCCACGATGAATTGTATTTGGTTACCCTGGTCAGTTTAACAGCAACTCCTACTGCGAAAAACTGGAGAATGATAGCAATAACAAATAATATTTTAAGAATCATAGGATGACTTTTTTGAAGATACAAATGTATACCTGTAGCTTGTTTTTCAAAGCAGTATAGTAATAAATAACTGAGCAGGATGGTTTAATATCCCATTATTATTTCTTGGCTGGCTGCAACGATTTTGCCCATTCCAGTATTGTTTTAACATCTTCAGGCGTAGGAATAGCTCCGGGATTCTTTTTCCTGAATTTTCTGGGTGGCATATCGTTTTTCCATATCTTGTTGTACATTGCCTTTGCTTTGGCAGCCTGTCGTTCATAGGGGTAAGTATCCCATTTCGATAAATTCAACTTCGCCAGAGCCAATAATTTTCCGGGTTCATTATGACAATTTTTGCAGGATTTCTCAGTTATCTTTTGCACATCCGACGGAATCGGCTTCCCGATTTCATTGTTCTTTTGAACCGATTGCGCCAAACCCACACTGCCACTGTAGGAAATAAGAGAAAGCAATACTATAAATCCAACAGTAAAATTCAATATCTTTTTCATAGTGAACGAATTTGAGAATTATCAAAGTTAATAAAAAGCAATTGATTCTGTATTCAGAAATGAATACAAGTAAAGGCCATAAGAAAAATTGATAATTCAATCATGAGATGAAAACTTTTTTGCTACTTTGATATAATTTAATGAATAAACTATGTTCTATAAATTGATCACAACAACATTGCCCAAATCACTTAATACACCAAATCAATAATGAAATATCTGAAAAGCCTTTATATTCAGGTAATTACTGCAATCATTATCGGAATACTTTTGGGGACCTTATATCCATCTTTTGCTGTTCAGCTAAAACCATTGGGCGACGGCTTTATTAAACTGGTCAAAATGATGATTGCACCCATCATATTCTGCACAATTGTTAACGGTATAGCAGGTATGGAAAATACCAAAAAGGTAGGTAGATTTGGTTTAAAAGCAATTATATATTTTGAGATCGTTTCTACTTTCGCATTGATAATCGGTTTAATAGTCATTAATGTTTTGAAACCGGGGGCAGGCATGTCAGTTGATCCGGCATCTTTGGATATTAAATCAGTTGAAGGTTACATGACTCAAAGCAAGAGTCATGGGGTAATTGATTTTATTATGAACATCATTCCTGAAAATGTTTTTAGCGCCTTATCCTCGGGGAATATCCTTCAGATATTGTTTTTTGCTATTCTATTAGGTTTTGCTATGTCGAAAATTGGCCCCAAAGCCAGACCACTCTTGGTTGCCATCAAGTCGATAGAAGATGCACTTTTTGCAGTCATAAAAATCATTATGAGGGTTGCTCCATTAGGCGCACTGGGAGCGATGAGCTTCACTATCGGAAAATACGGAGTGGGTTCATTGGTCTCACTGGGTAAGTTAATGGGAGCTTTCTACCTGACCTGTATTATCTTTATTGTATTTATCCTTGGAGGGATATTAAAGTACAGCGGATTTAACCTGTTCCGCTTATTGAAATACGTCAAAGAAGAATTACTGATTGTCATTGGAACATCATCCTCTGAAGCTGCATTGCCCAGCCTGATGGACAAATTAAGGAAAATGGGCTGCTCTGAGCCTGTTGTCGGACTCGTAATTCCAACCGGTTATTCGTTTAACCTGGATGGCACATCCATCTATCTGACAATGGCAACTGTTTTTCTTGCTCAGGCAACAAATACGCCATTGGAATTACCTCAACAAATATCACTGATATTTATCTTAATGCTTGCCTCTAAAGGAGCAGCGGGGGTTACCGGCAGCGGATTTATTACCCTGGCGGCTGTATTATCAGTCGTCGGCAATGTTCCAGTTGCAGCAATAGCGCTCATTTTAGGCATCGATCGTTTTATGAGTGAAGCCAGGGCAATTACCAACATGATTGGTAATGCAATTGCTACCATTGTAATTGCTAAATCAGAAAATGAAATTGATTTAATGAAAGCCAAAGAAATCATTGGCTGACTTGAGAATACTTTTGTTTCTATTGTTTCTAATGTTTCTATTGTTTGTGTGTGCATTATAACATTTTCAACAAGAGAAACATTTCAAACTATAGAAACTCTTTAAACTCAATCAATCACAAGATGAGTCAATAATTGTACTTTCAATTAATAAAAGCCTTAACTTAGAGCCATGTTGCAGTTGATATTAGTCCATGCGAATCTATGGATTTATTCTATCTGCAATTATTTATTAAAGTAAATTCAATGAGACGATTAATCATTTTTTATAGTCTTCTTCTGATGGGTATAGGTGTTTTTGCACAGACGAATCCATCACCGGTATCAAATGCTCCAGGTAAGGTTTCCGTTCATCCCGATAGTTTGAAAGCAAAAGTGAATGTGCACGGGAAAATGCATCAGAAAATGACAATGCCATTGGATACACTTACCAAGAGCGACTATACACTAAGTCTAGAACGTGTGAATGATAATTTGATTACAATTGGTGATAGTATCAAGCTGGGATTTGAAGTCGTAAAGCTTGATAGGAAGATTAGTCTGATGACCAATGATGTGAAGCTGATTCGTCAAAACATTCGGGGTCGGAATACGGTATTCAATATAAAAAACCAGTTTCTATATCAGCGTTTCACTTCTAAACTGGATGAGGAAACCGACGAAATTCAGGAGGAACTTGATGAATTACACCATCGTGTATCCCATGCCAAGCTACGTTTGAATAAAGTACTGTCTGATTCTATATTCCGTAAATTATATGCCAGCAAGGAAATGCGATTGACTTTTAGCGAGAAACTGATCAGGCTGGAAAAGAGATATAACCGAACGGATAGTATCACCAAAGCCAATGTTGATACGCTCAATGCAATGAATGTGCGTCTGTCAGACAATTCGTATAATTTATCGAATATGTTGAACATCATGGATAACAGGATGGATAAGGCAGTGCCAAAACTCTTCGGCCCTGAGGTAAACCGCTTATGGGAAAAAGAAGTTGTTTTACCTCAGGCTAAACCATCATCTAAAAGTCCGGTAAGTATATTTGAAAGCGAACAAAATGCAATTGGTTATTACATCAAACAGACATCGGGAGAACGCAATATCGTCTTGTTTTTAGGAGTTCTGCTTTTTACCTGGTTATATCTTAAACGGAAAGTATTAAAGACATTCAGAGAACAAAAGAATGCCTACAATTACCTGCGTTTTCATTACCTGAATAACCATCCAATATTGTCACTGATTGTTTTATTGCTTTGCCTGATGCCTCTTTTCGATGCCTACGCACCTACCTCATATGTCTCAATTGTTTACCTGCTATTACTCCTGACATCGACAATCATTTTCTTCAAAAGAGGTAACCGTGTTTTTCTTTTTAACTGGCTTGTATTGATGGCATTGTTTGTTGCTGACGTCATTGCCTATTTGTTCATTGAACCTGCGTTCGCCGAACGAATGTTGCTGCTGGCCTTGCATGCATTCATTATTGTGTTCACATTGCGTTTCATCAAATCGCTTCAAAGACAGACTCCATTCTTCCGTTTATTGAAATCGGCTGCAATTACAGCAATTATACTTTCCTTTCTGGGTATTATTTGTAATCTTTTTGGACGATTCTCACTTGCGGGGATTGTAGGTATTGCTGCTATTTTTGCGGTTACCCAGGCTGTTGTACTAACCGTCTTTGTAGATGCGATTGTTGAGGTTGTTTTGCTCCAACTGCTAAGTAGCAGGTTGAATAAGAACAACGACAAACCTTTTGACGTTGATACTGTGGTGAATAAAATCAAGATGCCGCTGATTCTTGTTGCCGTTATCATTTGGCTAATCATGCTTGCATCGAATTTAAACATCTACCACTTTATCTATGATGAAATAAGTGAAGCGCTAACCATAAAACGAACCATCGGAAGTATCTCCTTTGAATGGCTTAGCGTGATATTATTTATTGGTATTATCTGGATTGCGCATATCGCACAAAGAATTTTAAGCTTTTTGTTAGGGGAGACAGGAAGCGAATTGGATGAAGTTACAACAATCACCAAAGGGCAACACTCCCGCCTGCTGATTACGCGTTTACTGGTATTGATCGCTGGTTACATCTTAGCCATTGCAGCTTCGGGATTACCCATCGACAAACTTACCTTTTTGCTCGGAGCATTGGGTGTAGGTATCGGCATGGGACTACAGCACATCGTAAACAATGTTGTATCGGGTGTTATTCTCATCTTTGACGGTACCCTGCAGGTTGGCGATGAGATTGAGGTAACAGGACAGGCAGGTAAAGTAAAGGAGATTGGATTACGTGCTAGTACACTAACCACCGATGATGGGGCTGATGTCATTATTCCTAACGGAAATATCCTTTCGTCGAACATCATTAACTGGACGTTCACCAATAACGAAAAAAGGGTAATTATAACCTTCTCATTAACCGGAAAAGAACTGGATGCCAATGTAATTAACGAAATAATTAACAACACCATCAAAAGACTCCCGCATGTGATTACAAACAAGAAACCGGTGATCTTATATACCAAGGTAACGTCTGAATCCTGCACGATAACCATTCGTTTCTGGAGTACAACAACCACCGGAGATATGGTTAAAAGCGAAGCTATGCTTCAGCTCAGTGCAGCATTTGAAGCCCAAAACATAGGTTTCGAATAGCTACAATTTGGTATAGATCCTGTTCTCCTGTTCAGCTACCCTGATAAAAGTAGTCCGTTTACTCAGTTCTTTTAACTGCGATGCACCTACATAGGTACAGGTACTGCGGATGCCTCCCAAAATATCCTGAACAGTGTTATCCACTTTCCCGCGGTAAGGTACTTCCACTGTTTTACCTTCACTAGCCCGGTATTCGGCCACACCTCCTGCATGTTTGTCCATTGCAGTCGAAGAACTCATTCCATAAAACTTTTTATACGTTTTGCCATCCCGCTCAACGATTTCACCACCACTTTCATCGTGACCGGCAAGCATGCCACCAAGCATAACAAAATCAGCGCCTGCACCGAAAGCTTTAGCTACATCGCCTGGAGTAGAGCATCCGCCATCGCTGATGATTTGTCCGCCAAGACCATGAGCCGCATCAGCACATTCAATAATGGCTGAAAGCTGCGGGTATCCTACCCCAGTCTTTATACGAGTAGTACATACTGATCCGGGACCTATTCCAACCTTAATAATGTCCGCACCGGCCAGCAATAATTCTTCAACCATTTCGCCAGTCACTACATTTCCGGCAATAATAACCTTATCGTGGTACTTCTTACGGGTTTGTTTTACGAACGAAACAAAATGCTCCGAATAGCCATTGGCCACATCAATACAAAGGTATTTCAGCTGAGGGTTGGCACTCAAAATCCGTGCTATTTTATCAAAATCCTGTGATCCTGTGCCGGTACTCAAGGCAATATAATTCTCTATCCCTTTTGGAGCTTTTGCTAAAAAATCATTCCATTCATCAACACTGTAATGCTTATGGATGGCCGTAAATAACTTTTTATCAGACAGGGCAAGAGCCATTTCGAAAGTACCTACCGTATCCATGTTGGCAGCCATAATCGGAACTCCTGACCATTCGGTAGTGCTATGCTTCATTTTAAAGGTGCGTTCCAGGTTTACCTGCGACCGGCTTTTCAGTGTTGATCGTTTTGGCCGAAACATTACATCCTTAAACCCCAGTTTGATATCGTATTCAATTCTCATTTTCTTTTGATTAATACGTGTTGATGTTAAATCTTATTCACTGGATGCAAATTAAGCGAAATCTGCGAAAATATCCTCTACCATTATGTTGATATCAAATCTGAATTAACACAACGCCCACATTACCCCGTCATCCCGAACTTGTTTCGGGACCCCATCCTTGGAGGGGATGCCGAAACAAATTCGGCATGACGCTTCGACTTTACCTTTTCCTCATTGCTTATTCCTTTTTTCTATTTCCTAATGTCAGTTTCCTTTTCTCCTTCCCATCGTGAAAGGCCGCCCCAATCCATATACCGTTTATATCCAGCTTTTCTTAGTTTTTTTGATACAATCCGTGCATTAGCTCCAACGGTGCAGTAGATAATCAGATACTTGTCTTTGGGTATTTCATTCAGCCGACTCATAACTGTTGGCTTTGGAAATGATTTGGCTGTAGGAATATGCTCTTTCTGATAAGCTGCTTCCGACCGCACATCCAGAATCCATATCGAGTCCACCGGATTTTCCGTCAGTTTTTTTAATGCCGAAGGCTCAATGTACTTCCTTAAACCTTTGCCCTGAGGGCCGACTTTACCAACATAGACCGATTGTCCGGCAGTATTCTGAATTAACAGACCTGACAGAACCAGCGTGATCATTACGATCTTTGAAAGGTCTTTTATTCTTGCTCTCATACTTCTGAAAACATTTTTCTTAATTAGTTCTTATCCATCCGTTTAATGATTTCACGCAGCAGGTCATTCTGTTCCTGCCTTAAGGCAATAAACTTATTAACCCAGGTATAAATCAAATAGAGAATAACAAAGAAGATCGCAAGGTAAAAAACAACGACAAAGAGAAGCGGTAAAAATGTAGATACCAACATGATTTTAGTTTAAGGGGTTGAAATAATATGCAAAATACTGAATTGATTTACAACATCAAAGCCTTTGTTTCCATTTATTTAAAACAAATGATTAAAATATAGTTGATTCTTATTATAAACTCTAATTCTATCTGCAAATATTATTTTCCACAATATTTTAGAAAGCCATGGGGAGGGTAGGTTACCTACCCTCCCTATACTGAAGTTACTGTTTAAGTATAAGTTAAGTATACAGTAAGTATAGGATAGGTATACCTTATGAGTTTGCAAATAGACATGGTACACACAAGGTATACTTAAGGTATACACAAGGTATACACAAGGTGACACTTTGGTATCGCCCGTTAGACACTCGGTGGATAGGAAGATACTGACATTATCATTTTGAGTGAATAGACTTTTTACTCATAGAAAAAATGCATTAATACATTTGGAAATTTTATTCTGGCCGGAATCAGGGATAGAATCGATATTTATTATCCATCTTTTTGATGATTTTCCACAGAAAATTGTTATGCTCTTGATTTAGTACGATGAATTGATTTTCCCAGGAGTATATCAAATAAGGGATATCAATTAGTGGAGCAAAATAGAATAGAATAAAAAGGAATAGTAAAAAGGTAAAGGATGTGAATGGATGATTTAGTATAATGCTATTGGGTAAAAGATATATTTAGTTGGGCTCCTTTACTTAATCCAACTCATCCATACACCCTGATTAATCCAATTGACATTATTTCTTTGACAGACTCTTACAGTGTGACCGGTACCACCTGATAATGGATATTCAGCGTCAGTATAAAAAAAAGCAAAACCTGCCGATTTGAATTCATTTCCATCGCCCAAAACTTTAACTGTGTCTCTTAATAAGTATGCAGCTTTAATAGATAATTTGTCACGAATACCACTCACATATCTATCTATCAATTTTTTATTTTTTACTGAAGCTGCATTCGTATGATATATAATTTCAGGTTCATTGGCAATATTTAGTTCATCTAGAGAAAGTGAATAAGTATCTCCTGCCTTTGGTTTTCTATGATTGGAATATGGAAGTATAATTTCCAGCCGATTGGGATCAATAGATTTTACTCCATTAGTAAACAATTCATCCGCACCTTTGGCATTTCCACTTCTAAATACAATATGTTTTGATGATGCAGCCAACAATTTTCCAAAAGTTTGAAGTAAGGGTTGGTCTTCTTCCAATACTTTTCTCTTTCCTTCCAAAAGACAAACCATGCCGGGTATATCATATTGCAGAATGAAGTCACTAAAAGTTAAAGCAATGTTTTCACTTGTATTGCTCATTTTTACCTGTCAAATTTCTTCTTTATTAAATCAGTATATTGTTTTAACCGATTATTAAACAACTGAAATATAAATTCTTTCTCAACTTTTTCAGGATCAGTTATTTCTTCTGTTTGGTATTTATGATTATCCTTGATATATGAATCAAGTAATGTCGCTCCATTAATATCAATAGAGTATTTCAAACATAATTTTCCAGTCCCATCAAAATGACAAAACATCATAAATGGTAATATCTTGTCTCCGTATTCTTCAATAGTCGCAATTTTTAGTTCTGTCGTTCTGATTCCACCTAGATTAGGGACAATGTCACCGCTGTCAGAACTGGCTGTTATGCCATTGAATTCATTGAGGTATTGTACGTATTCTTTACAATATTCACGAAGTTTGTCGTTTAGATATTTGATTCTAAATACATTGATACTTGCGAAGTAATCGCCGATGTCTTCTTTCCAATCCATAGTCGTTTGTTTTTTAGATATTATAGTTTTTGCTAAGTTACATTCTAAATTATAAACAATCCGAAACAATATTTTTTGAACAGATTTGCGTGGCAATATTTTTTTTGTTCAAAATATTTCAAAAGTGAACAGTATAAGAAAAATGCAAAGCAATCATTTTGGCATAGCTATAATTTTCCCATTTATATTATTGAAAAGAGGTGCAATTGTTGAAGGAACATTAATTTCAACTTCTATTTGGTCACAACAAAAATCAATTCCTTCATAAACATTCTGTCCTTTGGTATAGCAATGATTTTGAATCGATCCTGACTTATTTATTGTATTACAATTTATGGCATATTTGGTGAAAGTCTCTAAATGTTCTAAAAAGGATTTTATCCAGGACTGCGTAATAATTTTTTCACTACCATCATTAGTTCTTGCTAAAAATGGTTGAGGTATTGGCGCATAAACAAAAAGGAAAGGCAATTTGGTTGGATTGTAACTGAGAATTTGGGAATTGCTACTATATAGAGCTTTAAAATTATTTATAAAATCGAATCTTGCTAGAATTTCTATGTTACTCAATTTTTTATTCAATTGTATACCAAACTTTCCTCCATGATAATTTTTTAAATAATTTGGATCAGATTGTAAAGGGACCATTTTATTACCAAGTATATAATCAATATTTGGTTTCATGTAGGTACTTGGATGTTTTTTGCCTAAATTATAAAAACCATTATAATGTGTTCTAATCCTTGTACTTATATACATCGGATTTGTCCCTCCACCAGATGCCATTCCAACGTAATATGGCACGAAATGATTGTTAATTTTAAATCCCCAAATGTAAATACCAGGTTTGTCAGGATGGGGAAACTCAATAGGATAATTTTTGATTTTACCATTTGGATCAATGTCCTCAAAATGAAATGGTCCCTGAAAATTAAGATTTACCATTATAGTTCTTTTTGTTTCCTACTCATCTGGCTTTTCGGTTTCGCCTCGTTTTTTTGAGTGGTTACTGATCTCCACTTATATGTTATTATCTAATCTGCATATAGATAATCTAGCCTTTTCATTAAATACTATGTTAATTCTGGCACTAATGTATGAATTCATTTTTCAAATCACGAATTTTTGGTTATTGATTCCAATTAATTTGCTTTTCCCAATACTTTTCAACAATCTACTAATTATCCAACCCCAGTCATGCTTACCTTATCAGAGATATGCTTACTTTTAGTTTTTCAAAATATAATAGTAACCAGATCACGAAGACACAAAGTTTCTTAATCCGTGTTAATCCCCGCCAGAAGCGGGCAGATGTGTAATCTTTGGCAAATAAAAACAGTTTATGTCAAAACTCAAAGTATATAAAGCTTCAGCAGGATCAGGGAAGACCTTCCGACTGGCCATAGAGTATATGAAGCTTGCTCTTACGAACGATACCAATTACAGGCATATCCTGGCGGTAACTTTTACCAATAAGGCCACTGCCGAAATGAAGTCACGCATCATCGGTGAACTATATCACCTGGCTAAAGGCAAGGAATCGGTCTATATGGATGTTTTAACCAAAGAGTTGGGCTGGCAGCCGATGATGGTGGAGCGGCAGGCACAATTGGTTTTGAAGCGCATTCTTCACGATTATTCGCGCTTTTCGATCAGTACGATAGACAGCTTTTTCCAGCGGGTCATCAAGGCCTTTAACCGTGAGTTGGGCATTAACGCGGCATACAATGTTGAGCTGGACGAAAAGAGTATTCTGGAAGAGGCAGCTGACCGTCTAATCCATTCAGTCGAGGATGATCCGAAACTGTTGGAATGGCTTGATGCGTTTGCTTCAGAAAAAATAAGGGAAGGCAAAGGCTGGAACCTGAAAAAGGATATTCTTCGTCTGGGGAATGAGATATACAACGAGACGTTTAAATCGCTGAACGAAAGCTTGTATGAAAAGCTGAACGACCGCGCGTTTCTACGTGATTACCGCGGAAAGCTTAATCAGATCATTGCTCAATATGAAAATAAACTGAAGTCGCTGGGGCAGGAGGGATTGAATGTTATGGCCATGAATAGCCTTTCAGCCGATGATTTTAAGTCGAAGGGGAGTGGCCCTGCGGGAGGATTTCAGAAGATGAAAGACCTTAAATTTGTATTAAATATTACAACGATAAAGTCCACTTCAGAGTTATCGGCATGGGTTACTTCTACAACCAAAGAACCACAAAAATCGCTTCTGGAGGGGCTCGTTCAAGGCAAACTGATGCCTAAAATGCTGGAAGCTGTAAATTTGGTCGAAACGCAAGCCCGAAATTACATCACCGCGAGGCTGATTGTCAATCAGCTTTATACCTTGGGTATCCTGGTTGATCTGAGAAGAACGGTCAAGGAAATATGCCGGGAGAAGGGAATCATCCTGATCTCTGACTCTGGTCATTTGCTCAAGGATGTGATTGCCGATTCGGAAACCCCGTTTGTATATGAGAAAACAGGGTCGGTCTATTCGCATTTTATGATCGATGAATTCCAGGATACCTCAGGATTACAATGGAATAATTTCAGGCCGCTGATTGGGAACTCTTTGTCGGAGAATAATCTGAGTATGGTGGTGGGTGATGTCAAACAGGCTATCTACCGATGGCGGAGCGGTGACTGGCGATTGCTGGCCGGAAAGTTGGGCGAAAGCTTCCCTGCTTTTGGGCTTCAGGATGAAGTATTGGATAGCAATTGGCGCAGTCATGGCAAGGTCATCCGGTTCAATAACACAGTATTCCGGCTTGCTCCTCAACTGCTTCAGCAGAATATGGATGAAGAGCTTTTAGCTGCAGGAATTAACGAAAACCCTGTTCAGTTTACCATTCCTGAAGTATATGCCGACAGTGTTCAGCAGGTATCCAATCCAAAGGTGTCCGACCAGGGATATGTTCGTGTTCGCTTTTTGGATGACAAGAAGGAAAATAAAGTTGCAAACGAAGAATTGATTCTTTCGGAGTTGGTTGAGTCAGTAAAGATACTTCAGGATAAAGGAGTCAAGGCGATTGAAATGGCTATCCTGGTTCGTCAGAAAAGTGAGGCGCGTCTTGTTGCCGATCTGTTTCTGCAGCAAAAGGGCCTTCAGGAGAATTCGAACTATAATTTTGACATACTTTCAGGTGAATCGCTATACATAGCCAATTCGGAAGTCATTGGCCTGATCATCTCGATCCTTACAGGTTTCCTGAATCCGGATGACCGGGTAGTGAAAGCAGAAACAAATTATCTGTATTACAGTAAGATCTATCCGAGGCTTAAGGAATTAGGAAAAGAAAGCTCTTCGGAGCGTCATGCCGAACTTGTTTCGGCAACCCCTCCTAATATAGGGTGCCGAAACAAGTTCGGCATGACGGGAAAGATTGAGGAGCAGATTACCAATCATACAATTGATGAGGTACCTGAACCCATGAATTCCTACAAGCCTGAGATCAGTGAGCAGTTTGAGGATTTTGGTGATCCGGAGAATGAGTTGCTGCAGTATCTTGGAAGTAAAGACTTTGAGGAACTGATTGCTGGAAAGCCAATTCTGGAAATCATTTACAGCATCTGCGAAAAGTTCAGTCTGTTTAGCCTGGCAGATGAGATTGCCTATCTTCAGGCATTTGTCGATCAGATATCGGTCTTTGAACGAAACCATGCTTCAGAGCTGACCAGCTTTCTGAATTGGTGGACTGACAATGGTGCACGGTTTACTATTCCGGTTTCGGTCAGTATAGATGCCATCAACGTGCTGACTATTCACAAGTCGAAAGGACTGGAGTTTACGCATGTGTTTGTGCCATTTTTCGATTGGACCATACAGCCGCATTCGTCACCCGAGATGGCTCCTTTGCTTTGGTGTAAGCCCGATATTGCTCCTTTCAATGAGATGGAACTGGTGCCAATAAGATATAAGAATGATGTGGGGCTATCAATATTTTACCGTGAATTCTTTGCTGAGAAGTTTAATACCTACGTGGATAACCTGAACCTGATGTATGTGGTTTTCACCCGTGCCAAGGCAGGTCTTTGGGTCTGGGCAAATTATACGGGGAAGCTCACTTCGGTGGGTGATTTGCTTAAACTGACTGTTGACAAGCAATCCAATCTGGGCTCCTGTGGACTGAACGAAGAACAATCCATCCAATTCATGGCAGGATATGATCCAGAAAGGCAATTGCTTGAGGTTGGTAAACTGAGCGTTTCAGATGACGATCATAAAAAAGACGGGCAATTCATGAAGGATGTTCGTTTATCGGAATTCGAGTTTGCTGATTTCAGGAAGTTCCTGAATATCCGCCAGCAGGGTGAAGACTTCTTTTCGCATGAAAACAAAAAGCAAAGTGGAATTAATAAAGGCAAGCTGATTCATGAAATTCTTTCACTGGTTGAGACATCGGCTGATTTGCGTAAGGCAGTAAGAAGGATTGAAATGGAAGGAAAGATAGGCTCAGATGAGAGCGAAAAAATGATAGAGGAACTGGCAGATCTGTTCAATGATCCTGAAGTCAAATCATGGTTTGACGGGACATATCGTATAGTCAATGAACGGAATATCCTGACCGGTGCCAATGGGATTAAGCGTCCTGATCGTATCATGATCGGACCGGATGGGGTAGTGGTGGTTGATTATAAATCAGGAGAGGTGGAGTCGGACAAATATAAATATCAGTTGCGAACCTATATTCAGGAATTGAAGAAATGCGGTTATCCCAATGTTTCAGGGTATCTTTGGTACACGAAAACAAATAAAAGGGTGAAGGTGTAGTTCCAGGTTTAAATTTTCAAGTGTGTGACTAGGATGATGGTAACAAACATGATCTTATACAAAACTCTATCCTTTGCCGTCTGCTTCAACTGACGGATGCAAGATAAAGATTTTTGATGCTGACAGGTACTTCGTACGCTGTCAGGTCAGAAATAGAAACAGCAATAAGTTCCTTTTAAATGTTGGATTTCAAACCTGACAGCATCCATTGGACCTGTCAGTGTTAAATAATTATGCATGAAAAAACTGATTCTTATCCTAAGTGCTTTATTCTCTTTTATCAGTCCATTACTGGCTGATGGCAAGTTGAATCCCTGCCATTATTCAACGGAAGGAAAGGACTTTTGGTTTGGCTTTATGCAAAACCGACTTACCGGGGCAGATCATTATATTGAGTTTACAGTTTCTTCAAGAAAAGGTGCCCAATTTGCAGTTACTTATGGTCCAGCAGAAACATTGATTGGAAACTATACCGTTGCTGCCAATTCATCAGAAACAGTTCCAATTGATTACAAACTGCTGGAAGCCTCAGGTTCTGAAGTTATTGAAGACAAAGGCATACACCTCGTTTCGACGGATTCGGTCAATGTATATGCCCTGAACTACCGGACACGGTCATCGGATGTAGCGGTGATTTATCCCACAGAATCCCTGGGAAAAGAATATTTTGCCATGTGTTATACTCCCCATTTTCACAATAACAATCAAACGAATAGCGAATTCCTGATTATTGCTTTGGATGATCACACCAATGTGAATATAACTCCAACAAAAGATACTGATCATGGGGAAAAAGCAAATTATACTTTTACAATCACTCTGAATAAAGGCCAATCATATCAGGTACAATCAATGAATAGTAACATTGCCGGTCAAGGCGATCTTACAGGAAGTTATATTACTTCAGATCAACCTATTGCTTTTTATTCAGGCGTTAAAGCAACTTCTGTTCCTGATACCGGAACATCTGATGATCATCTTTACGAACAAATTCCATCAACAAATACCTGGGGAAGGGAATTCTATATTGTTCCGCTTCAATTGAGAACAAAAGATACATACCGGATTCTGGCTGCAGAGGATGAGACAATCGTCACTGTTGAGGGTCTTAATCAGACCAAAACGCTAAATCGGGGAACTTTCTGGGAATTTGATCTTACTGTCAATCAGCCTTGTCGGGTAATCTCCAGCAAAAAGATATTACTGGCACAATTTTGCAGGTCTCAGGAAGCGGACGTTGTTAATGGAGTAGGTGATCCTTTTATGATCATTTTAAGCCCTATGTCGCAGAACATTAATGATGTCACCTTTGTAGCTTATGAGACTGCATTAATTCAGAATATATTTTTCGTTAATATTATCACTAAGACTTCAGAGATTGGTAATATCACTCTTGATGGTTCAGTCATTGGCGCTGGCTTTAAACCTTACACGAATGGAGTGTATTCGTATATTCAGTTACCCATAAAAAAGGGTCCACACCGGTTATTTAACCCTGATCGGAAAAACGGAGGATTCCTGGCTTATGTGTATGGTTTTGGTGATAATAACAATACCGAATCCTATGGATATGGGGTTGGCTTTAACCTGGATATTCAGCTTGAAATTGGTGGTAGTTTTGAACGTACGCATGATACTTTGGTGATTTGCAAGGGTACAGAAGTAAAACTTGAGACTGGGGAGTATTTTGTAAATTATCTCTGGAATAACGGTAAAACAACTCCTTCGATTACGGTGTCTGAAAAAGGAATGTATTCAGTAACAGCTACAACAGCTGCAGGTTGTCAAAAAAGCGATAGCTTATACGTTAAAGTTAATGCACCTGAAATCAGTCTGGGCAGAGATACTTCAGTATGCCTGCCAGGTGAATATATTATAGAAGCTGCAAAGGGATTTGCTCAATATAAGTGGCAGGACGGATCTTCCGGTCAGACTTTTACGGTTGAAACCTCGGGGGATTATTCAGTGACCGCAACCAATGAATTTGGATGCAAGGCATCGGATACCCTTCATGTAGATGTTTTGATTCCAGTGATCAGTTTTACTCCGGATTACAGTGTGGTCACGATAAACCATCCGGAGATTAATTTTATAAATCATACAGCGGGGGCGATCACTTATAATTGGGATTTTGGTGATGGCACAGGCAGTACTGAATTAAGCCCCAGACATCAATATTCAAAAACCGGGAAATATCATGTTGTTTTAAAGGCTTTGAGCGAATTTGGCTGTTCGGATACGATAGGAATTGGAGTAGAAGTAATCCCGATAAAGTTTTTCATACCCAATGCTTTCAGGCCTGATAGTGATATTCCTGAAAACCGTATATTCAGGCCCTTTCTCAATGCAGCTGATCCAAAGAATTATAATTTTGAAGTGTTTAACCGGATTGGTTCATCTATTTTCAAGTCAATAAATCCTGATAAAGGATGGGAAGGTACGGGCGCTGAGCTGGGCATTTACGTCTGGATTGTGCGCTATTTAGACATACAGGGATATGAACACCTACAGAAAGGGACAGTTATGCTGGTGAGATGAATAAAGACAGGAGACAGGAGACAGGAGACAGAAAAAAGAGTCATCTGAACAAACATAGATGACTCTTTTCCTGACTTCTGACTCCTGTCATTATCTAATATCCCATTCTCCCGGAATTTCATAGAAAGGGAAAATGCTTTTCTTCCCGGGAACTTTTAGCAGGTAAGAGATCGAAATCTCCATGGCACCGTGCGACTGAAGTCCGACACCACGTATATTCATGTCATAGGAGATGGCTGTTTTTAGTTGTTTGCCTATGAATCCGGCCATCACAATCAGATCTGAACTTTTCCTTGTAGTTTGCCTGTTCCAGAATCCGAGGGACATTCCTTTCCGGTTTGCATAAACCCCGTAGGTGATGTTTTGCTCAATTCCCTGCGATTGTATAATGACATTTGGATTTAGCTTGCAAAACTTTCTCCAGTGCCCTGACAGGAACCATGGTAAATTGACTTCAAAATGCATGGTATATTTTCGTGGAAGAACATGGGTATAATCGTCATATAATGATTGATCGGGTTCGGCAAGGTGCTCAGCAGAAATGCCAAAGAAATACTGACTATTAAAAACCAGTACTCCGGTTCCAAAATCAGGAAACATACGATTATTGTTATTAGGTGGCGTTTCTCCGGAAGGCAACTGCTGACCGGAAATTGGATCCAGCCCATCGGGAAAGACTAAACGGTTAAAGTTAAGTGAATTGATTTGGGCGCCTGCCGTAATACTTCCATACATGGTCCACTCCCGGTTTATCCTGATTTCTTTGGAATAAATGAATTTAAAGCTGGTCTCAGTATAGGTGCCATTTCCCTGGATATCGTTAAACAGAAGTATTCCTATTCCACTGCTGATCTTTGGCAGATAGGTGTCAAACGAGGCAAAATAAGTAGTATATGCATTGTTCATTCCGGGCCATTGATCCCTGTATTGAAATCCTACCCTGGGAACTTTCATCGTCCCGGCAAAGGATGGATTCAGATACACCGGGTTCATAAAGAACTGTGAAAAGTACATATCCTGAGCCTTCAGGACCGATTGTAATCCGGCAATCAGGCTGATTAGCAGAATTGTTCTTTTTAAGGCACAGGTTAAAGATGGCATTTTGGCTCTCAGGTGAAGTTGTAATTTCAAATGTATGAAATAAATGCAGATGTGGGTAACTTTCCCAAAGTTTATAATACTTGGATAAACTTTGGGAAAGTTTCTTTGAAAAAAGCTTATTTTTGTACAAAAAATTCAATCATGATACAACGTATTCAAACTTTATTCTTAATCGTTTCAGCTCTTCTGATCGGGATTTTGTTCATATTGCCATTTGCTGAACTTGCAAAAGATGGTGTTATTTACCTATTCAATTGTAAGGGAATAATGCTCGATGGAGTTGTGAAACAAAGTGGCTTTGTTGTAGTTGCATTTATAGCGATTATTCTTGCAGTAAGTGTGTTTATAATTGCAGACTTCAAAAACAGGAAGAGACAAATCAATACTATACTCCTGAATATTGTACTTAAACTGGCTTTATTGGGAATACTTGTTTTTTACTCTTACTTTTCGTTTAGCGGAGCCCAGGTTAGCTTAAAAGTCGGAATGGTCTTTCCCTTGCTTGCCATTGTATTCGACTATCTGGCCATTTCCGGAGTCAGAAAGGATGAAGCCCTGATCCGTTCTATTGACCGGATTCGATAAGAATTAGGAAAAAGGAAAGAGAAAGTCAGAGCGTCATCCTGAACTTGTTTCAGGATCCCCACGAATATGGGGTGCCGAAACAAGTTCGGCATCACTGGGAAAGTGAAATTTCTGCTTACTGAGACTGAACACTCTTTCTTTTAGATGATTCCCTAATGATCAGTTCGGTGGGTAAAATGATAGTTTGGTAGGTTCTTTCCTTGTTTTCTATTTTACGGATAATCAATTCTGCTGCTTTTTGTCCCATTTCAAAGCCGGGTTGTGCAATAGTTGAAATGGAAGGAGATACCACCCTTGAAAAAGGTTCATTGCTAAAACCGACAATGCCGATATCCTGGGGGATTCTGTATCCTTTATCGCGCAGGTAAATCATTAAACTAAGGGCTGTGGTATCGTTACCGCAAAAAATTGCATCAGGAGGTATGGACAGGCTCATTAATTGTCTCGCAGCATTTACACCATCTTCACTGGTTAGTCTGTTTTCAAGAACAAGAGATTCATCGCAGGCAATATTATTTTGCATGAGTGCCTGTCTGTAACCCTTTTCCCGTTCCCGATAAGTCATCAGGTTCTGAGGTCCCGCGATATGACCTATCCGCTGATAACCCTGATCTAACAAATGTTGAGTTACCCGGAACCCTCCGGCAAAATCATCTACAATAATCTTGTCGGTTTCAATTTCAACCACTACACGGTCAAAGAATACCAACGGAATATGCTTTTTACGGAAAAGCTTTAAATGGTCGAATGTTTCCGTCTGCATGGCAATTGAAATAATCAATCCATCTACACGGTTAGCGAACATCGATTGTACAATGTTGATTTCTTTACCGGCTTGATCATATGATTGCGAAATAACCACAGTATATCCGGCCTTGTAGGCAATATCCTCTACACCACTAATGACGGAAGAAAAGAAATGCCTGTTAATCAGGGGTACCACAATCCCAATTGTATTCGATTTTTTATTGCGAAGGTTCGACGCAAGCGTATTTGGCCGGTAACCCAGGGAATTGGCTAATGCTTTAATTTTCTCCCTGGTTTTCAGGCTGATTCGTGGATTATCATTCAAGGCCCTCGATACTGTCGATGCCGAGATATTTAATTCCCGGGCAATATCATGTATGGTCGGCTCAGTGTTTTTGTCCATTTGATAGCTAAAGGTTATGCAAAGATGGGAATAATTTCTTTTTATATCCCTTTATTAAAATAAAATTGCAATCGATTGCGCATTCCCTAAATCCTTTTAACTTTGTTCTGCTATTCAGAATTTGTCTGTTAATATGAATCTCAATATAATCAAGCTGAACAGCAGATCACACATTCAAAACTTAAATTGAACTATTATGTCAGCCATTTATGAAGAACGTTTTGCATCGCATCCGGATGATGTGAAAAAATATGATACTGCTCAATTGCGTGAGCATTTCCTGATTGAGAAGGTTATGGAAAATGATCAGATTCACCTGGTTTATTCCCATTATGACCGATTTATTACCGGAGGAGTAGTTCCAGTAAATGGTCCGCTTGAACTTAAGGCTATTGATCCGATTAAAGCAACTCACTTTTGCGATCGTCGTGAATTGGGAATCATCAATGTCGGAGCCAAAGGAACGGTAATTGTTGATGGAACTGAATTTGTCCTTGAATTTAAGGAAGCCTTATACGTTGGGAAAGGTACTAAACAGATTATTTTTAAATCTGAAAGTTCAACTTTGCCGGCACGATTTTATCTGAATTCAACTCCTGCCCATAAAGAATTACCTACGTGCCATATTACCATGGAAGACGCCAATGTTTTACAGATGGGTTCATCGAAAACTTCAAACGAGCGTCAGATAAACCAATTGTTGGTTAGTAAAGTGGTGGAGACTTGTCAGCTTCAGATGGGAATGACCGAATTAAAAGAGGGTAGTGTCTGGAACACCATGCCGGTTCATACCCATAGCCGGCGGATGGAGGTTTATTTTTATTTTAAGGTCCCTGAAGGTCAGGCAATCTGTCATTTTATGGGACAACCACAGGAAACAAGGCACATCTGGATGTTAAACGAACAGGCAGTCATCTCGCCGGACTGGTCGATCCATTCGGCTGCCGGAACAAGCAATTATATCTTTATCTGGGGTATGGCAGGCGAAAACATGGATTATACCGATCAGGATATTGTTCAGCCTAATCAGTTAAAATAGGAAATTTTAAAATCAAGGAATATGAACGATTTATTTGACCTTACCGGGAAAGTTGCCCTGATTACCGGTGGAACACATGGAATAGGCATGGCCATTGGGAAAGTGCTTGGGCAGGCAGGTGCTAAAATCTGTGTGAACGATTTGAGCGAAGAAAAACTTGAAAGCTGTAAAACCGACTATAAGGCTGCCGGGATTGATGTTTTTACGGTAGTATTTAATGTTACCGATGAAGTTGATGTAGATAAAGGAGTTTCAATCATTGAAAAAGAAGTTGGTTTCATCGATATTTTAGTGAATAATGCTGGTATCATTAAACGTATCCCGATTCTGGATATGGCGGTTGACGATTTCAGACAGGTCATTGAAGTCGATCTGATTGCTCCGCTGATAGTTGCTAAACGTGTTGCTCCGTCCATGATTGCAAGACGTTGCGGAAAAATCATTAACATGTGTTCAATGATGAGCGTTTACGGACGTAGTTCGGTTTCTGCCTATGCTTCTGCCAAAGGGGGATTAAAGCTTTTGACCGCAAATATGTGCTGTGAATGGGCTAAATATAACCTTCAGATAAATGGCATTGGTCCCGGTTATATTGCTACTTCACAAACCGAAGATATAAGATTAAACGGTCATCCGTTCAATGATCTTGTCATGACCCGTACCCCTGCCGGTCGCTGGGGAGAACCTGAAGATGTGGGTAATGCTGCACTTTTCCTGGTATCAAAAGCAAGTGATTTTGTAAACGGGCATGTACTATATGTCGACGGCGGTATTCTTGCTAATTTTGGTTACGTTAAAGGAGAAAATGAATTATCACTATGAAAAAACTATTAATATTTTGTGCTGTACTTCTGATAGGAACTGCAGCCTATCCGAAAAATAAAACACTGGTATTGACCAATCCTATGGCCATTGACCGTCCTGATGAAACAATCGTTTTGAAGCGAGCCGATCTGGAAGCTAAAGTGGGGGCTGTGCCTGATGGTTTTGCGCCTGTACTGAAGTTAAAAGGTCAAAATGTTCCTTCTCAGGTTGATGATTTGAATCATGACGGTAAGTGGGACGAACTGGCTTTTACTGTAAGTTTTAAGGCCTCAGAAACAATAAGCCTGAATGTTGAGAACATTGCAATAGCTCAGTATCCTGCATTTGATAAACGTACCAATTTACGTTTGGGTATTTTGCAACCGGATAAGAGTTATCCTGAAGTTGATCATTACAAGGCACCCTTATGCAAGGACGGTTTTAAAATCATTGCCCAGGGCGAGAGTGTCAGCTGGGAAAACGACAAAATGGGTTTCCGTAATTACTTCGATTGCCGCAATGTAAAAGACCTGTTTGGTAAATTAAAACCGGGATTGATTATCGATAAAATTCAAACTCCTGAAATCCCAAATTACCATGTTCTTTCCGATTGGGGTATGGATATCCTGCATTGCGGAAGTTCGCTTGGTGCAGGTGGTTTAGCCATGTTACAGGCCGATTCACTTTACCGGCTTGGGTCTACTGATGGCTATGAGTATCAGAAAGTGTGTGAAGGTCCTGTCCGTTCCGTCTTTGAATTAATCTATACAGGATGGCATGTCGCTGGTGAAAATCTGTCGGCTATAGAGCGAATCTCTATCTACCCCGGGAAATACTGGTTTCAATCCGATGTAACTGTATCCGGCTTCTCAGGTGAAAAGCAACTGGTTACAGGTATTGTTACCAGTTTCCTTACAAATCAGCCGGTTGATTTTAATGCAAATGCATCTTACCGTTCGATTGCTACCCTGGATAAACAATCGGAGAATAAGGATGAACTTGGAATGGCTGTTCTGTTGAAAAAGGATGAGGTAACCAAAGTGGCCCGTACAACAAATATTGACTTTTACAGTCTGGGTTATAAAACGGTGGATGAAAAAAAATTCAGTAATGTTATTTCTGAAACCTATTATGTGGCTCAAAGAATCAAGCCGGATGTGACTTCCAGTCATTATTTCTTTGCCGTTTGGGGACTTGAGAATGATAAATGGAAAAACCTTGCTAATTTCAAAGCCTATATTTCATCTGAAGCAGACTTTTTAAATCATCCGATACAACTAAAGAAATAAAAAAAGAGATAGATGATGTCTGGATTAAAAGAAATATATTATTTTTAGCCTATGTTAATCGGAATGTTTTCGGGAATTCAATTCATATCTTCCTGAAAATTACCTTCAACTACCTAACTTATTGCTCATGACTAAAGACAAACTTTACCTGTCCATTATGCTGACAGCCTTCATTATTATGTCCGGCTGCCATAGAAAAGACGAAAATCTGATTCGATATGTTAATCCATTAATCGGCACAGGTCCATCTACTAGCTCAAATGTAATAAATCATTATCCCAGACCCGAAGTCTGGGGACTGGATATTCCGGCTGTTTCAACTCCTTTCGGTATGACTCAATGGACTCCACAGACCAGGGATGGTGAAGATAAAGGTATTTCGCCCTTCTATTATGGAGGCCAAAGACTTTATGGATTCAGGGGTACCCACTGGCAAGGAGGTTTGAATAATCAGGATTACGGTAGTTTTACAATTATGCCGGTAACCCATTATTTACGTACTTTTGCCACTGAACGTGCTTCCGCTTACATACACGAAAACGAAGTTACGACGCCTGCATATTATTCCTGTATGCTTCTGAATTACCTTACCTTGGTTGAAATTACAGGTACTGCCCGTTCAGGATTTTTAAAGTTTTCTTTCGCCAAGAAAGACAACGCCTTTATCCTGATCACTCCTAACAGTGATGCCGGAAAAGGATACCTTAAGATAGATCCTGAAAAGCAGGAGATATACGGATATAATCCAGTGATGAATATTTACAGGGATCAACATCAGCCTGCAGGATTCAGCGGATTTTTTGTGGTCAGATTTAAACGTCCGTTAGATAGTTATGGATGTTATTTCCAAATGGAGGATCGTAAGAAACAAACCGAGATTTCAGGGAGCCGGGATATTGGTGCTTATGCTGAATTTAACGTTAAAGAAGGTGATGTAATTCTGGCCAAGGTGGGAACTTCTTTTACGAGTATTGAATCGGCCCGTGCCAACCTGGATGCTGAGATTCCACAATGGGATTTTCAAAAAACAAGAACTGAAACCGAACAGGTATGGAATGATGCACTCTCGGCAATTCACCTGGAAGGCGGGAAAAAGGAAGAATACACCAAATTTTATACTGCAATGTACCATTCTATGCTTTACCCACGCACATTCAGCGATGTGGATGGTTCCTATCCTGATTTTAAAGGGAATAACCAGGTGCACAAGATTGAAAAAGGACATGTATATTACGATGATTTTTCGTTAAATGACTCGCGCAATGTGCAACTTTCATTGCTCCGTCTTATTGCTCCTGATAAATTCGAAGACATGCAGAAATCGTCGGCACTTAAAGCACAACAGGGTGGCTGGATGCCTGATTCAATAAAATACAGAAACCATTTTCCTTTTCTGTATGATCAATTAAGCAATCCTTCAGAAACACAGAACATAGTCAAAAACAAACTGGAAAACGAATATACCATTTTCGATGGTGGAATTCCTGGAAATGATGACTCAGGACTAACATCAGCCTGGTATGTATTTTCAGCTATGGGTTTATTTCCTGTTACGCCAGGATCAGCTGATTATCAGCTATCATCGCCAATTTTCAACAAGGTTGAACTAAAACTAAACACAAAATATTATCCGGGAAAGAACTTCAGGATTAGTATTGATGACGTCAACGCGGCTAAAGCTTTCAATAGGGCAGAGTTGAATGGAAAACAAATCCCTTTTGTGATCAAACAGGAAGACATCAGGATGGGTGGCAAACTGAAATTTACCAATCTGGAAAAATAAATGTTACTCATCAAAACAATATATTTCTGAGTATGAAATTATTACCTGATAAGTAATATATACTGAACTCCTGTTTAGTTCAATAGTTAATTACGGTCTGCTGAAAAAGCGGAATTATCCAAATAGTCATAACAGTTGAAGCGGTATTAAAAGCTGGAATTTCAATCCAGGACCGAAACAAAGGTTTATTGGTTGAATGCTTTGAATTAGCTTTCTGACGTCCAGACGGTTAAATTGTTCTTATGACTTTAAGAACAGTTTCTTATTTCTATTTCCTGAAATTGATCGATCAGATTCCATCCTGTCCTTGTATTGATTCTAAAAACCATTGTCTGTTCAAGGTTAAGGTGTTGATTGGTTCTCCCATATATCGTCCATCTATCAAGCTTTAAAATTATTAGAAAATTATTCATTAGTTATTAGAAACCTATTCGATGATTATTAGAATAAAATTGAACTATCAACGAATAACCTTCGAATAACCTTCGAATAACCTTCTAATAATTTAAAGGGTCAAAGGCTCATTAAAGGCGACACAACAAGACAGAAGAGCTTCACATTTTTGGTAAGAAGTATTTTGGCATAACACATGACAAGAGGTCGGTGCATGGATATTGAAGTTTCAATTCAAATTCCTTGCACTTATTTTAAGTTTAATGCAGTCATTTTATTGAAGCACTGAATATCATGAGTTTATCAGCAGACCCTAATTATTAAATAGGATGATAAATTAACAAAAAAAGACCATCCCGATTAATCGGGACGGCCCTTTTTCAATTAACCTTTAATCTACTTAAAACCTATAACCGACAGAAAGGCCGAAGCCCATATTTTTAGCCGATGACTGATCATCGGTAAATCCTTGATAATCGGGATTAATATTTAGCATTCCAAATTGGCTGTCCAATTGTAAAAACACCCCGTCTTCCAATTCATATCCGACCAGTAGGTTTGCGCCTGCATCAAACGGATTATAATAGGGAACCAACAGGTTATCTTCTGATCCTACAATACTTTTGAATACTATTGTTTGATCGAGTGTTAATGACCCACTTACCGTCTTTATACTGCCATTGATTCCATAAGCAAGGTAGGGGCCTAATCCAAGCATGAAAAAACCTTTGCCCAAGGCAGCTTTATAAACCATATTCAGGGGTATTTCAATATAGCTGAGGCTGGTTGTGCTTGTTGACGAAGTACTTGTATTTTTATCTCCTTTTCTTATATACATTAAGCCGGGTTGAAAATAGAAGTCCGGAGCAACGGGTATCTGAAAATCAGCTCCAAAATGATAGGAAGTAAGCATATCATTATTAAGCTTGTCGCCGTTAAAGGCTTTTCCTTTTATATTCTGGAGGTTTGCACCACCGAGTATGCCAATAGAAAATTTAGTATTATCCTGGGCAAATGCAAATGTTGTTGAAAACAAAAGCATTATGAGAATTGAATTTAGCCTGTTTTTCATAGAGAAAAGTTTTACTGAACGTTTTTATTCGTTTGGTACAGTATAAAAGCCTTCATTTGGCAGGTTTGGTATTATTCCTGTTTGATGGGATAAAGATAGGCTGGTATAGACCTGAAGATGTTACAAAACTTTTGTAAAAATTTACATCATTCACACATTTGAGTGGATAATGAATAACTATCGAGGTGGTTGACATATATACAACACACAGCCAATATTTTATCTGACAGTTATTGTCACCAGGACTCCAAATTTGAAGTGACCTGAATTTAGTTCAGGATAATGCTGAATCCAAGGTTTTATATTGCCTTAATAACAGTCATATTAATGCAGACAGGGCAGGAGTTTAATTTAACAGAATATTAAATAATGTGTGAATATTGCAACTCTTTCATGGAATTGTGTAAGACCTGTTCTCAGGGTTAGCCACATCTTTGCAAAGTGAAAATTCTTTCACTGCTAGAACTTAAAGAAATGAATACGACTGAATTAAAAGGAAACTGGAATGAACAGAAGGCTAAACTCAAACAGAAATTTGCAGTATTGACTGACAATGATCTGTTGCTTTTAGAGGGGAAACAAGAAGAGATGTTAGGAAGACTTCAAATCAAACTGGGCAAAACAAAAGAAGAGTTACAAAAAATCATCTCCGAGATCTAATCAATTTTACCTGATAACGTATGACATTAACCAGATAAGGCTCTGCCATCTTTTTGCATTTCCGGTAGAGCGGGATCAATATCCTCCGGATTCCATCCCCGACCAACGAATCAAAAAGTGGGTTAGTATGCTCCGCACCTTGCAACCCACTTTGCAAATCAAAGGGGGTCAGCATCTGCCGGAATGTCACACAAAACATGTGTGGAAAACATCGGGAAAAACTAATGAATCGTGGATGCGAGGAGGGGTAAGCTTAGTCCGGATATCCACTACCATTAATAATTAAAATAATAGCTTTAATAATCTTAGATGCGAATAAGATCACTCTTCATTGAATTCAAACAATTGTGTCTGGTCAGATTGTTTGGATTATCTGGCTTATCCCCATGATAACAGAAATGATCTGATCTTTATCTGTTCGCCGGCCCACGGGTAGCATTCAATATTGACAAACGATTTACCTATCAGCAGGGTACCAATCCTGCTTACCCTGATCAGGTTGCCAATCCTGAAGTGAATGGTGTATTCAGTTCTATGAACAAAACCCTGATCTCGATGCAAATCGGTGCAGGATATGATATTCATCTCTCTGATGTGAATAATCGGACACAAGTCATACTTGCTCCTTTTATTTCTTATCATCCTTATTTTGGACAGGATCCACGTACAATTGAATCTTGGAACCTTACGACCATAAGAGCAGGACTTGCACTTAAATTTGGTCGTGGTCATAAAATTTCAGAGAAGAAAGAGGCTGAAGTAAAAGCACCTGAAGTTGTGGTTGTAGAACCTGAAGTTACTTTTACAGCCAATGCACCAAAGAACATTCCTGTAGAACGCAGTGTAAGGGAAACATTCCCAATTCGTAATTATGTGTTCTTCAATCTCGGATCAGATGATATCCCTGATCGTTATGTATTACTCAGAAAAGGCCAGGTGAAAGATTTCAGGGAAGATCAGCTGGAAGTTACCACACCAAAGGAACTGACTGGTCGTTCGAAACGACAAATGACGGTCTATTATAATGTGTTAAACATCCTTGGTGACCGAATGGTAAAATATCCTAATGCAATTGTGACCTTGAACGGATCATCCATGAATGGCGAAAAGGATGGCCGAGCAATGGCCATGTCTGTAAAGACCTACCTGGTTGATGTATTTGGAATCGCCCCTACAAGAATCATCATTGAGGGAAGTATTAAGCCAAAAATTCCTTCTGAACAGCCTGGTGGAAAACTCGAACTCGACCTTCTTCGTGAAGGAGACCATAGAGTAACCATCTCTAGTAATTCGCCTGAAATAACCATGGAATTCCAGAGTGGACCTGATGCTCCGCTCAGACCGGTAGAGATCGTTACTGTTCAGGAAGCTCCTGTTGACAGCTATGTTTCGTTCAATGCCGATGGTGCTGATAAAGCATTCTCATCATGGTCGATGGAAGTAAAGGATGAACAAGGGAAAGAACAAAATTTCGGTCCTTATACCCAGGAAACTGTAAGTATACCTGGGAAAACTATTCTGGGTACTCGTTCTGAAGGTGATTACACCATAACGATGGTTGGTGAGACAAAGAGTGGAAAGACCGTAAGGAAGGAAACTAAAGCGCACTTGGTACTTTGGACACCTGGTAAAGACGAAGAAATGATGCGATTCAGCGTACTTTATGAATTCAATAACGCTAATGCCATCAACATTTACCAGAAATATCTGACTGATGTTATAATTCCTAAGATTCCAATCGGAGCCACAGTCATAATTCATGGCCACACCGATATTATCGGAGGTGAAGCACATAACATGGAGTTGTCGTTAGCCAGGGCAAATGATGTCAAAGTAATTCTTGAAAATGGCCTGTCAAAGGTTGGCAGAACTGATGTTAAATTTGATGTACACGGATTTGGTGCAGATCAGAATCTGGCACCATTCAACAACAAATATCCGGAGGAACGTTTTTACAACCGGACCGTTGTTATTGATATTATTCCAAGAAGTAAGTTTTAAATTCAAAATAGACTTACAAGGCAATAAAAAAGAGGTCGTCAGGACCTCTTTTTTTGTTGTATGAATAGTCTACTTAGGGTCTGCTGAAAAACTCATAATATTCAGTGCTTCAATAAAATGACCGCATTAAACTTAAAATAAGTGCAAGGAATTTTGAATTGAAACTGCAATATCCATGCACCGAATTTGTATCGTGTGCTATGCCAAAAATACTTCTTCCCCAAAATGCAATGCATTTCTGCCCT
>Ga0118677_10003364_pt1 | contig 30388 bp, 19 predicted proteins | sample AliMusrvi5mmetaG_FD_86154 | JGI IMG/M metagenome (GOLD analysis project Ga0118677, IMG submission 86154) | reverse complement strand
GCTTTGATCATCCCAAGACATCGTCCTCCCCCGTTTGTCGGTGCGTCTTCACAACCACACTCAAACAGGTTCAGAGGCCGATGTCTTCTTCATTCACCCACAAAGATCCAGAAAGAACCCAAAATGACATCTCAGAACCGTGCGCTCCGTCATTGTTGGCTTCTTATGGGAGTCTTCGTGTGGCTGACATGTCTTCATCCGTTGTCCGTTCGCTCAGAAATAGCTCCGTTTGCGGAAAAGGGCGATGCCGTATTTAAGAACATGACGAAGGGCGGAGGGTGGTTGACCTTGGGGCATGCGGCCATCTACCAAGGATACTATTTTCATACTTGGGGTAACACATATCGGCACAGTGTGATTCAAGCATCAGGACCCGACTATGTTGTCGACTACGAGCCGTTTGACTATGAAGCAGCCCCCCCCACATTCATGGGTGGCTACTCCATAAGCGACTACTGGGGACCCCGCAATTGCAATGCAACAATTCCGATGAGCAAATCTCTACGGGACGCGATTATCACCGAAGCAGAGGCGCTACGAGGGCACAATTATGTCTGGTATTCAATCTGGTGGCCATTTACATGTGAGCCACGGGATTCTAGTCCGACACTACCCACAAGTGTGCGGTGCGATGGCCTTGTGCATTGGGTTTATGAGCGCGTAGGCTTCAGATACAGCCTTCTGTCAAGAAGCCCGTCTACGGAACCGGTTGACCTAATGTACATGATGGATCCGGCCTTCGTCGACCGGCCATCTTCGCTTGTCGTCGACTCGACATCGTCCTTTGAGATCCGGAGCTCGGATGCCTCTTCAGACCCCACATACGTGGAAGTGGACTGGGGCAATGGATCAACAAATGTCTACCCCGCCCCCTTCTCGCACAGCAAAGACACAACCGCAACTATCCGCTATCGCGGTGTAGACGCATCGAACAATAGGGAAACCACCTGGCAGCAATTCGCATATTCCCCCCAATCCCAAGGAAATAGTCCCACGATCTCCAGTGTTTCTCCAGCCTCGCTGCCGACATCCGCTTCCACCCAATTGATCAATATCTACGGCGCCAACTTCAAGCCGTCTTCCGATCCAAACGCCTCTACGGTCATCTTCCACGACCCGGCCAACAATCCCTATCTGCGCACTCCAATCTACATCAGCGCGAACCAACTCCAATACAACATCACGGTTGCCAGCGCCATTGGAACATGGTCGGTGACCGTCACCAACGCCGGAAGGGGCGCCTCAAATCCGCAAACATTCACCGTCTACACGCCGGCTGCAAATGCGGGTTCGCTGACGGTAAATCTTTCGCCCGCGGGCGCTGTGTCCGCCGGCGCTCAATGGAGAGTGGACAGCGGCATTTGGCACAACAGCGGCGACACAGCAACCGGCCTCACGCCTGGCGCTCACCCTGTATCCTTCAAGACTGCCGCCGGCTACACAGCGCCTGCCGACCACGGCGTAATCATCTCCGGCAGCGTTGTCACCAGCGACACTGGCACATACACGGTTGTCCCACCGAGCAATTACATACTTACGCTCAATCAGGGTGGTGCCATGGGATCCATTACGCCATCGCCGCTTGGAACGTGGAATGGGGCCGACCGTACATACACTGCCGGATCCATTGTCCAACTTACCGCAACCGCGAATCCTGGCTATCACTTTGTTAGCTGGGGCGGCGACGTCGTCGGCTCGGGCGATCCGACGTCCGTCACCATGAACGCGAACAAGAGCGTGTCGGCGAGTTTTGCCGCTGGCGATCCCAATATGGGCACTGTGACCGTCAACATTCAGCCGTCGGCAGCAGCGGCGGCAGGCGTGTCCTGGGGCTTCAATGCGGATGACTACCGCCCCAGCGGATCGAGCTATACCACATGGCCCGGAACGTACTATCTCACAATCCATCCCGTTGACGGTTGGCTTGGTTCAGTGAGTGCGAAGGCTGTACTAACGGCGGGTCAGACAACCAGCATCAATGTCACGTTCACCCAGGATACGACACCGGGATTTCTTACCGTGACACTCACGCCACCGAACGTCGCATCGGCAGGAGCAAAATGGCATGCAAACGGGGGTGCGGCGCAAGGCAGTGGCACAAGCCTTTCACTCCAGCCGGGCACCTATGTCGTCACCTTTGATTCATTATCCGGGTGGACGGCTCCATCCTCTCAAACCGTGACAGTCAGCCGTGCCCAGACTGTCATCGCCAGCGGTGCGTACACGCCGCCGGGTGGCCAACCGGGAATTGTGAGCATTAACCCAAGCGTAGGCGCCTTGGCTGGCGGTACCCCCCTCACGATCCAAGGCTTCGGCTTTACGACACCCGCTACGGTCTCGGTTGGCGGGCGGCCTGCGACCGGCGTTTCGGTGGTGGGCACGTCGCAAATCACGTGCTTCACGCCGACAAGCACAGTTTACGGGACCGCTCCCATTGTCGTCCAAACGCCGGGTGGCATCGCTACCAATTCGAGCGGCTTTGCATACGGCTTTCCGCGAGGCAATGGCATCCAACTGGCTGGCAGTGTTGGTGGTTACTTGAACGCTATGGCGGTGCAGGGCAACTACGGATACAGCGGTGAGGGGAGCACGTTCATCGTGTTTGATCTCTCCAATACAGCCGCGCCGACACCTGTGGCCCGCCTGGCACTACCTGGTCTCGTTCAGGATGTGGCACTCTTCTCGGTATCGGGACGGCAATACGCCGCCGTGGCGAATTATGATTCGGGTCTGCAAATCATTGACATCACAACACCCACGGCACCTGCGCTTCGGGGCTACTACAATACCGGCGACTATGTGTCTGGCGTTGCCGTGTCTGGTTCCATTGCGTACTTGGCGAACGGTAACAGCGGCCTAATGGTATGCGATATCTCTAATCCGGCCGGCCCACAGCGCGTAACCTCGCTCTCAATTGGCAACTGTGATCGCTTGATTGTGCAAGCTTCCGGTTCAAACCTTTTTGCGTACGTGTCCTCGGGCGGAGCACTGGCGGTTGTAGATGTCACCAACCCGTCAGTACCGGTGTTGCGGGGAACAACAGCGTCAATCACCCAATCTTGGGAACGGCACTCTCTTGCATTCCTGAATAGCCGCGTCTATCTCGCTGATGGTTACGGCTTGGTGCAGGCGATTGATGTAAGCAATCCGACAGTTCCAACAGCACTGGGTGCTCCTTTTAACGGCGATACAGCAAGTGCTGTTGCGAGTGCAAATGGGTACATCTACGCATGGAGTAATGTGGGAATGGAGATCTACAACTTTCCCGGTGGCGTTGCAAATAGGGTTGGGGCTTTCTTCCCTTCCGGGCTCGGCGCATTTCAAGGCAACACTGTCGCCATCCTCGGAGGAACTGCGATCTGTACAGGGGGTGAAAATGGCTTCCAGACTATCAATGTAAGCACTCCCAGCAACCCGAGTTCTCGTGGTGCCTATACCACAACTGCCGGCTATTACCTTAATACTGCTGTTAATGGAAATACGGTCTTTTCGACAACGCAGAATAGCGGTCTGAAGGTGTTTAATGTGAATACCGCAGCCAGTCCAACTTTGCTCTCCCTGTTCGCTACGGCAGGAGGTGCGAGTGTGTCCTGGGCAAGCAACCGGCTCTACACGCTTTCAAAAGTGTTGGATGTTGCGAATCCATCCTCGCCGCAGTTACTTGGTTCAATTTCGTCGGCACTCTGTTATGCACTCGATTTCTATATGATCGGGAACAGAATGGTGACATGTGGGAGCGATACGAATTTCGTCCCATCAGTCGCGATCTTGAACACGGCCAATCCGGCAGCAATAGGCATCCAGGGGATATGCCGGTTGTCCTCCACAAACGGCCCGACTGCCAGGCCGATCACAGGTAACAACGCCCTGGCTTGCGTGGCAGTGCCGGACAAGACAGGCGTGGCGTTCTCCCTCTCCGTGGTCAATGTGAGCAATCTGGCAAGTCCGCAACAAGTCGGCCAGTTGAATGGGATTGGCAACGTCAAGTCGATGCGTCTGGCGCCCGACAGTCGATATCTCTATGTTGGCGGTTGGAGCACAGATCTCGGCTGGAAGATAATCGACATTGCGAATAGTAATGCCCCTGTAATCGTTTGCTCCACCTATCTTGGTGTGGGTGTCTTCGGCTTCGATTTCGCGGGTACCACTGCCTACTTGGCAACAGGGAATGGTGTTTTGGCATACGATGTCAGCAACCCCAGTAATCCTCAGTTGCTTCGATCCTACAGTACGCCATCAATCGCGACTGCGATCACTGTGTCTGGGAACACCTTGTATGTGTCAGATGGGGACGGTGGACTCACTATTCTGCAACTTGCCGACTTGAACGCACCTCAAACGATCATTACCAGTCCATCGTCTTCTCCGGTCTGGACGAATACGACCGGCACACTGGATCTGGGTGGTTCCGCCAATGACAACCTTGGTCTTGTTCATGGAAGCATAGCCAGAGTGACCTGGGCCAATGATCGCGGTGGTGGCGGTACTGCAACGGGCACGACAAACTGGTCTGTCACTGGACTTGTACTGTTGCCGGGCACAAACGTCTTGACTGTCTCGACTGTTGACACGTCAGGGAACAACAGCAACGCCGTGTTGACCGTAATCTATCAGTCACCTAACCAAGACCAGACGATCGTCTTCTCTACGATACCCGACCACACGTTTGGCGACGCACCAGTCGTGTTGACGGCGGCAGCCAGTTCGGGGCTGCCTGTGAGTTTCAGTGTCGTATCCGGGGCCGCAACGCTGACCAATAGTATCCTGGCGCTGATTGGCGCAGGGTCGGTAACAGTGCAAGCCAATCAGTGTGGTAACGGTTCGTTTAACGCCGCTCCATTAACGAATCTCACTTTCAACGTCGCGAAGGCGGAACAGTCCATCACCTTCGCAGTGTTGCCCGACAGGCAGGCAGACAGTTCGCCGTTTATGCTGAGTGCCTCGTCCAGTTCCGGCCTGCCAGTAACTTTCGGAATCATGTCCAGCGCGGCGGTGCTCGAAACCAATCTGGTCACGTTACTGGGTGGTGGCATGGTGACTGTGAGCGCGTGGCAGCCCGGAAACTCCAACTATAACGCCGCTTTGCCGGTCCAACGCAATTTCAACGTGACGGCGATTCCTCAGACGATCACCTTCGGTCCATTAAGCAGGCAAACATTGTACGACGCGCCATTCCCGGTCTCAGCAGCAGCAAGTTCCGGACTACCGGTGGACCTCACGATCGTATCTGGGCCAGCGCGAATGGACGGCAACATTGTCACGGTCACGAACAAGGGCCTCGTGATCTTGCGTGCCTCGCAGCCGGGCAATGCGACTTACGCGCCTGCCGCTAACGTGGACCGATCCCTGGTCGTTGCTCCCGGAAACAATCTCATAACCGATGCCGGTCGCCTGCCGACCGGCCACTTTGCATTCACGTTTGCCGGGGAGTTCGATCGACAGTATGTGGTGGAATGTTCCACGAATGCCAGCCCCACGGGATGGATGCCACTGGCGACAAATGTGGTGGATGGCTTGGGGAACCTGGAGTTCACTGACTGGTTGACGACGAACCGCGGGCAGGGGTTCTATCGAGTAAAAGTGCAGTAAGACCGTGATGCTCGGTCTGGGTAACAATCATGGCCAGCGTCGTGACTGTACTGCATCGTAGGCTCGAAGTTGGCCCAGAGAGGCGGGCGGCGTCATTCAGCATGGCGGCCTCTGAGGGGCATGGATGTTCCAAGGGGCGTCCGGTCTGTCCACTTCTCTAGTGGCGAAAAAAGAGTTGCATACAGAGTCGCCCCCTGATACTGGTTGCTCATTTCGTGCCAAGACGGGGGGGGACGGCACGGAATAGAAGGAGCTGATCTATGCTTCATGATCGTCTGTCCCTCCGGCCCAGCAGGGCGGTCGGCATCCGCGCGACTGTTGCGGCCCTGGCAGTCCTTGGCCTCTCTGCCCTCGCGTACACCGCCGTTTCGACCAAGGTGACGTTGGACCGCCGCGCTGAATTCGCCGAGAGCATGATGGAGCGGGCGGTGACCAGCGTGGACGACCTCGCCAACCGCGTGAACGAAGAGCAGGATTTCTACCTCCGGATCACGCCGCCCGATCCGGACTTCATCATGCGCCAACCGATTGGCCTCGTCGCATTCGACGCCAAAGGGTTGCCTGATGAACTGACGCGTGCGCTCACGCCGGCCATTGAGCAGGGATGCCCGGTCTACACAGTGACGGTCGACGAGGATCCCATTACCCGCGACCTCACGCTCTATAATGCCGATGGCAAGCCCATCTATGCGATTCATCCGTACAAGGACTATGACCCGTACCGGCTCCTGAACCAACTCTACCCCGACCTGTCGACCGCCCGCTACGCGCCGGCCTACACAGCCTGGCTCAAGGGTTGCTACGATCCGTCCCGCGTCCAGATCGTACTGAAACTGATGTCAACCGAATGGATCGAAGACTACGCCGAAACGCGATTCACGACCCTGGCCGAAGAGGCGGCCGTCGCGATGAGCCTGAACCAGGGTGGGGGCATGACGATGATGAGATCGCTCGCCGCCAGTAACAGCATCGTGTTTCAGGCCGTCACCCATGACACGAATGGGATGAAATTCGAAATCGGGTACCCCGACAGTTTCACGAATCGACTGGAAATCTTCGCCTGCACAAATCTGGTGCCGGCCACCTGGTCTCTCCTCGCGACAAACCTTTCCACGGCGGGGACCAACACGATCTACTGGACCGACTCCAACATGACCGCCAATGTGTTCTTCTACAACGCCGACAATGCGGACGTGGACAGCGATGGGGATGGCCTCACAGACGCCCGGGAGCACTTTATCTACCACACGTCGGAAACGAACATTGATAGCGATGGTGACGGCCTGGTGGATGGTTACAGCGGCGTTGTCAGCACCAACGCCTATCCTGGTGGCGCCACGACAAACGGCGGCCGGTTCGTCGAAGGCGAGATGACCTGGGGAACCAACCCGCAACTTTTCGACACCGATGGCGATGGCATGGGCGACGGCTGGGAAGTCAGCCACGGGCATAGGCCGCTCGACCCCAACGATCCGCCGAATGTCCTCGGCACGATCTTTTACTCCGGCCGCCAGACCGGGACCATCTGGGTCATCGCCGTCACATCCTCGAACAGTTGGTCGACGAATTACTGCAAGGTGCTGACCAACTCCACCACCTACCAGATCCCGAACCTGCCCGGCACAAACTACTGGCTCAAAGCGTGGCTGGACACCAACGGCAACGGGACGAACAACGCCGCCGAGGCCTGGGGCGCCTGCACGAACAACCCGGTTCTGGTCACCAACCAGGTCACCGGCCGGAACATCACGCTAACCGACCCGGACACCGACAACAATGGTGTTGGCGATGGCCTGCCCGACTGGTGGGAGATCAAGTATTTCGGGAGCACCACCAACTATATTGGCTCTGACGATCCAGACCACGATCAGTACACGAACCTTGAGGAATACCAGGCAAACACCGATCCCACGGATATAGCCAGCCACCCATGGAACATCAGCGGCACGATCTACTACACCGGCCCGCAGACCGGCACAGTCTATGTAATTGCCTCCACGTCTTCCACAGGCTGGGTCGCGGCCCAGTACACAACGAACGCCACACCCGGCCCCTACACGATCACTCATCTGCCCCCGGGAACCAACTACTGGGTCAGTGCATGGCGGGACATGAACGGCGACCACTCCAACACCTCTTGGGAGGCGTGGGGAACAAGCTCCGCCAACCCAGTCGCCCTCGGAACTAACGTCATTGGGGTCGATATCACCCTCGCCGATCCTGACAACGACAATGACGGTCTGCCCGACTGGTGGGAGGTGAAGTACGGTCTCAGCACCGCTCACATTGACCGCAGCCAGGCCGCCGGGTGGTGGGCACTCGACGAGGCGTCCGGCACCAATGTCAGCGATTCCAGCATCCATACGAATGGCGGCACGCTCCAGAACGCCGGCACAAACGGGCTTTGGAGCACGGGCGTCCTTTCCGGAGCACTGACCTTCGACGGAAGCGATGACACGGTACTGATCCCCGACAGCGATGCCCTTAAACCAAGTGCCGTCACGGTCGCACTCTGGGTGCGGCCGTCCCGGACATACACCAATGGGACAGCGACGTTCTTCTCCAAACGGACAACGTCCGGCACGACCGGCTACAGTCTCGGCTACGAGAATGGGGCGCTCGCATTCACAATCTGCTGGGGCGGCGCCCTGACGATTCGGTACCCCTGCACGTTGACCAGCAACGCCTGGCTCCATGTGGCCGGGACCTACGAAGCCCAGACCCAGCGCCTCTACGTCAACGGCATTCAGCGTACCGTGACCAACTACACGGGAGCACTGTCGTTGGGCGACATTGACCAAGGAACGGTTCCGGCCCGCTTGGCCGCCACGCCCGACGCCACTCCCACCAACTTTTTTGCCGGCTCCCTCGACGACGTGCTTGTCTTCAGTAGCGGCGTGACCAGCAACACCATCCACGACCTTTACGATCTGGGTGCCGACCCTGACGGCGACGGCCTGTCAAACTTCAACGAATACCGCTACGGTGCCTGCCCGACGAACCCCGATACGGATGGCGACGGCCTATCCGACGGCTGGGAAGTCAGCAACAACATGAACCCCAATCTCGACGAAAGCGCCCAAACACCTGACAGATTGAATTACCAGTACGACGGCTCCGGTTGGTTGCGGGTTGTCTCGGGATCGCGAAGTGAGAACATCACACTCGACAACGAAGGAAACGTGCAGCAACTGCCGTGAGAAGGGCGAACCCATGAAGAACATTCGACTACTTACACTGGCCCTGCTGATCTCAACGCCCTGCTGGGCTGGTGTTCCGGAATTCACGGAGCCGGGTTCGTTTTGCTCGAGCCCCAAGCCTGTAAGCCATCGCACCATCCAACGGTCGGTAGCCGAACAGAGCACGGCACCAGCGGGCGGTGTTGGAACCATGGCGCTCGTCAACTACCCCGAGATCGCGGAGGCCGCAACGCCGGAAATCACGGCGTTGGCGCGCGGGCTCGAAAATGACCCCAAGAAGATCTTCGACTATGTTCACGACCACATCCGCTATGTCCACTACTTCGGATCGAAGAAGGGCGCTGAACTGACACTCTTGGAGCGAAGCGGCAACGATTTCGATCAGTGCGCGCTGCTGGTCGCATTGCTGCGTGCCGCCGGCCAGACGGTGTCCTATCGGTTCGGCCTTGTTTACATGCCCTATGAGCGTCCCTCGGACGACCGCGACTTCCAGCATTGGCTAGGGTTGACGAAGTCCGAGACCAATGTAACGGAAGTCCTCGATTATTCCGTGACCCTGAATTCATTCCGGGGGTTTCCGGTAGCAGACGCGTTCTACGACGGAACCGACGATCTGATCTTTCATCGTGTGTGGGTGAGACTGACCTGGCAGGGATATGTGTACTCTCTGGACCCGGCCTTCAAAATCAGTGAACCGATCACGGGGATTTCCCTCACCAATGCCATGCAGTGGAGCAGCAATGCGGTCTGGACGGCGGTGGGTGGCACCGGCACCGCCGATTACGTGCAGAACCTGAACGAGACGAACCTGCAGAAGAAGCTCGTTGAGTACACCACGAACCTTCTCACCTTCATCCAAAACAATTCCCCGAATTGCTCTGTTGAAGAGGTGATCGGTGGCAAATACATCGTTTCTTCGGCCAACGACGCGCTAACCAATGTCTTGCCGTTCACAGTGCTAGGCGGCTATAGCACGGTGGACTGGGATTACATCCCGACGAACATGATGAGCACCTTGAAAGTCACTGTGGATACCACCACGAACCGTCTGTTGTGGATACCGCAGATGCAGGGGCAGCGACTCGCGCTCACGTTCAGCACTAACGGTCTGGCCCAACTTTGGCTGGATGACGACCTCTTGCTGCAAAACCAAACGAGTACCGGCAGTTCTGTCCAGGTGGCCCTGGCCGTGGATCACCCTCATGGCTATTGGGACTGGGGCAACAACACCCTCATTAATACGAACTGGGACGACCAGACCGTCACGAATACCTATCAGCGGACAAATGCCAGCTATGCCATCACATACGCATTCGAACCGGATCAGGCATGGCTGCGCCAACGGCAGGACCGCCTTGACCAGTACCGGCAGCAGGGCCTGGCCGACACGTCGCGCGAGGTCACTACGGAAACGCTCAACATTATGGGGCTGAACTGGATGCTGCAAACAGAACGGATTCCGCGCCTGCTGGCCACGCAGGAGGCCATCCTATTGCAGAATCATCATCGTCTGGGGCGCATGGCCCAGGAACAGGGGAAGGGATACTACGTCGACGTCTACGAGCAACTCTCCGGCAATGCCGCAGCGAGCGGCAATAGCGCGAGCGACCGGGCGCGGAACGGCAAGTTCTTCGACGTGTCCATGTATTTCCAGAGCGCGGCCGAGCATGGGTTGATCGAGCAACTGCAGTCAAGCAACCTGGTGGCCGCATCGACCGTGAAGATGCTTAGGATCGCCAATGCCAACGGCCAGCGCACATATTTGGCGACGAGCAACAATTGGGCGAGCATTCAGGGCAGCCTGACCAACTACGACAAGAACTGGATCAAATCCAACTACGTCGACAAGGGGTACGCTCTGATGCTCCCGGCGAACGGCTCGAACCAACTGAACGGCGCCGGAAGCTGGTGCGGCTACGGGATGGTCGCCCGCATGGCAACGACGAATATATCCAGCATGGCCATGCTGATCAACGGCGCGTACTACGGCGGCTATGTGTCGGACCCGACCGTCGTGGTGAACCCGCCGTACGTCGCCCAGACCAGCTACTCGCAACCCACGTACTTCAACGCGGTCCCGACCACCGTCGTGTCCGCCTTTGGTGCAGACCCGGTGAACATGGCCGATGGTTCCTTCGCTATCTCCGCGACCGACATTTCCCTGGGGCAATCCGAGCCGCGTGGCATCACCTTCGCGCGGCAGTATAGCTCCAACCGCCGTCGCCACAACCTCGCCGGCATGGCGCCCGGCTGGGTCCACAACTACTACATGAAGGCGAGCGACGTGAGCGCGCCGATGCCAGCCCTCGGCGACACAACGCCGGCCCAGATGGCGGGGCTCGCCGTCGTCACGCGCGCGGCCTTCGAACTCTACAGTACCAACGCAGCCCCAAAGAACTGGGCCGTGACCGCCCTGGTCGCCAAGTGGGGCGTTGACCAACTGATCAATAACGCCGTATCAATTTCACTCGGCAAAGATACGATCCAGTTCGTGAAGCAACCGGACGGGTCTTTCACGCCACCGGCTGGCTCGACCATGACACTCCTGAAGACCAACGGCACGTATTGGCTCCAGGAGCGCCATGGCAACACGTTCAAGTTCAGCGGGTCAGGCCTCCTGACCAACATCGTCGACCAGTACAACCAGGGACTTACCGTCACCTACAATGGCAGCAATCTCGTCTCAACCGTCACCGACTGGAAGGGCCGCCAGTTGAATTTCACGTACAACGGAACGCCCTGGCGTTTGGCCTCGATCAGCGACAACATGACGCCGGCACGCACGGTATCCTACGGATACACGGCCGCTGGCGGCACGATCGACCTGACCAGCGTGACCGACCCGGAGAACAAGACCACCGGGTACACCTGCGACACGAATCACCAGATCCTCGCTACAGTCGACGCCCTCGGCCGCGTCGTGGTGTCGAACGCTTTCGACGGCTTCGGGCGTGTCATCCAGCAGTTTTCCCATGGCGACACGAACACGACATGGCAGCTCTACTGGTCTGACTGGTTAAACGTCGAGCAAGACCCGATGGGTGCGCGTAAGCTCTACTACTACGATGATAAGCACCGATTGACCCATACCGTAGATGCGCTGAGTCATTGGACCGACACGTACTACGACGGGCAAGACCACATGGTTGAGACTGTTTCCCATCTCTGGTCGGTTACGGATTACTACTACGACGCGCGGCACAATCTGACCGATATCGAGGACCCGCTGGGTTACTGGAGGGATTTCTACTACGATACGCAGGACAACCTTTGCCATGTGTGGGACCAACGCGGGCACCACAGCGACTTCGGTTACAACGGCAAGTTCCAGATGACCTCCTCGACCAACAATGTGGGCGACGTGGTCACGTACGGGTACAACGCCACCGACGGCACGCTTACGAACCGCACCGACGCGGGCGGCACTACGGTCTACGGCTACGATTCGTACGGTTTGATGAACACCGTCACGTATCCAGGCGGCCTGGGCAGCGAGACCTTCCAGTACAATGCGCGGGGCGATCTCACCAACCGCATTAACGCACGCGGCTTCGCGACCGGCTTCCAATACAATGCGCGCCGGGAACTGACGAACTCGATTGCGCCGGGGAACGTCACGACCAAAGTCACGGTCGACGCGGTCGGCAACGTGCAGGCCACCGTCGATCCCCGCGGATACGCCATCAGCAACGCCTGGAGTCCCACCCGGAAACTGCTTTCCACGACGCTGCCCTCCACACCGCAGGGCGTTCCGGTGCTGACCAACGCCTACGACTCGCGGGACTGGCTCGCTAGAACGGTCAACCCGCTGCAGCAGGCGACGCTCTACACGAACGACGCTGCCGGCCGGTTGGTGGCAGTCACGGATCCGCTCCTGCGCTCCACGCGGTTCGGGTACGACGAAGACAACCGGAAGGTCGCCACGACCAACGCCGCGAACGAAGTCACGCGGCAATTCTGGAACCCACGCAACGAGTTGCTCCAGATCACCGATGCGGCCAATCGTAGTGTGAAGCGAAATTACGACGGCTGCGGGAACCAGACGATGCTCACCAACCGCAACGGCAAAGTTTGGCTGTTCCAGTTCGACTCCGCCAACCGCCTTACGAACACCGTTTCGCCGCTGGGCCGACAAACCGCGCAGACATGGAACAACCGCGGCCTGCTGTCCGCGGTGAAAGAACCCTCAGGCGATACGGCAACGTTGACGTTCGACGCTAAGGGCAGACTGACCAACCGCGTCGACAACGTGGGCACGATCGCCTACCGGTTCGACGCTAATGACAACCGCACGAATGTCGTGGAAGCCGGAAAGACGAACGCGTGGACTTTCGACGCTTACGACCGTCCTTCCACGTATCGGGACGCGGATGGCAACCTTCTCCAGTACCGCTACGATGCCAACGGCAATATCACGAATTTGGTTTACCCTGATAACCGCGTCGTGACCTACGCGTTCGACAGTCTCAACCGTTTGACGGACGTGTGGGATTGGCGTGCCACCAGCAATCACACAACGATCGAGTATGACTTGGCCAGCCGGGTGAAGAAACTCACGCGGCCGAACGGCACGGTGCGGGAGATGAACTACGACTCGGCCGGGCAACTGACCAACCTCCTGGAAAGAACCGCGACGGGCGTTCCAATCGCGGTGAACAAGTTCAACTGGGACAATGCCGGGCGGATCGCCTGGGAATTTGCCGCTCCGCTGTCTCACAGCAACGCCGCACCCACGCGCGCGTTGACCTTCAATGACGACAACCAGATTGCGACGTTCAACGGTCAGAATGTGACTTACGATTCCGATGGAAACATGACCGGCGGTCCGCTCACGAATAACACGCTCACGAACTACGTCTACGATGCTCGCAACCGGCTGTTGAGTGCAGGGGCCTTGAACTACGGATACGATCCCGCCGCCAACCGGGTCGCCATCAGCAATGGCGCGAGTGTCACGCGTTTCGTCATCAACCCGAGCGCCGCGCTGTCCCAAGTCTTGGTTCGCACGAAGCCAGACGGGAGCAAGACGTTCTACGTGTACGGGCTGGGCCTGTTGTACGAGGTCAATGAGACTTCAGGCGGCGCGGAGACGGGCACGCGGACATATCACTACGATTACCGCGGCAGCACTGTGGCGCTCACTGACGGCAGCGGCAACGTAACCGACCGCGCCGAATACTCGGCTTACGGCTCCACCACGTACCGCACCGGCGCGACCGATACCCCGTTCTTGTTCAACGGCCGGTATGGCGTGCAGACCGACGCGAACGGCCTGCTCTACATGCGAGCGCGGTACTACAACCCGTACCTGTGTCGGTTCTTAAATCCGGATCCGGCCGGATTCGCTGGCGGGGTGAACTTCTACGCTTACGCTGATGGAAATCCTATCAATTACGTTGATCCCTTCGGCTTGTTCTCCTGGGAAGGAGCCGCCATGGGGGTGACGAAGGCCGTGGTCGGACTCGCGGTTGGCGTTGCGATTGGAGCTGCGGTTGTCGCGACGGCGCCGGTGTCGGTTGTAATCGTCGCGGGGACCGTCGCCGCAGGGGTTGGCGGGTTCACTACCGGTCAGTCAATTTACGAGGGGGCATCGGGCCAGCAGTGGACCGCATCCGGGAATGGGGCGCAGTTGTCTGATTACGCCCGTTCCGAGAGCATCGGCAATGCAACCGTAGGCATTGCCTCTCTCGCGGCACTTGGCTCCCCTTGGGGTCGCGCAGGAGCCGATAAGGATATGACGTGGTTGAAGATGTCGCCCCAACAACGAATGGCTTACGACCAAGATCTTATGATGGTGAACGACACGAAGTTCGGCCAGATTGAGAACACTGCGCCGGGACAACGAGGCTTGACTGTAGCGGACCAAGGCTTCTCGACAGAAGCCATCTCGCAAGGGCTGTCGTCTGCAAGCCGTGGAGCATTCACCTACGCCACGGCAGGCAGCGGCGCTGCGCGTCCTTTGTCAGAAAGGAGCGGGAAATAGTCCGATGCTACCTCTGCTTAGGCTCTTGGCCATTGTTCTGTGCTTCGTTGTTGGGGCAAACGCTGGCTACGTGGTCGCCCGGATAAGCGATATCGGGCCTTCTTCGCTGGGCGTCTTGGTCGGCGGGGCTGCTATGTGTTGCCTGAACAAACCACTGTGCCGTGTCGTTGAAAGGGTCCCCTGTTCCTATCGAGCAAAGATCATATCAACCGCTTTCTTGATTGTGCTTTTGGGAATTGTCCTTTTGAGACGGCTATGACCCTCTTCGGGGTCATTTTGCCCCCAAGTTTATGCCAAGTTTATGCCGGGTGTCGGGTTAGAAATGGGGCAAAACAGTGCGGGGCTGTGCGACCGCAATTTCGTCGCAACACGCTTAATTGCAACATGTTGCTAGCGCGTGCCGAGGGCTGCAAAAAACCTTGTTTTGCTTTCGAGTCATGCGCATTCAACCAGGCTCTGCCACCCCTCCGAAATGCGATTTCAATCAATAGAATCAAGCCGTTTTCGATATGCAGAGTCTCTGGACTTGATCCCTATTCCACCTTGTGTCGGCCATTTTGTCACCAAATAGAGAGCGGTTCTGGTGTCGCATGGCCAAATCAAGGATTTATACTGTACGAAAGCGGGGCAAAGACTGGCAAGCCAATCTTTGCCGGAACGCAACGGGCGGGTCATGAGCTTCTGCCGGTTTGACGATGGCGCTAACGGCACACGGCGTGCAAGGGAGTGATCTTCACCCGACGCTGACCCGATTGCGCCCGGCGCGCTTACTTTGATACATGAGTTCATCGGCGCGGCGGACGATGGACTCCTGAGTGTCGTCTGGTCTGAACAGCGTGCCCCCCACCGAAATCGTAACCGTAAGGCTCGTCGTCGCCAAATCAAGCCGTGATGACTCAACCAGCGCTCGCAGTTTGTTGCCAATGGATTCCAGTGCGGTTAAGGTCGTAATGTCGCCCAAGATGGCCACGAATTCCTCGCCTCCCCAGCGGCCCACCGAATCGAATGCGCGCACGTTATGTTGAAGCGTAGCCGCCACCATGCGCAGCACTCGGTCGCCTAAATCGTGACCGTGGTCGTCATTGACTGCTTTGAAGCGGTCAATGTCCATGAACAACAGGCCCGCCGTGCCCTTCTGATACTGCAGTTCCGCAAGGGCCCCGCACAGGCGTCCTTCAAGATACAGGCGATTGCCGATGCCGGTGAGTTTGTCGGTCCTGACGGTGTGCCTCAATTCGCCCAGTTCCTGACGGACTGATGCCCATCCCGTGTCGCGGCTGAACGTTTCCACAGCGCCGATCGTATTCCCTTGGGCGTCCTTCATGGGTACGCCACGCACGAGCACGGGCACTCGGTGACCATCGGCATGATGGAGAAAGACATCGGCTTCACGAGGGTTGCCATCGTTCATGCATGCGGCAAGCGGACACAGGTCGCGGCAGAGCTGTATGCCCTGAGCATTGACATGGTTAAGCACATTGTCGCGGCAGGAACGACCAATCACTTGCTGGCTTGAGTAACCGGTGATGCGTTCCGCACCCTTGTTCCAGTAACGAATCACGCGATCCCGGTCGACAAAGTAGACCGCGTCATGCAGATTATCCAAGATGTCTTTGTAGAGCGACAGGTTTGCCAGCATACGTCCTCCAACCGGCTCGCAAACCGGACTATACGGCGCCCCCCCAACGACAGTCCACGCCTAATTCAAAAGCGGAATGTGCGCCGACCTGAAGAGGATACGTGCCGGGAGTGATGGTTCTCGCGCCGTTCGACGACTGGCGGTTCAGTCAGCCATCCTTGTGAATAGCCTGCCGCTTTGGTATTCCATGCGCCTGCTGGCGAGTACGCCGCACAGGGAGAGGACGCAGGTCATGAAACTTCAGAAGGGTTCGAAACTGGTGATGATCGGAGATTCCATTACCGACGCGGGCCGCACGCGGCCGGTCGGCGAGGGGCTGTTTGACCCGCTCGGCCGCGGATACGTCTGCATGGTCAATGCCTTACTCGGCGCCGTGTACGCCGAGCGGGGCTTGCGCGTCGTCAACATGGGGTGCAGCGGCAATACGGTGCGGGACTTGAAGGCGCGCTGGCAGACCGACGTGTTTGACCTGAAGCCCGACTGGGTGTCGGTCATGATCGGCATCAACGACGTGTGGCGGCAGTACGATCTGCCTCTGCAGCCGGAGTGCCACGTCCCGCTTGCGGAGTACGAGGAGTCGCTGCGGGACTTGGTGGAAACGACGCTCCCCAAGGTGAGAGGCATGGTGCTGGTCACGCCTTACTACATCGAAACCAACCGGCGGGATCCGATGCGCGCGACCATGGATGAATACGGCGCGGCCGTGAAGCGGCTGGCCAAGGAATACCACACGGTGGTGGTCGATACGCAGGCGGCTATCGACCGCGCGCTCAAGGTTCAGTATCCGGGCACGCTGGCGTGGGACCGCGTCCACCCCAATCAGGTCGGGCACATGATCCTGGCCAAGGCGTTCGTAGACGCGCTCGGTTTTGAGTGGTGAACGACAGCCTCAAAGGGTTGTGGGCGGGCCGGGTGCGGACGTTTGACGAACTGCCATCGACAAACACCTGGATGCTGGATCATGCCGGCGAAATGCGGCACGGCGATGTTGTGCGGGCGCGAACCCAGACGTCCGGCCGGGGCCGGCTCGACCGGTCGTGGCTCGCGCTGCCCGGGCGCTCCCTCGTGATTTCGTGCGCGCTTCGTGAGCCCGCGTTTATCCCCCTCGGCCCGAACGTCGGCCAATTCGCGGCCTGCGCCGTGGCGGATACGCTGGCGGGCTTCGGACTCGTCGCCGCGCTCAAGTGGCCCAATGACGTGCTGGCGGCGGATCGTAAGATTGCCGGCATTCTCGTGGAACTGGCGGACACGCCGCCGCTGGTGGTGCTGGGAATCGGGATCAACATCAATGTGACCGAAGGCGAGTTCCGGGCCGCGGCGCTGGACCGGCCGGCCACATCCATGCAGGCTGTGACGGGCCTTACAGTCGATATGGACGCTGTTCTGCGGGCGCTGTTAGGGGAGCTTGAGCGGTGGCTGGATCGGGCGACGACCGCGGGAATGGCGCCGCTGCTCAAGCGGTGGGCGACCGCCGACTGGCTGGCCGGCCACGCCATCGAGGTCGAGACGGCGTCCGGCCTCGTGACCGGGCAATACGCGGGCCTGGACGAACTCGGACGCCTGCGCGTGGCGCGAGCGGGCGGCGAGGAGACGCTGTGGACCGGCGATGTCGTCCGGGTACGACGGGCGTAACCCGAGGCCGATAGGATACCCGCCTCCCCTTGCGCGTCACCCCGGCTTGCCGGCGCGCACAATCTCGTCCCAGTCGTAGACGCCCTGGATCGTCTGCCCGGGCTGGACCACCAGGAACTCGGCGGGTTCCCAGGTGCCGGCAACGAGTCGGCGTAGGAGTCCCAGATTGCCCGGTAGTGTGGTCACGGTCTTGCCGTCCTCGGCCGCCTTCTCGCGGAAGCGCTGCTCGTAGTCGAGGTGGCGGGTTTCGGGAATGTCGATGAACACGGCTCGATCCTCGGCACCCTCCTGCTTCGGGTGCATGGTTTCCATGATATAGCGCGCGTTTTCCTCACCATATTGTTCGACATAGGCCTTGAAGACATCGCCGTCAAAGATGGTACTTTGTCCCTCTTCCTGGCGCAGGTAGTAGTTGCCGCGCTCGATGTAGCCGGCGGAACTGAACGGCGTGCTGGGGCTGTCCTTGAAGTGTTCCCGAAATGCTTGACGGGAGCCCAGCAGCACGGTGCAGCAGTCGTGGGCACGGGGCAGCACGAGCGGGATCGAGCGCGCCTGGACGCCGACCGTGGCATTCCCGCAGAGGCCGAACCCAAGCAGGATGGCGTCGTAGCGTTTGCCGGCCTTGTCCACCGTATCGATCCGCGATTGCAGCAGCGTGCGCAGCGTTGCACTGTGGACGTGTTCACCCAATTCCGTGAACTCCAGGTCCACGACGTGGGGCGATTCGGACACCACGAGGCAAGCCTCGCGCGTGAAGACATTGCAGGCAATCAGTTTCAGCAGCATGGATGCTCCTTGTGCACGGGCAATCCTGTTGAATCCCGTGAATCCTGTCAAAGAAGTTATCTCAGGACGTTAGCTCACCGGCCGCTCATGTAGCAGGCCACGGCGGCCATCATGAGCAGCGCGCCGATGACGCGGCGCCAGAACACGTCGCGCGCGACGTGTGATTCGAGATGCGTGTGGCCGATGTGGGCGATGAGCCAGCCGATGGCCACGGACATGACGCCGCGCGTGGACTGGACGATGTTGCCGAACACGACGCCGATCAGGCCGAAGCAGGCGTAGAGCAGGCACATCGCGGCAAACCAGGCAGCGGCGTAGGGCGCCGCCCGTTGCCAGATCGCGGGCCGCCACAGGTCGCGGCGGAATATGAAGGGCAGCGTGGCTCCGGCGCACAGAAGGTAGGTCAGGGATGTCCCGACCATGGCGGGCGACGGCTCGACGGCCGCGAGTCGTTTCATGAGCACGCCGATGCTCAGGTCCGACAGGCAGTAGCCCAGGATCGTCATGCCCAGCAGCGCCAGGCTGCGGGCGGGAATGCGTCCGCCGGCCTCGTTGATCAACCAGGCGGCTCCCACGCTCAGGCCCACCGCCGTCCATTGCAGCGGGTGCAGGGTCTGGCGGGTCAGCAACACCGACAGAATTGCCAGCACCAGCACCTTGCCGCCCAGCAGAGGCGCCACGCGCGACGATTCCACGGAACGCAGCAGCGAGAAGAGTCCGAACTGGGCCACGAGGTAGCACAGGCCGGCGCCAGCCAGCGGCGCGGCATAGGCGGCCAGGGGCGGCAAATGCCGGGGCCACAACAGGAGCAGCGTCAGCACCGAGGCCGCGCCCATCAGGAGATGCGAGGCCACGAGCAGCAGGGCCGGCGTTGTCTGGGCGCGGCCGACGAAGCGACGGGAAAAGAGGTAGGAGACGGACTGGCAGCAGGCTGCGCCCAGACCGAAAGTGATCCCGCTGATGGTTTCGGGTGACAAGGGTTCTTCCTGAAAAGGCGGGAACTATAGCGGCCAGCCGCGGTGGACGGAAGCGCTTTCCCGTGGCGGGGACCTGTCGTGCGCCGGTATTGCCGACGGAGGTACCCCAGTGGTAAACTACGGGCAAAGGCAGAAGAAGGGGAACCCTCGTGATACCCGTCAAAATCAAGGGCTTGTCGCTGTCGAACATGGGGTTTGTCGTGCTTCTCAAATCCGAGCAGGATCCCCGGACGATCCCCATTTTTATCGGCGGTGCGGAAGCCCAGTCCATTGCCATCCATCTCGACAACGTGGAGCTGCCGCGGCCGTTGACCCACGATCTCCTCAAGAACGTGCTGGACTGCCTCGAATGCCGGCTCAAGCGCATCGTGGTGAACGATATTGCGGACAATACCTTCTATGCGGTGCTCGTGTTCGAGCGCGACGGCAAGGAATTTGAGGTCGATGCGCGGCCCAGCGACGCTATTGCGCTGGCCGTGCGCTGCGGCGCTCCGATGTACGTGATGAAGAAGGTACTCGAGCAAGCGGGCGTCACCTTGGAAGAGCCCAAGGACGAAACGGCCGGGCCCGAGGCCCATGGCGAATCCCCGGCGACCGGACTGGCCCGTCTGCAGCGCGATTTGGAAAAGGCCATCCAGCAGGAACGCTACGAGGAGGCCGCGCGGCTGCGCGACGAGATCAAGCGACTGCAGGGCAGTCACGCGAAGAACTAACCGCCCCTCACACCCACAGGTTGCGGTCGAGCGAGCGATACTGGATGGCTTCCGAGACGTGCTCCGGTTGAACGCGGTCCGAGGCGGCCAGGTCGGCGATCGTGCGGGCCACTTTCAGGATGCGGTCGTAGGCGCGGGCGCTGAAGTGCAGTTCGGTGATCGCCATTTTCAGCACGTCCTGGGCGTCGGGGGCGAGTGCGCAGAATTTCTGGATATCCCGGGTCTTCATGCCCGCGTTGTTGTGCAGGCGGCGCAGGGGCCGGAAGCGGTCCTGCTGGATTCGGCGGGCGGCGATGACGCGCTGGCGAATGACGGAGGATGCTTCACCGGGAGCGGCCCCCGCCAAGTCCTGGTAGCGGATGGCCGGCACCTCGACGTGCAGATCGATGCGGTCGAGCAGCGGGCCGGAAATGCGATTGCGATAGGCCTGGATCCGGGTCGGCGTGCAGCGGCACTCGCGTTTCGGGTCGCCGAAGTAGCCGCACGCGCAGGGATTCATGGCGGCCACGAGCATGAACTGGCAGGGAAACGTCACCGCCGCGGCGGCCCGGGAGATCGTGACGTGGCCATCCTCCAGCGGTTGGCGCAGCACTTCGAGGACGTTGCGGTGGAACTCGGGGAGTTCGTCGAGGAACAGCACCCCGCGGTGGGCGAGGCTGACCTCGCCGGGCATGGGGTGCGCGCCGCCGCCGAGCAGGCCGGCATCAGAGATAGTGTGGTGCGGGGCGCGGAACGGGCGGCGGGCGACCAGCGCCTGGTGGGCCGGCAAGGTCCCGGCGATGCTGTGCACGCGCGTGGCCTCGAGCGCCTCCTCCAGCGTCATGGGCGGCAGCACCGAGGCCAATCGCCTGGCGAGCATGGTTTTTCCGGTCCCGGGCGGGCCGATCATCAAAATATTGTGGCCGCCAGTCACCGCAATCTCGATGGCGCGTTTGGCATGCTCCTGGCCTTTGACATCGGCGAAGTCATCCTCGGGTTCGCCCTGGGTCGCGAACACGCGATCCACGTCCACCGTGTAGGGTTCGAGAGGCGCGCGGCCGGCCAGGAAATCGGCGGCCTCGCGCAGGTTGCGGACGGGGTATACATCGAGGCCCTCGACCACCGCCGCTTCGTCGGCGTTATCCACAGGAACGAGAAACCCGCGACGGCCCTCGGCTTTCATTCGGATGGCAATCGGCAGCACGCCCTTGATGCGGCGGACCTCGCCGCTCAGGGCCAGTTCGCCGATCATGGCGTAGTCGGCGAGGCGCTCCACGCGCACGGCATCCTGGGTGGCCAGGATGCCTACGGCGATCGGCAGGTCGAAGTTCGGGCCTTCCTTGCGGATGTCGGCCGGAGCGAGGTTGATGGTCGTCTTGCCGACATGCGGCTTGTAGCCGGAGTTGGTGACAGCGGTATGAACGCGGTCCTTGCTTTCCTTGACGGCCGTGTCGGGCAGGCCGACGATCACCGTGGATGGGTCGCCATGGCCGGCATTGACCTCGATCTCGACAGGATAGGCATCGACGCCATAGACGGCCCCCGAGTAAACACGTGCAAGCATCCTTGGCATATATCTAATCAGAATCTAGTAGTACAAGATAAATAAATAGACATCGGCAGGTGGCGGCACGCGGTTTGCGGACGGAAGCCGGCTGTTTTCGCCGGGCAGCCCCATGCGACCAATCACATGCGTGGCGCCTCCGATTGTGTCGAAACGGGTTGTTCTGACAGGATTACGGGATTGACCGAGAGTGCGGGGGAGTTAGGTCGAGTACGCAGGATGCAGGATGCTCGGAAGGCGGGCATTTGTGGATTCCAGCTTCTAGGTTTGACCCTAGTGGGTCTCTAGTGGGTCCTGCTACTGGGTCCAGCTCATTGCTCGGAGGCGTCCGAAAAGCCAGATGACGCTACGCGCTTAGCATGTTATCCTATCACACGACTGGAGCATGAAACTATGACCTACTTAAGCGACCGAATCACCGTTGATCCCGAGCAATGCGGTGGACGCCCCTGCATCCGCGGCATGCGCATCCGCCTGACAGACATCTTGGATCTCTTTTCCTCAGGCCTGACGGCAAATCAAATCTTGGAGGAAATGCCCGATCTTGAGGAAGACGATTTGACGGCGTGTCTTCAGTACGCATCCAAACGCATCGATCACCCAGTGGTAGCCGCATGATCATGTGGTTGGACGCCCAGCTTTCGCCGGCCTTGGCAAAGTGGGTTGAAGAGACGCTGGGGTTCGCTACCGTGGCCGTCCGGGATCTCGGTCTACGGAGTGCCACGGACTTCTCGATCTTCCAGGCGGCACGCAAAGCGGTAGCCATTGTCCTGACCAAGGATATCGACTTCACTCATCTGCTTGCCAAGCACGGTCCTCCACCCAAGGTGATCTGGCTCACCTGCGGCAACACATCGAACCATAATCTCCGCCGCATCCTCGGCACAGCGCTCGCACCAGTCCTCCGCCTGCTTGAATCCGGCGAATCGATCGTGGAGATCACGGGATCGAGCCGTATGGACTGCACGTGATAGACAGGCAAATGGCAAGGCGGACGAAAGATTTGACATTTGAGGGTTGGCCCCAACCGGTCTCGGCCCCAACCGGTCTCGCGGGTTGCGCAGGCATCATCGATCCCTTTCCGGGATGCGATGCATTATCACCGGCTATAGTTAGGGTTGAAGGTATGAGAGAAAACAATATGCGTATTCCAGCATGGTGTGTGTTTCTGTTCGGGTCAGTCCTGGCACTGCACGCGGTGGCGGACTGGCCTGCCTGGCGCGGGCCGCTCCAGAACGGGATGGTCAAGGATGCCGCCATGCTGCGGGAGGCGCTGCCAACCAATGCCTGGAATGCCGTTTGGGAGAGCGAACCGATTCCCGGCGACACCGAGGGTGGCTTCGGCAGCCCGGTGGTTGCGGATGGACGTGTCTACCTGTTCTGCTCCTGGCGCATCTGGAGCAACGTGACGGAGCGGTGCCTGGCGGCAAACAAGGCCGGGGAACTGGGACTGGTGCCGGCCGGCATCGGCGACAGTCTTCTGGCTGAGATCGAGGCGGCGCGCGTGTCGCCGGAACGTGCGGCGCTGAAAGGCCCGGAAGTGGGCAAGTGGTCGAAGGACTGGGTCGCCGCACGCCCGACCGTGACGCAGCAGGTCGCGGTGGCGCGGTTTGCCGAGGATCGTCTCAGCCGGGGTGAGAAGGCTCTGCCGATCGACGGGTTGCGCATGGTGACGCAGTTGGTGGGCCGCGTGTTTTCGGATCAGGCGGCGCTGGTCGCGTGGTTCGAGCAGCACAGCCTGACCAACTCCTTACGCGACCAGATTGACCAGCGTATACCCAAGAAGACCAGCCGCATGGACGATGTCATCCTCTGCCTGGACGCAGTGAACGGACGGACGCTCTGGAAGAAGAGTTACCCTGGGCAGGCCAGCGATTGGGGTTCCTCCAGTACGCCCTGCGTGGCCGGCGGCCGTGTCTTTGTGATGGGGAGTAGCGGTATGGCCTATGGGTTCGACGCTCGCACAGGTGACCTGCAGTGGACCAATGCGGTGACGCGCCAGGCTGTCAACGCCTCGTTCGCCGCCCAGGGAGGAAAGCTCTTCATCCTGGCGGGCCAGTTGCTGGCGCTGGACCCGGCAACCGGCAAGGTGCAGTGGACCCAGAAAGCCGTCAGCGGCGTCAACGCCTCGCCCGTGATGTGGGATCATGCGGGCAAGAGTTACGTGCTGGCAGGCGGCAGCCAGGTCGCCTGCGCGGATCCGGATGATGGTAAGTTGCTGTGGAAGGTGCCGGGCAGCGACAGCAGTACGCCGGCTGTGTCGGGCGACAGCATGGCCGTGCAGTACGGGGGCGGCCTCCTGATCTACAGTCTTTCGCCAACCGGGGCGGTGAAGGTTGCGGACGTGAAGTCTGCCGGCTCGCGCGGCGCCAGCGCCGTGGCCGCTGACGGCAAGGCCTACACAACCTGCGACGGCAAGGCCGTCTGCGTCGACCTGGCAACCGGCGCCATGGTCTGGCAGGTCAACGGCACGCATGAGCCGTTTGCCTCACCGCTCCTGGCCAACGGCAAACTGGTCGCCCTGGGCGCCGAAGGCAAGCTCAGTCTGTTCAGCGCGGCCGACGGCAGGCTCCTGGGGAGCGCAAAGGTCGGTTCGTTGCGCTGTACCTCGCCGGCGCTGGTAGGCACCCGGTTGTTCGTCCGCACCGGCAAAGGCGTGAGCTGCTACGAACTGGGACCGTAGGGTTGCGCACTCCAGTGTGCAATTTAGCCCAACGTCGGCAGCGACAAAGGAAACGCCACCAGATTGGGGGGGCCAATCGGGTGGCGCCGGCGCCGTTTAAGCGCCTTTTGGAAAACCGGTCACCGTGCGGCGCACTATTCAGAACGTCCGTGCGCCAACGGCTGACAACGCTATTTAAGTAACCGATCACCCGTGGCGATCAGGCTACGGATAATCGTTACTTCACCTCGCCGTGGTGTTCGCACATCTTCCCGGCCTTGTACTTCAGGAGCTTGCCGTCTTCAGCGACCTTGATCTCGCTGCACTGGCCGTCCGGCCCCTTCACCTTGGCTTCATAGACAACGCCAGACTTCATCGTCTCCTTCTCGACCTTGTCCACGGTGCCGCCGTATGTGTGGGCCTGGATGGTGGCCTGAACCACGGCCGGCACCGTATTCAGGGGCACATTCATCTCCTTGTGACAAAACGTACTGCAACCCGCTGCCATGGCCGCAATCGCCGTTACTACCGCCAACTGACTCGCTAACGTTCTCATGTGTGGTCCTTTCATGTTCGTGCTGATGCGTTCATCAACAACACCTTTTCAGAACATCGACACCCTACGCCGTCGGTCGCTTTTGCTCCATGGGGTGAAACCCTACCGGTGAATCAGGAACCGAGGATGGCGGTGTGCCTGATGCGCCCGGAGACGGTATCCCGGCAAATAACCGATTGACCTCGCCCGATAAGCACCATATTATGTACGTTAATAATTCTGTAAACGCTGGAAATGAACGGGCAAAAACCCATAGACGAGGTTCGCAAGCGCCTGACCGAGGTCGGGGGGCGTACGGCCCAGGATTTGGGGCTGGGGCGGGTGGTCGGACAGATTCTGGTCCATCTCTACCTTTCACCAGCGGAGTGTTCGCTGGACGATATTGCCCGCGATCTGGGGCTGAGCAAGGCGGCCGTCAGCATCGCGGCCCGCCAATTGGAAAGCCTTGGGCTCTTGCGCCGCTCCTGGAAACCGGGCGACCGGAAGACGTATTACCGCACGGCCGACGATATCGCCACCGCTCTGCACCAGGGGCTGCTGATCCTGGTGCGCAACAAAATGGGATTGCTGGCCACGGAGTTGAAGCAGGCGGAAACGGAACTGAAAGCTTCGGGGGACGGGGCCGAGGTCGAGTTTGTTTTGAGCCGGGTGAAGCGGGCAACCAAGTTGCGCAATACGGCTATGGCGGTCCTGGAGAATCCCGTCGTGAGGTTGTTGACCCGGGTGAAGTAACCCGGGTTGGGCAACGGCTGCTCGTGCTCAGGCTCGATCCGTCTGCATCCGGGTCGCTTTGCTCCGACCCGTGACGCATAATCCACGGGGACGAAGTCTGTCCGGACGTCTCGAAGACCAGTCGAACCCCTCTCTACAACAGCATGAATACCGTGCACCGAACTCATATACACGCCAACCAACCCTGGTGGACAATCAACTGGCGGGAGATCGTGGAATACCGCGATTTGCTGTGGATGTTGATCGTCAGGGATTTGACCTCCGTCTACAAGCAGACAATCCTCGGACCGTTATGGTTCATCATTCAGCCGTTGATCACGACGGTCGTGTTCACGGTGATTTTCGGCAAAGTGGCCAATGTGTCGACCGACGGGATTCCCCCGTTCGTCTTCTACATGTGCGGGACGGTGCTGTGGAACTATTTCGCCGGCTGCATGACGCAGGGCGCCAACGCCCTGGTGTCCAACACGAATGTCCTCACAAAAGTGTATTTTCCGCGCTTGATCATTCCCCTTGCCGGCGTCTTCACGAATCTGGCGCACTTTGCGTTGAACTTCGTGATGTTCCTGGGATTCTATGCCTACTTCCTGTTCTTCACGCAGGCTCCCATGCACCCACGCCCGGAACTGGCCCTCTTCCCGCTGCTGGTGCTGCAGTGCGCCTTGATCGGACTCGGCGTGGGGCTATGGGTCGCGGCGCTGACGACCAAGTATCGGGACCTGAGGTTCGCGCTGACTTTCCTCACTCAGATTTGGATGTACGCAACGCCGATCGTCTATCCCGCCTCACTCGTGGTAAGGCCGTCGATGCGGATCTTGCTCTGGAGCAATCCGATGTCGTTCACCGTCGAGTCCGCCCGCTGGATGTTTACCGGCACGGGCACGGTCACGCTGCCGGCGGCCGTGCTGAGCATTGGGATGACGCTGACGCTAGTGGTCAGCGGCCTGTTCATATTCAACCGGGTACAGCGAACCTTTGTGGACACGATTTGAGGTAGAGCATGATTCCCCCAGCCATATCGGTCCGCAACCTCTCCAAGTGCTACCAGCTTGGCACCATCGGCCGCCACACGCTGGTGGATGAAGTCCAGTACTGGTGGCACAAGGCGCGCGGCCGCGATCCCCGCGAGTACTTCAGCAAGATCGGCCATTCCGCCACCGAGGCCCGCAAAGTCGAGGCCGAGCGGAGGGGCACAAACCAGTTCTGGGCCTTGAAGGATGTGTCGTTTGACGTGGAGCCGGGCGCCGTCATCGGCATCATCGGCCGCAATGGCGCCGGCAAGTCCACGCTGCTGAAGATCCTGACGCGCATCACGGAACCCACGTCCGGCGAGGCCTTCATCAACGGCCGGGTGTCTTCGCTGCTGGAGGTGGGCACCGGGTTTCATCCGGACCTGACAGGCCGCGAGAACGTCTACATGAACGGCACGATTCTCGGTATGAAGACGCGCGAGATCGCCGCCAAGTTCGACGAGATTGTCGCCTTTTCCGAACTGGAGCAGTTCATCGACACGCCGGTAAAGCGTTACTCCAGCGGCATGTATGTGCGCCTGGCTTTTGCCGTGGCCGCACACCTCGAGCCGGAGATCCTGCTGGTGGATGAAGTGCTGGCCGTCGGTGATGCGGCGTTCCAGAAGAAGTGCCTGGGAAAGATGGGGGAAGTGGCAAAGACCGGACGGACCATTCTCTTCGTGAGCCACAATATGGCGGCGGTGGATAATCTGTGCACCCGCTGCGTCCTGATTCACGAAGGCCGAACGGCCGGTGACGGTCCGACCCATCAAGTAATCCAGCACTACCTGAATGGCATCATCGACCCGACCTTGACGCAGGTGGATTTGGCCCACCGTACAGACCGGAGCGGCAGCGGCGCGGTCAAGCTGACCGCGTGGCATCTGGAGGATGCGGACGGGCATCCGATCCAGACGGCCTGCAGCGGCGACACGGTGTCGGTCGTGATGGCCTACGAATGCGAGCGCGCCCGGTTGCCCCTGCGCGACGTCGATTTCGGGCTATCCCTGCAGGACTCCGCGGGCATCTTCATGCTCACCGTGATTTACGGTTCCTATCAGGGACACCTCTTTGAATTGCGGGAACCCCGCGGCGAAGTGCGCTTCCGGCTGGAAAAGTTTCCGCTCGCTTCGGGGCGCTATCGTCTGGGCGCGCGCGTGACGGCGGGGGGAAGCGAAGCGGACTGGCCGCGTGACGGGATCGGGTATCTGACCGTGGCGGAGGGGGATTTCTATGGCACGGGCCGGCGCGGTTTCGGGCAGGCTGCCCCCGTGCTGCTCCAGGGAGACTGGAGCCTGCGCGAGCGGGAGAGCACGTCATGATCATGGATTCATTACGATGGGTTCGATCCCATTTCTGCCCGCCGCCGTTGCGCCATTCGTTTGCCCTCCAGCAACTGGATCTGAAGCTGGCACCGTATCTCAAGAAGCACGGCGGTTTCTTCATCGAAGCAGGCGCGAATGACGGGATCAGTCAGACCAACACGTTGTACCTCGAACGATACCGGGGGTGGACCGGACTGCTGGTGGAACCTGTGCCGGAATTGGCCGAACGCTGCCGCCGTAACCGTCCGCGCTGTATCGTCGAGTCCTGCGCATTGGTGGCCTCCGGGACCGATCAGGAGCGCATCACCATCAAGTATCTGGGGCTGATGAGTCACATCCCGGGCGCGCAGGGCGATAGGGAATCGGAGCAACGACACGAAGCCGTGGCGACGCAGTCATTGACGCCGGGACAAAAGCCCTATCTGGTGGATGCTCCGGCGCGCACCCTGAGCGCGGTTCTGGACGCCCACGGCATCCGGCACATCGATCTGCTTTCCCTCGATGTCGAGGGCTATGAGCCGCAGGTTCTGGCCGGCCTGGACTTCAACCGGCATCGCCCGGAACATCTGTTGGTCGAAGTCCATGACGAGGCGATCATCCGGAACCGGATCGATCCGTACTACCGTCTGCAGGCCGTGCTGAACACGACTGCCGATTACGCCGATATGCTGTTTGTCACCCGGTAAAACCGATCGTCGTCCGCCATGCCAACACCAGTCGCATTCTTCGTCTACAACCGCCCGCAGACGACACTTCGCGTGCTGGAGGCCCTGGCCGGCCAATCGGCGCGGCCGGCAGCGGTTATCGCCTTCTCCGACGCACCCGCGCGGCCGGAGGACGAAGCGGGGGTGCGCGATGTGCGCGGGCTGCTGCGCGGTTTTCGCGCTTTGGATATCAGGCTTGTGGAGCGCCCGGCCAACCTGGGTTCTGCCGGCAATATCGCGGGCGGTCTGAACGAGGTTTTTGCGCAGCATGCCCAGGCCATCGTGGTCGAGGATGACGTCCTGCCCGCCGCGTCGTTTTGCGAAAGTATGGAGCGCCTGTTGGATGTCTACCGGAGCCAGCCGCAGGTCTTCTCCGTGGGCGGCTATCCCATCATCCATCCGCGCTCGCTACGGCGGTATCCGTACGACGTGATTCTCTCGCCCCGTTTTGCCTGTTGGGGTTGGGCCACCTGGGCCGATCGATGGAAGTTGGTTGGCGCGGAATTGTTGCGCTACCGTCCCTCTTTCGTCGCGCCAGGCGAGATTCCGCGTCACGCGGGGGACGATCTGGTCCAGGCTGTGCGCATGGTGAACAAGTTCCCCGGCCGCTACTGGGATTACCCGATCATGCTGCAGAGTTTGGAGCGGGGTTGGTTGCACGCGCTGACGCGGTTCTACCTGACCAACAACATCGGCCTGGAGGGGGGCGTCAACTACAGGCCGAATCCGAGGCTCAGGAAGTTCATGGCGAAGACCAATCCGCTGACCCGGCAGGTGCCGTCCCGGTTTCCCGAGGTTGCGTTGCGTCCGGAGGTTGCAGCGGCGGTCCGGCATTATGTCGCGGCCCGTGATCGCGCGGCGAGCCCCACCTGGCTTGATCGGGCGTACGCGGCCGTTCTCAAGGCGCGGGTAGGGGTGAAGTCATGAAGGCAAGATTTCCATCGGCGCCTCCCGCTGCCGCCCGGTTCAACGTGCTATGGGCCTGGCGGGAGTTTGTGCATGAGGTGCGCGCAGGCCTGGCGGCGCACGGGTTCAGCCCGTTCGACCGTCCCATGCTGCCCGGGCAACGGGGTAGTGACCGGATTCGTGAGTTGCTCAACCGGAAGGAGCCGATGCTGTGTGCCCGGTTCGGTTTCCTGGAACGGGACTGTGCGTGGTTCTTCCATCAACATCGCGCCGCGGGACAATTGTATCCCGAGCATGTGCTTCGCCGCATGGCGAACAATACCGGTTTCTTTCCGGCGACCCCCGGGAATCTTGACCGTTTTTCCCGCCTCTATCTGGATGCCGTGCAGGAAGTGGATCTGATGTGTGTCTGGATGATCGAGAACGAGGCC
>Ga0118677_10003363_pt1 | contig 30392 bp, 15 predicted proteins | sample AliMusrvi5mmetaG_FD_86154 | JGI IMG/M metagenome (GOLD analysis project Ga0118677, IMG submission 86154) | reverse complement strand
TCCTGGGTCGCCAAAAGCTTTCCAGCATCCACCGCTTTATCGTCAACCGTGCGGGTTGGCTGGCCGGACTCACCAAAACCAAAACAGCCAAGCCGATTTCACGCGCCCACCTGCCGCGTTTCCCCCGCTCGGAAGCTTTCGACCGGGGGTCGGGGGTGGTCTAAGGGCAGGGTCAACAACGGCGGAATGCCGTCCAACTGGGCCTTCCAGTAATTCAGTTGCCTTGCCAACACCTCGCCTTGCAGCCATTGCCGCCGGTGGCAAGCTTTTTTGCCAAATCCCCGGTTCGATAGAGTCTTGCCTCATAGTCAGGTGAGAAAGGATCGGGGATGAAGCGCTTTTGAGTCAGGTCAGGGCTTCCAAGATAGCCGAGCGCGACGCATCGGCCCCCCACAAAGAGTTCCCTCGTCCACCGGGTCTAGTTGTTCGTCCAGCAGGTGTAGCCTGACATCGCTTAAAGGTATGCCGATATTCGTGGCGTTGGCTGGGTCGGCATCGCTTTTCAGTAGCCGTTTGAAGGTGAGTTCGCCAGCCGTTTCGGTGATCGCAAACATATTAACCAGCCAGGGCGCATCCTCCCCGTGGCGCATGAACCAGCGGTGCAACGGTCCGGCCTGCACTGGCTCGCCGCTGAATATGACATAGCGAAGCGGCAAGGCTTGTGCTGTGCTTGTGGATTCTTCCGCCCAGGCCATTAGGCGGAATAACAAGGGGGGTCGCGCTGAGTACGGTGACACCTTCCCGGCAAACCGAGTCAAACAGCATTTCCGGCGATTTGACCGTATCGTCCGGCAATATGGCCAAGCGCCCCCCATGCAGCAGCGGCCCCCAGGTTTCCCACACCGAAAAGCCGAATGAATACGCATGCACTTGGCTCCAGACATCAGTGGGGCCAAATGACAAATGATCGGAACTGGCGGGAAACAGACGGGTGACATTGGCGTGGCTGACCATGACTCCCTTGGGCTTGCCGGTCGACCCCGAGGTGTAAATCACGTACATCAGGTCGCCGGGTTTCGCCGTGCCGGGCGGATCGCTGTCCTGACAGGTTGACAGACCCTCCGCGTCGCCGTCCATCAAAGTCACCAGAGGTATGGCATCGGCAAATTTCCCGGCGGTTTCACGGGTGGCAAGCAAATGGGCCAGTTTCGCATCCTGGGCCATATACGCCAGGCGGTCTACCGGATAAGGATGGGTCCAAGGGCAGGTAAGCCCCGCCAGCTTTCAGAATGGCTAAAATGCCGATGACAAAGTCTGCGCAGCGGGGTACCGACAAACCGACTAGGGTATTGGGTCCGACACCTTTGGACTGCAGGCAGTGGGCTAGGCGATTCGCCTGAAGGTTGACTTCACGATAAGTCAGTTGCAGGCCTTGGAAAGAAACCGCGATGTTACCGGGAGTCGCTGCCGCCTAGCGTTGAAACAATTCGTGCATGCAGCAGTTCTGGGCATAGTCAAGGCATTCGTTTCTGGACATATTTTCAATTGGTGAGGATGGTCTGGCTTATCTTCAAGTTTATCGGCGTGGCCGCGACCCAAGCTAACGGAAAAGCATCAGGCCTAAGACCTATATTCGGCGGAGGTCTTGGGCGTTTCGCTGATGCGGACGGCGACCACCTCGGGCCAGATTGCCTTGGCCCTGTCATATAAATACTTTGCCATATGTTCGGCAGTTGACGGACACGGCAGGATATTATTCAGATGGCGATGGTCCAGTTCTTTTTCGATAATGTCTTTGAATGGACTGAGGGCGTTGTAATCGACGACAAAACCAATCGGGTTCAAGGATTCCGCCGCAAGGACGATTTCCGCGATGTAATTGTGCCCATGCAGCCTACCACACGGATGACCGTCGGGGAGACCTTCTATGATATGGCTGGCGCTGAAGTGGAATTGCTTGGAGATCGTATACATGTTTTTTTATTTGGCAAGTTAATGGGTGACACAACGGGAGATGGATTAAGAAAACCGAATTCAGTGGCTACCCTTTTTTGTTAAGGAGTATGTTGATGGAGTGAAATGCCAGCATTATAATACATGGAATTATCATGGTCTGGTTCTCGGCAACGCGCCAGCAATTCTCAGTTTGGCGTAAACCAAAGGGTGGGGGAAACCGAGTCGGTCTTGGAAGCAGCGCCTTAGGCCTTGGATACAACATCAAGACCGACTCGGTTTAGCCGACTAAACCGCCGGCCACAATCTTTAGTTTTGGCTCAAAATGAGAATTGCTGAGAAACGTCGACTTGGCCGAATGTCATTGTGTTATACTGATAATAGAACTTTTCGTTTAGGCACTATTTAAGTAGTATTGGCAAATACGATGAATACAAAATGCGCCTTGGAACCACACGTTTTTCCGGACTGAACTCCCGGCCATCGACATCCTGCTGGCCGACGATGCCTTGCAATTCAAGCTGCTCACCAGACACCTCGGCATCTGCTCTAAAACCCTACCCGTTTTTTCAACTTGACCATTAAATCTGGAGAAAAACCATGGCAACACCCGATTCCAACATCTCGCTTGAAGACAAGCTCACGGAGGCCGCCCGCGCCGAGCGGCTGGCCCGCGCCCACAGCCTCGTCCAGAACTATGTGCTGGCCTCCGCCAGCATCGCCTTGGTGCCGGTGCCGCTGCTCGACCTGGCTGGCATCACGGCCGTGCAAGTGAAGCTGGTGCATAGCCTCGCCAAGCATTACGACGTGCCGTTCAAGGAAAACATCGCCAAGTCGCTGGTCGCCGCGTTGCTGTCCGGCGCTTCGTCCGTCCTCCTAGTCAAGGGGTTGGTCAGTCTCGCCAAGGCCATCCCAGTGCTGGGCACACTGGCCGGGGGCAGCATCGCCATCAGCGGCGCGTCGGTGACCTATGCGGTTGGCGAGGTGTTCATCCGGCATTTCGAGTCCGGCGGCACCTTATTGGACTTCGATCCGAAGCAGGTGAAGGGCTTGTTCCAACGGCTGCTGAAAAAAGACAAGGCAACCGAGGAGGTTGTCCATGAATCCGTTGCGGAAACGCCCGTCGATTCCACCCCCGCCGCCGTGTAAGCGGCCATTTGAACAGTGTGCGGCTTGCCGTCAGCGGAGCCGCACACCTTATTTGGCGTGTTTTGATGAGCATTTTTATCACTGCGGTCATGGCCCTGGCCCTGGGATTTGTGGCGGCTTTCGCGCTGCTGTTGGGCGGCTACTGGAAAGCACCGGAACTGCTTAAGCAGCAGATACTGGCACTTCCGGGGGCATTGTGGGCCGCTTGCAGGATGGCCTTGAAGGGGATCAAGCAAACGGTCTTGGCATCGTTTCGCAAACGGCATGCCCTGCCGGCCAAATTCCGCGACTGGGTGGCATGCGATTTGGGCGACCACCCGGCTTTGCAAGCTTGGCTGCTGTCCTTGCCGGAGCCAGGGTTCCAAGCGCTGACCCAAGGGACGGTGAGGTATTGCGTCGACTTGAAAATCGAACTGTCCTGGCTGGCGGAGCGGCACCTCGATGTGGCCCCGCCCGTGCAACAAGCCGCCAAGGCCATCGTCGTGGATTATCTGCAAGGCTGCTGGCAGGCCGTCTGCCACAAGGACGGCATCGCCCTGTTCGGCATCTACCATCAACTGGCCGCCAACTTGGCCGACACCCGGCAGATTGACTTGCGGCGGCGGCTGTTCACCCGCCTGGCCGCCTCGGGGCTGTCCGCGCCGGTGCCCCCTTACGAACTTATCATGGCCTCGGAACGGCAGCGGCAGGTGCTGGCGGCCAAGGCCATCCGCGAAGCCGCCGCCAAGGACTGGGATGCCTTCGCCAAACTGCTGGCCGAACTACTGGCCGACGGCGGCGAAGACTCGCCGTCCGGCCCGACGGCTTAAGCGTCGGCGGCTAACTGGTAGGTGCCCATACGGGGGATCACGGGGAAAAGCCCGCGAAACCACTTGATGCGTTTAACTGAAACCTGACTGGAGAAGACCATGGCGACACCCGATTCTGCTGTCTCGCTTGATGGCAAGCTTACCGCAGCCACCCGTGCCGAGCGGCTGGCCAACGCACACACCCTTGCCAAGCACTATGTCCTGGCCGCTGCCAGCACCGCGCTGATCCCGGTGCCCCTGGCCGACTTGGGTGCCTTGATGGCCCTGCAAGTCAAGCTGGTGCATGGCCTCGCCACGCATTATGCAGTGCCGTTCAAAGACAACCTCGCCCGGTCGCTGGTCGCCTCGCTGCTCTCCGGCGCGTCATGGAAGCTTGGCGTACTCGCCTTGTCCAGCCTTGCCAAGGCGGTTCCGGGGCTGGGCGGACTAGCCGGCGGCGGCGGCATGGCGGTCGTGTCCGCGTCGGTGACCTATGCGGTTGGCGAGGTCTTCATTCGGCACTTTGAGGCCAGCGGCAGCTTGCTGGACTTCGACCCGGCCAAGATGAAGGCACCGTTCCTGCTTGAGTTGCAAAACGGCCAGGCCGAAACCCATGAGCATGCCGAAATCCCCGACGAAGCCTCTGTAGAAACCCCGGCCGAAGCTTCTGGCCCGGCCCCCGCAGGAGAAGCGATTGCGGAAACGCTTGCCAGTCCCCCTTTGCCGGATACGCATGAGACCGGACAGTCCATGCCCGACGCTCCGCCGCGCGGGGACCTGTTGGAAGACATTGTCGGCATCGGCGAGGTCTTCGCCGGAAGATTGCGCGCAGCCGGCATTGGCAGTTTTGCCGAACTGGCCGCCTCGTCGCCGGAACGCATCAGGCAAATCGTCGGACACAGGGCACCATTGTCTGGCGAACCCATAAGCTCTTGGATTAAACAAGCCGATGACCTTGCCCTAGGCCGACATCCTCAAGGATTACCCCCTAAACCGAAACACAAGGAGACACCGCGATGAGCGACACCCCCAGCCAACTTCCCGACATCCCCGGCCTGGACATGGTCGGGCGCGGCATCTACCTGCGGCCACAGCAAGCTTTCGAACTGAAGGGAATCCTGTTTCGCCAAGCCAACCCCAAAATCTACCCCTCCAAAGAAACCGGCCTAGACTACCAGGTTCCAGAGGGTTATGAAGTGAACGACAGTCCACCCATGCCGGCAGCACAGGCGCTTAACCAGATGCGCATCGAAGAGTCCTGGGAGCGTTTCGAGAAGTCCACCAACCTAGACGTTTCGACCGCCATCGGCAACGGGCCGTTCAGTGTCGATGTCAACGCCAGCCAGACCGGGCAGTTGCGTTCCGAGGAAGAGGCTTATTATGCCCTGCGCAACTCCTTCATCCCGCTGTGGACGGTGTACATCCCCGACAACCGCCGGTTTGTCAATGAAGATTTCGACCTCGACATCCCCACGCCTTACGACCCGTTCCAGCGGCGCGCCTACGAGCGCTTCTTTGACCGCTTCGGCACCCATTACATCAAGCGCGTCTGGGTCGGCGGCAAGGCCATGCTGGCTTTCACCGTCGCCAAGTCCTCGGAGATGAGCAAGGACGACATCAAGGCCGGCATCAAAGCCAGCATGGTCGGCATGGGCTCGGCTTCAAGCAACGCCAGTTCAAACAGTGCCAAGGAAAAACTGCAAAGCAATTCCGAATGCACCGTGTTCGGCAAGGGCGGCGACGAGTTCAAGCTGGCAGCGCTCAGTTCCTTGGACGAGGCGCACTATAACGAATGGCTGACGACGATCAAAGACAACCCGCAAGTCATCGAATTCGACGCTTGCGGCATCTGGACGCTAGTCGACGACGACGACAAGGCCAAGGCCTTGCGGCAGGCGTACATCGAAGCCACCGTGTTCACGCCGTTGCGGGTGGTGTTCAACCTCGACCAAAGGGTGCATGTGTTCCGTGGCAAAAACTGCTTCTCCTACAACCCGGACACCGGCGAAACCACGCAGTCGCGACCGGTCAAGGAAAAATGGCCAATGCTGTCCGAGGTTGGCTTCGAGCAGGTGGATGCCGCCTTCCTGGGCAAATACCTCGTGTCGTCGAAGGGCGAAGACTTGAGCCGCAAACTGTATTTCTTCAACCGCGACCGATACATCCGCGTGGATGTCGATGGCATGGCCATCGACCCCGGCTACCCGAAAAGCATCGCCGAAGGCTGGCCGGGCGTACCCTTTGAGCGCATTGATGCCGCCTTGAACGTTTCGCCGGAAGCCTTGTATTTTTTCCTGGGCAACCAATACGTCCGCTTCAACATGCTGAAAAACCACGCAGAAGAGGGTTATCCCGAGGCCACGTCAAAACGCTGGGCCGGGCTGACCTTCGACCGCATCGACGCGGCGGTGTACTGGGGGAACGCCAAGGTATTCTTCTTTCGGGGCAACCAGCACATTCGCTATGACATGGTGACTCTCCGCGCCGACCCCGGCTATCCGAGATTCATCTTCGGCAATTACGTCGAGGACTGGAAGTTCTTCGACTGAGTACCCATCAGTCATGTCAATTTTTTTTACATCCCCGACGATGAAAGCCAAACCGTAGTAGTAGGGTACGCTGTGCGTACCATTCAGATTCTGGAAAGTACGCACACCCTAGATGCATACCGAGCTTTCATGGCAACCTAAATAGGTGAATTATGGCAGATACCAACCCAAAGGCCGCCCAAGCGGAACAAACCATCAAACATCACATGCTAGCCGCCGCCGGCATCGGCCTGGTACCTTTGCCTTGGGTGGAACTGGCCGCCTTGGCGGGCCTTCAACTCAACCTACTGCGCAGCCTGGCCGGCATTTACGGTGTCGAATTCTCCAGCCAAATCGGCAAGTCGGCCATCGGTGCCCTAGTCGGCAGCGACCTGTCGGTTTCCTTGTCGACCGGCCTGGGCATCCTAGCCAAAGGCCTGCCAGGCATCGGCTGGGCCGTCGGCGCGGCCAGCGGCGCCTTGCTCGGCGCTGCCTCCACCTACGCGCTGGGCAAAGTCTTCGTGCAGCATTTCGAGTCTGGCAACACTTTCCTCACCTTCGACCCGGACAAGGTCAAAGCCTACTATGCGCAGCAATACGAGCAAGGCAAGGAAGAAGTGCGGAAAAATTTCACGGGATTAAAGCCTTGAGTTTTGCTGAACTGTCACCCTGATTCGAACCAAGCCCAATCCCCTAACCAATCAATCGTCATGTCAATCAAAGTAGCCTTGCCCGATATAGTTGCCAGCCCGCGTCGTAGGTACTACACCTCATGAACCCTATCTTCGCCTTTACCTTCGGTGGGGGTGTTTTGGCAGTCTTGGCCACCTTTGCACAGCAGCACCGCCGACCCACGTTGCTGGACATGATTGGAACCACCGCTCCCGACAGCCAAAAGCAAAACCCGTTGGCGGACATCCCCAAGCCCTTGTCTTCCATCCGCGCCTGCGTTGAACGGTGGGACGGGCACTATCAATCCCTAATCCAGACCCGGCTCGACCCTTTCCTCATGGGCCGCTTGCGCAGCCAGCAGATGCTGGAACTTGCTGGCAGCAAACAACGGATTCTCGGCCGGCAGGAAAAACGGGTCAATCGCAGTCTGCTGTGGGGGTTTGGCGGGCTTGGGCTGATCGCGCTGAAGCGACTGACCGGCTGGCCGCTTGTCCCGGTCATCCTGGCCTTAGGTTGTTATATTATCTGGCCCGCATTGCGGGAGGCTTGGCGAGTCACCGCCGAGGAACGCCGCTTCAGCCTGCTGCACTTATTTTTCATTTACTTTGCTTGGTTATGGTTCGGCGGCAACTACTTGGCGGGTACGTTCGGCATCATTTTTGGCGGTTTTTGCATGAAAGTCGAACTCCTGACCCAGACGGTCACGCGCCATTCCCTGACCCATCTATTCGGCGAGCAGCCTGCGCAGGTGTGGGTGCTGCTGGACGGTGTCGAAATCGAGATGCCGTTTGAACAACTCCAACTTGGGGACATCCTAGTGCTAACCGCTGGGCAACAGGTTCCGGTGGACGGCGTGGTCGTGCAGGGCAACGCGACGATGGACCAGCACCATCTGACCGGCGAGTCGCAGCCCGTGGAAAAGGCCGTGGGCGACACGGTACTGGCCGCCACCCTAATGCTGGGTGGGCGCATCCACGTCCGCGTCGAAAAGACCGGGGCCGAAACCACCGCCGCGAAAATCGGCGATGTCCTCAACCACACCGTCGAACGCCAGGAAGTCCAACTTGCTGACGTATATAAAACGTTTGAATACACGCGATGGCCAATGCTGGCCGGCAGTGCGCTAGGCTGGCTGATCGGCGGACCGTCTAAGGCAGTTGCCATTTTGGGGTGTAATTACCTCACCAGCCAGATTCCACTTCGGCTTCTGACACTGTTAAACGGGCTGGGGTTCGGTGCCGAGCATGGCATTTTGGTCAAGGACGGGCGGGCGCTGGAACGGCTGCCAAGGATCGATACGGTGGTGTTCGACAAGACGGGCACCCTTACCTTAGACCGGCAGCAGGTAGTGCAAATCCATGCTTGCGCGAACTACGCCGAGGCCGAAGTGCTATGGTTTGCGGCCACCGCCGAGCAGCGCCAAACCCACCCCATCGCACAGGCGATCTTGGCGGCGGCGGCTGAACGGCAAATGGTCTTGCCTCCCTTGAGCGAGGCGCATTACGAACTCGGCTTCGGGCTCACGACATGGATGCAAGGGCAACGCGTGCGGATCGGCAGCGAGCGTTTCTTGGCGATGGAAAACCTAAGTCTGTCGGCCAGCCTGCGACAAGTTCAACACGCCGCCCACGCATTAGGCCAAGCACTGGTATTTGTGGCGGTCGGTGAGGAGCTTGCCGGCGCGGTCGAACTGGCGGCGACGCTGCGGCCCGAGTCCCAAGCGACCATAGAATTTCTCCGCAAGCAGGGCTTGGCGCTGTATATCATCTCCGGCGACCAGGAAGCCCCCACCCTCAAACTCTCCGCCGAACTCGGCATGAGCGGCTATTTCGCCAACACCCTGCCGGAACAAAAGGCAGAACGGATCAAAGAACTGCAAGCCCAAGGCAAGCAGGTGTGTTTCATTGGCGACGGCATCAATGATGCCATCGCCTTGCGTCAGGCCGAGGTTTCCATTTCGCTGCGGGGTGCAACCACGGTTGCCACCGATGCCGCCCAAGTGGTACTGATGGAAGACGACCTAGCCCAGTTGCGGACGCTGTGGGAACTGGCCCTGGGCTTTGAACGCAGCCTTGCCGACAACGCCCGGCAGGCCAAACAGCTGAGCCTGCTGGCCGCCGCCGGGGTGCTGGTGCTGCCTTTCAACTTCTGGGTGTCTGAACTCCTATGGGGTGTACAAATCATCAGTGGGGTAAGAACGGCCCAACGGCCCTTGCTGAGTGACCGAGGCAAGCCAAAATCGACTCGGTTTCTAAAACCGAGTCGGTCTGTTGTGGTTCCTGGGTAGGGATGGTGAGGGCAAATCGAAAGCCGCTTGACTTCTTCATCCTTCTATAGCCAAAAGCCACCACCATGGCTTTACGTTGTATGCGACTGCATGGCTTGGGCAATGCAGTCTTCCAGTTTTTCTGCCAAAATTTTCACATTGGGATTTACAAACATGCCCGTATGGTCGCCGGGAATCCAGTGTAACTCCTTGTTTCCCTGGATGATTGAACCCCATCCCAAGGTCGGGTCTTCGCGCTTTGCGGCATCGCCCTCGCTGGCTTGGAAAAAGCTTGCCTTGCCTAGATATGGCTTGGGTTCGTAACGACTGCCGGCAATAATATGCCCTCGGAACACGGCCAGCATACGCTTGGTCTGGTCCAGTGAGAAATCGACAGAGAGCTCACCCGCTTGTCTCGCCGATTCAACCATTCGCTTTAACTGTTCATCCTCGTCGAGGTGCGCTATAGTTTGGTGAAATTCCGGCAAATGCGGCACATCGCGCTTAAACAAATTGACAAACAGTAGGATGTCATTGGTGCATGTATCCGCTGGCTCAAATCTGGCATAGGAATCCAGCAAGCCCAGAAAGCCAACCCTATGCCCTTGGTCCAATAATTGTTGGGCCATTTCAACAGCGACGACACCGCCAAAACACCAGCCGCCGATCAAGTACGGTCCTTCAGGTTGGATTGTCTGCATGGCTTGAATATAGTGGGTTGCCATCGCCTCAACTTGGTCGAAAGGTGCTTGTCCTGCCTCCATTCCTTGCGACTCCAAGCCATAAAGCGGCTGATCGGCACTCAGGTGGTGGGCCAGATGCCGATACCAAATGACGGTTCCCGCTCCCGGATGCACGAGGAAAAGCGGTGTTTTATCACCGCTTGGTTTTAATGGAACCAGCGTTGACCATTCATCGGACGAATAAGATTTGTGCCAGAATTCTGCCAGTTGGGCAATGCTGCCGTATTGGAACAACTGCCTTAGCTGCAACCGTTTGCCCAAAGTGCGCTCGATCCGGGCAATCAACGAGGTTGCCAACAAAGAATGCCCGCCGACGTTGAAAAAGTTGTCGTGTACACTGATTGGGTTGACTTGCAGCACATCCTCCCAGATCAACAATAACTGCAATTCCAACGCTGTGCGAGGTGCAACCACCGCAGAAAAAGTATGGCTTCGCAGCGTGTCCGGTGCGGGCAGCGCTTTGCGGTCGATTTTGCCGTTGGGGGTTAGCGGCAGGCTGTCCAGAATCATGAAACTGGCGGGGATCATGTAGTCGGGGAGTTTGGCTTTGAGCCCGTCGCGTAGGCTATCAATGAATAGAGGTTCGTTAACGATTGATGATTGACCCTCGGCAATTGTCAGGTAAGCCACCAGCCGTTTGTTGCCGTCCGCTTCATACAGACTGACCACGGCTTCTTTGACGTGTTCAAACTGGCCCAGCACCGCCACGATTTCGCCGAGTTCAATGCGGAAGCCACGCAGTTTAATCTGGTGGTCGATGCGCCCTAAAAATTCCAGATTGCCGTCGGGTAGCCATCTGGCTAAATCTCCCGTTTTGTAAATCCGTTCAGTGTTGCCAAACAATTCGGCTTCGATGAACTTTTCCGCCGTCAATTCGGGGCGGTTCAGGTAGCCTCTTGCCAGTCCATCGCCTGCAATGCACAGCTCGCCGGGGATGCCCGGAGGTTGGGGTTGCTGTTGGGCATTCAGGATGTAAATGCGGGTGTTGGCGATGGGCTGGCCGATGGCCGGTTTGTTTCCGTCGGGTAGACATTGAAAGACACTCGCACAAACTGTGGTTTCCGTCGGGCCGTAAGCATTAACGACGCGCCGTTCCTGTCGTGCCCATTTAGTGACAAGTTCAGTGGGGCAGGCTTCGCCCGCGACCACCAGATATTTCAATTCGGACACATCGTCAACCGACATCGCATTGACAACAGAAGGCGGCAATGTCGCATGGGTAATCGCTTGCCTTTGCAACACCGCCTTTAAATTAGATTGAATATCATCCTTGGAGGCAAGATGCAGTCTACTCCCGCCACTTAAGGACATGAGAACTTCCCATGTAGCCGCGTCAAAACTCAGCGAGGCAAATTGTAAAATACGGCTTTCTGTGTTGGTCTGGAAATAGCGCTGCTGGAACAGCGTCAAATTGACAGCCCCCCTATTTTCTAGCATCACCCCTTTTGGCTTGCCGGTTGAGCCTGAGGTGTAAATGACATACGTCAAATCACAGGCCGCGCTTCTTGCGGGTAGGTTTTCACTAGGCTGGTCGGCAACATCGGTTTCATCCAGACACAGCACCACGCAGTCATGTTCCAGTCCGTCCAATGCCAACGCTTCCGTCAAATGGCTTTGGGTCAGTAATAACCCAGCTTGGCTGTCGTCCAGCATGTAGCGGATGCGGGCGGCGGGATAGCTTGGGTCTATCGGCACATAGGCCCCGCCCGACTTGAGTATCGCCAGCAAGCCGATGACCATCTCCAAGGAGCGTTCTACCGCTATGGCAATTAGGGGATTGTTGGTTAATAAGGGCTGTCCATCCGGTTTTGCAAGGCCCAGCAGGTGACGGGCAAGCCGGTTGGATTTGGTGTTAAGCTGCCGGTAGGTTAAAGATTGGTCTTCAAAAATCACGGCAATATTGTCGGGAGTGGCCCCGACCTGCGCCTCAAACAAATCGACGATGGTTTTGTCTTGCGGGTAATCGGTTTTGGTGTCGTTCCAGGCTTGCAGTTGCCGAATCTCGCCCTCGGTCAGCATCGGCACAGTGCCTATGGCTTGCTGCGGATTCGAGGTGAGGGCATCCAGCAGAGCCTCGAAATGCGCCGCCATGCGTTCAACGGTTTTCGCCTCAAACAAGTCTGTGGCATATTCCCAGTAGCCGTGAAATTGCCCGCCCTGTACGGCAATGCTCAAGGTCAGGTCAAATTTGGCAACCGGGTAATCGGTTTCTAAAAATCCAAACTCCAAACCCGGTAATTCCAACTCGGCCGTTTCATTGTTTTGCAGCACAAACATCACTTGGAACAATGGGCTGTGGCTCATGCTGCGCGTGGGCTTTAGCGTGTCCACCAGCATTTCAAACGGCAGGTCTTGATGGGCATAGGCATCCAGGCAGGTTTGCCGCGTGGCTTGTAATAATTCGATAAAGCTTTGTTCCGGATCAAGCTGGCTGCGCAATACCAAGGTATTGACGAAGAATCCGATCAAGTCTTCCGTGTGGCCATGGGTGCGGTTGGCAATCGGGCTGCCCACGCAAATATCGTTCTGACGGCTATAGCGCGACAGCAAGAGTTTGAACGCGGCAAGCAGGGTCATGAACACCGTCACACTCTGTTGTTTGCTCAACTGGTTGATGGCTAGGCTGAGTGTTGCTGGCAGGGAATGGCAATAATCGGCACCTTGGTAACTTTGCTGCGGCGGACGGGGTTGATCGGTGGGCAGTTCGAGTAGCTCTGACATGCCCACCAGTTTTTGCTTCCAATAATCGACTTGCTGTTGCAACACCTCGCCTTGCAGCCACTGCCTTTGCCAAAAGGCATAGTCGCTGTATTGAATGACCAGCGGCGGCAAATCCGGCTGTCCGCCTTGGGCAAAGGCGGTGTAGGCGTGTTGCCAGTCGCGGATGAACACGCCCATCGACCAGCCGTCGCTGGCGATGTGGTGCATGTTCAGCAACAGCACGGATTGATTGTCGGCCAACAGCAATAGATCGGCTTTGAACAACGGGCCACGGGCCAGATCGAACGGGGCGACGGCGTGGGCTGTGGCGAGGGCTTGCACGAGTTCCCCCCTTTGTAAAAGGGGGGTTAGGGGGGATTTACCCTCAGCAATCATGAACGTTTCGGCAGCAAATCCCCCCTGCCCCCCCCATTCGGCAAACTCAGGACAGGCTTTTGCAAAGGGGGGTAAACATGCACAGAAATCGTCCAACTGGCGTAAGTCATGGACGTGCAGGGCTTCAAGGGCTTCCATCGGCAAGATACGCACCGTGGCCTGACCGTCTTGGGCCGGAAAACAATAGCGCAGGCTCTCGTGGCGTTCCAGCAACCAGTGTAGGCTGTGGCGCAAAGCGTCCACATTCAACGCGCCGGACAAGCGCAAGGCCATCGGCATGTTGTAGGTCGCGCTGGCTTGACCCTCAAACTGGTCGAGGAACCACAGCCGCTGCTGCGCAAAGGACAGTACCCTGGGGGCATCGGCGGCTTGCCTTTCTATCGGCGGCAGGCGCACCGCGCCGGTGGCCGCGTCAATGGCGGCGGCCAACTCGGACAACCGCGGATGCTCGAACACCGCGCGGATCGGCAATTCGACTTGGAAAGCCTCGCGGATGCGGGCGACGAGTTTGGTCGCCAGCAGCGAATGCCCACCCAGTTCAAAGAAGTTATCCTGTCGTCCGATGGACTCGCGCTTGAGTACGCCAGTCCACAGCGCCGCAAGCAGGTCTTCGGTCGGCGTGGCAGGCAGGTTCAACCCGGCGGTGGCTGCAAACTTTGGCGCGGGCAGCGCCTTCCGGTCGATCTTGCCGTGCGGCGTCAGCGGCATGGATTCCAACGGCACAAACACCGAGGGTACCATGTAATCGGGCAGCGTAAGTTGGACGAACTCACGCAACGCCAAGGCCAGTTGTTGGCCCATGGCAGGGTCTCTGGCCGGATTGTTGGCATAGGCTTGCCAAGGCCTAGGCGCATGGCCCGCCTCGCCAAGCTGCGGCAAGCCCCAAGGCTCCGCTTGAGTTTGCAGCACGGCGCAAAAATGATAGCGTCCGCTGTAACTGATGTCGCAGGCTTTGCCCAACTCCCCCGCCAACGTGCGGAACGCTTCCGGCTCCACCCCGCCGTCCAGCTTGGCCAGGGCCAAGCGGAATGCCGCCAAATTCCCTTCCAGCCCGTTCAGCCAGTTGAGCATTTCCCTTTCCGCCCAAACCCGCGCATTGGGGATGTTGGCGATGCCGATGTTTGCGGACGGACTTGCCTCCAACAATTGGCGCACTCGGGCCAAACTCAGTTGCTCCTGCTGCCAATCCAGCCATTGAATCGGATTCAATTGAGCGGGTCCGCCGCCGATGCGCAGGGTCACATCGTACCGGAAGCAGCTCATTTCATTATGGGCCAGGCCCGATTTGAGTTGAATCTGGACGTGGGTGATGTGCTGCAACCGGGTGGTCAGGGCCATGAATAAATCGGGGTCAACCAGCAGTTCCTTTTCGTTGGCCACAGAATCCCGCACCCGTTGCCGCAAGGCTTCGGCCGTCACCGCATCGTCGGCCTGGTGGCATTGCACCGAGGCATGGAATGCCTCCAGCAGCGGGTAATTGCGGATGTCGCCGATGAATAAAGAACCGCCCGGTGCGACGAGGCGGGTTGCCTTGTCCAACACCGTCATCAAATAATCAATGGACGGGAAATACTGGATGACGGAGTTAAGGATGACGGTGTCGAACGGGCCAGACCCAAGGCCATCAAGCTGGTCGGCAGTCCTTTGCAACAGGCTGACCTTGGCACCATGCTCCCAGGTTTTCATCTGCTGTTCAATGCGCTCCAAGGCCGGTCGGGAAATGTCAATGCCTGTGTATTGCCGGCATAAAGGGGCGACGCGGAACAATATCATGCCGCTGCCGCAGCCAATTTCCAGCACGTTCTTCGGTTGAGCCAATAAAATTCGCTCCACCGCACCCTCCAGCCATTCCTTCATCTCCGGCTGCGCGATGGGCAACCCGGTGTAACTGCTGTTCCAGCCGGTCGTGTTGAATGTGGCTTCGACCTCGGCGGCAACGGGCTGCCGGTAGGTTTCGTCAAAGAGTTGCTGCCAAAGCCCGACTTGTTTGTGTTGGGACTCACCGTCAACGGCATCGCCGGAGGTCTTTGGTACGAAATAGGCCAGTAGGCACTTGTCGCCCACATCTTCCCGGGCGACGACCACGGCTTCTTGCACGCAGGGGTGTCGGTTGATGGTGGCTTCAATTTCGCCCAGTTCAATCCTAAACCCGCGCAGTTTGATTTGGTGGTCAAGCCGCCCTAAGAACTCAAGATTGCCGTCGGGTAGCCAGCGGGCCAAGTCGCCAGTCTTGTAGATTCGTTCACGTTTACCGAACAGTTCCACCTCGATGAATTTTTCGGCGGTTAGCTCGGGGCGGTTCAAGTAGCCCCGCGCCAGACCGATGCCCGCAATACAAAGCTCGCCGGGGATGCCGATGGGCTGGGGTTGGTGCCGGACATCCAAAACGTACACTTTGACATTGTCAATGGGCCTCCCGATGCTGGGGGGAGCCGCATGGGGATGGACCAGTGCCGACGTGGTGACGACGGTGTTTTCCGTCGGGCCATAGTTGTTGATCAACGGGCAGGGCAAGGCATTGGGGCAATGGAGCAATCTGTCCCCGCCGGTTAACAACACGCGCAACCGGGTTGCGTTTGCAGCAAAATAGCCTGAGTCGCTATTGATAATGGGCGTAGGCAGGAAGCTGATGCTGATGTCGTTTTCATTCAGCCTATCCCAGAGGTTGCCTTCCATCAGCGTCTCAAGGCTGGCAGGCATGACACTGGCCCCGGACATCAGATAGGGCCATAGTTCCCATACCGAGGCATCAAAAGCGCTGTTGGCAAGCAATGTCGCCCGGTCGGTTGATTGAACGGCAAACGCCCTGATGTGCCAGCCACACAGGTTCACCAGACTTTCATGTTCGATCATGACGCCCTTGGGCCTGCCCGTGGAACCCGAGGTGTAAATCACATAGGCCAAATCCTTGGAACTGCTTCTTGCCGTCGGGTTTGCGGACGGCTGGCCGGACAAGTCCACTTCGTCCAAATACACCAAGGCGCACTGGTGCTGCAATCCGTCTAAACCCAACGGTGCGGCCAGGCTGCTTTGCGTCAGCAACAGCGGTGCCGAACTGTCTTCCAACATGTACTGGATGCGGGAGGGTGGGTAGCCCGGGTCTATCGGCACATACGCCCCGCCGGCCTTGAGGATGGCCAGCAATCCAATGACCATGCCGAGCGAGCGCTCGACGGCGATAGCGACCAGCGGGTTGTCGGCCAGCAGGGCGTTGCCTTCCGGGGTTTTGAGTCCTAACAGGTAATGGGCCAGTTGGTTGGCTTTGGCGTTGAGTTCCGCGTAGCTCAGGCTCTGATTGCCAAACACCAAGGCGGTGTTGCCGGGGGTTTGTTCCACTTGGCGCTCAAACAAGCCGACAATGGTTTGGCCTTGCGGATAGTTGGCTGCGGTGTTGTTCCAGGCTTGCAGTTGTTGGGTTTCCGCTTCCGTCAGCAGCGGCAGTTGGCTTATGGGTTGAGCCGGGTCGCCGATGGCGGCGGCGAGCAGAATGTCAAAATGTTCCGCCATGCGCACTATCGTTTCGCGCACAAACAGGTCGGTGGCGTATTCCCATCTACAGTGCAATTGCCCGTCCCACTCTTGCACGAAGAGGGTCAAGTCGAATTTTGCTATGGGATAATCCAGATCGAAAAAATCAAGCTCCAAGCCGGGCAAAACCGGCCGGGAGGATTCATTGTTCTGCACTACAAAGGCTACTTGAAACAAGGGGCTGTGGCTGAGGCTGCGGGTCGGCTGGAGTTGTTCGACCAGCATTTCAAACGGGATGTCCTGGTGCGCATAGGCATCCAAACAGGTGTGGCGGGTGGCTTGCAGCAAGTCGATGAAACTCTGTTGCGGACCGACTTGGCTGCGCATCACCAGGGTGTTGACAAAAAACCCGATCAAATCTTTGCTTTGGAGGGAAGTGCGGTTGGCTATCCCGCAGCCGACACAGATATCCTCTTGCCGACTGTAGCGCGAGAGCAGCACAAAAAACGCCGTCAGCAATGTCATGAACACCGTTGCGCCCTGTTGTAGGCTAAACACGGCCACCGCACGGCTCAGATCTGGCGACAGGCTGCGGCAATACTCGGACCCCTGAAAACTTTGCCGGGAGGGGCGCGGCTTGTCGGTGGGCAGTTCCAATAATTCAGGGTGGCCTGCGAGTTGCCGGTGCCAGTAATCCTCTTGCTGCCGCAACACCTCGCCTTGCAGCCACTGCCTTTGCCAAAAGGCATAGTCGCTGTATTGAATGACCAGCGGCGGCAAATCCGGCTGTCCGCCTTGGGCAAAGGCGGCGTAGGCGTGTTGCCAATCACGCATGAACACGCCCATCGACCAGCCGTCGCTGGCGATGTGGTGCATGTTCAGCAACAGCACGGATTGATTGTCGGCCAACAGCAATAGATCGGCTTTGAACAACGGGCCACGGGCCAGATCGAACGGGGCGACGGCGTGGGCTGTGGCGAGGGCTTGCACGAGTTCCCCCCTTTGTAAAAGGGGGGTTAGGGGGGATTTACCCTCAGCAATCATGAACGTTTCGGCAGCAAATCCCCCCTGCCCCCCCCATTCGGCAAACTCAGGACAGGCTTTTGCAAAGGGGGGTAAACATGCACAGAAATCGTCCAACTGGCGTAAGTCATGGACGTGCAGGGCTTCAAGGGCTTCCATCGGCAAGATACGCACCGTGGCCTGACCGTCTTGGGCCGGAAAACAATAGCGCAGGCTCTCGTGGCGTTCCAGCAACCAGTGTAGGCTGTGGCGCAAAGCGTCCACATTCAACGCACCGGACAAGCGCAAGGCCATCGGCATGTTGTAGGTCGCGCTGGCTTGGCCCTCAAACTGGTCGAGGAACCATAGCCGTTGCTGCGCGAAGGACAGGACTTTCGGGGCGTCGGCGGCTTGGGCTTCAATCGGGGGCAAGCGAATAGCACCCTTAGCCGCTTCGATGGCGGTGGCTAAATGGCAAAGTTCTGGATGTTCAAACACCGCACGGATCGGCAATTCGACTTGGAAGCCCTCGCGGATGCGGGCGACGAGTTTGGTCGCCAGCAGCGAATGCCCACCCAGCTCAAAGAAGTTATCCTGCCGTCCGATGGATTCGCGCTTGAGCACACCCGCCCACAGCGCCGCCAGCAGATCTTCGGTCGGCGTGACGGGTTGGCTGAAACCGGTTGCAGATTCAAACTCTGGGGTGGGGAGGGCTTTGCGGTCGATCTTGCCGTTCGGTGTCAGCGGCAGCCGGTCCAGCAGGACGAACTGGGCCGGGACCATGTAGTCGGGCAGGCGGGACTTGAGGAAAGTGGATAGTTGCGAGTGGATAGTGGAGAGTAAATCAGCATCCCTTTCTAACCGTGCCTGCTTTTCGCCATCCACTAACCACCGTGGACTGACCACGACATAGGCCACCAGCCTAGGGTTGCCATCACCTTGGTACAGCGACACGACGGCTTCTTGAACTGACTCGTTCTGTGCCAGCACGGCTTCGATCTCACCCAACTCGATGCGGAAACCGCGCAGCTTGACTTGGTGGTCAATGCGGCCCAAGAACTCCAAGTTGCCGTCGGGCAGCCAGCGGGCCAGGTCGCCGGTCTTGTAGATTCGTTCACGTTTACCGAACAATTCCACTTCGATGAATTTTTCGGCGGTCAGCTCGGGGCGGTTCAAGTAGCCCCGCGCCAGACCGATGCCCGCAATACAAAGCTCGCCGGGGATGCCGGGGGGTTGGGGCTGGTTGCCGGAATCCAAGATGAAAATATGATAGTTGGGCGCAGGTTTTCCGATTGGGACTCTGCGCTCACCTTCAGAGGCGCGGGTAAATGGATAAAAAGTTGCGCATACCGTTGCTTCCGTTGGCCCATAGCCGTTGATAATGTAGAGTTCATCTGACAGATATCGAAATTCTTGCAGCACCTTTTGCGCTATGGGTTCAACACCCACTAAAAGTCGTTGTAAAGGGTTCCCTCTACTTTTCAATGTATTGCCAATCGATTCCAACAATGCAGGTGCTATGTATGTGGAGGAAATCTGATTCTCAACCAAATAACTCGCAAATAAATCCGTTTCCAATAATGTCTCACGGGATATGACATGAAGCGTTCCACCGAAACAAAGCTGGCTGAAAACCTCCCAGACAGATACGTCAAAGCTAAATGGAACGGTAAATGTTCCTCGCAATGGTTTTGTATGCGGTGCATTTTTCTCAAACCCATACAAATGATTTACAACAGTGTGATTGTCAACCATCACCCCTTTGGGCCTGCCCGTGGAACCCGAGGTGTAAATCACATAGGCCAAATCCTTGGCACGGCTTCTTGCCGTCGGGTTTGCGGACGGCTGGCCGGACAAGTCCACTTCGTCCAAACACACCAAGGCGCACTGGTGCTGCAATCCGTCCAAACCCAACGGTGCGGTCAGGCTGCTTTGTGTCAGCAACACCGGCACCGCGCTGTCCTCCAGCATGTACTGGATGCGGGAGGGCGGGTAGCTGGGTTCTATCGGCACATACGCCCCACCGGCCTTGAGAATCGCCAGCAGGCCAACGACCATGTCAGGTGAGCGTTCGACCGCAATGGCGACCAGCGGATTGTTGATTAGTAACCCAGCCCCGGTTGGCGTTTTCAGACAGAGCAGATAATGCGCCAGCCGGTTGGCCTGCTCATTTAGCTGGCGGTAGCTTAGGGATTGTTCCGCAAAGACTACGGCAAGCTTGTCGGGCGTTGTTTGCACTTGGATCTCAAACAAATCAACAATGGTTTTATCGCGGGGATAATCCGTCGCGGTGTCGTTCCACGCTTGCAATTGCCGCCGCTCGTCGGCACTTAGCAGGGATAAATCCCGCAATTGGCTTTCCGGGTTGTCCGCCATGCCTTGCAATAATGTGGTCAGGTGACCAAGCAGACGGTGCATTGCCTCGCTGTCGAATCGTGCGGCATCGTATCTGAGCGAAAACTTTAATTGTTGGTCTGGAATGCAGATCAGATTGAGTGGGTAATTGCTGCGTTCCAAACTGTTGAAGCCAGTGATCCTGATGCTTTGCCCGGCGGCCGGCTCATCTTTAAAGGGGTAGCTTTCAAAGACGACTATGCTGTCGAACAAGGCTGCGCCTTGGGGTACGTTGCTCAGTTTCTGGATATCGGCCAATGACACCTGCTGATACGGTTCCTGCTCCATCGCTTCGGTCTGCAAGCCGTTCAGCCAAGCCATCAAAGGCCTATCGGGCGTTATTTGCACACGTAGAGGCACGGTATTGATAAACAGCCCCACCATGGCGGTCACTCCGTTCATCGCCGGGGGGCGGCCGGAAACCACAACCCCGAACACGATATCTTGCACATTACGGTACTTTGACAACAACAAAGCCCAGGCACCTTGCACGATATTATTCAGGGTCAGATGGTGCTGTTTCGCCAGCGCCTGCAATTGCCCAGTCACGGCAAGCGACAGTCGAACCGATGCTTCCGCAGGGACAGCCAGTGTTGCCGGGGCCTTAGTGGCGGGCAGGCCGATGGTCAAGGGTGGGGGGACAGAAAAACCCTGCAATCTGCTTTGCCAGAAAGCCTCGCCTGCCGCCTGGTCTTGGTTCTGTAGCCACAGGATGAAATCCCGGTACGGGCGCACCGGGTTCAGGTGTAGCGTGATGCCCTGCTGGCGGGCCTCATAAATGGCCATCACTTCATGCAGAATGATCGACATGGACCAGCCGTCAAACAACAGATGGTGGTGGCTCCAGAGTAGTTGCCAGCATTCTTCGCCCAGCCGGATCAGGGTAAAACGCATCAGCGGCGCTTCGTCGAGCGCAAAACCCTGTGCTTGGTCAGCCAGTAAAAGCGCATCTAATTTATCCTGTTGTCCGGCTGCCAAGTCGGTTTGCCAGTCAAGCATCACCCAAGGCAATTCAACCTGTTTGCTGACGACTTGCACCGTTTCATCCATTTCTTCCCAATGGAAGGAACTGCGCAACGCGGAATGGCGTTGCGTGACATCCAACCAAGCCTGTTGCAGCGCCTCTACATTGAGGCGGCCTTGCATTTCCAATAGTAGCTGTTCGAAATAAACCCCGGATTGACTCTCATACAAAGTATGGAACAACATGCCTTGCTGCATCGGCGACAGTTCATAAATATCTTCAATAACTTTTTCGATCATGTTTTATCTCTTTGTCTTGAGCTTGGATACGAGTTTATCAAGCTTATTTTGGCTCAGGCTGCGGGCCGAAAAATCGGATGGCGTATAACTGCCAGATCCAGGCGACTGGCAATGGAGAATCAGTTTGCGCAAGGCTTGCAGGTAATCCTGTGCCAGTTTTTCGATTGTGTCTGGCCGATGCAGGTTTTTGCTATACTCCCAGCGTATTTCCAGTCGGTTGTCGCCGATCAGGCCACTGACCGCCAGCACGTGGCTGCGCTGGCCTTGCTGGCTTGCATCCGACTTCCATTCCGCCCTGTTGGCAAAATCACCGGAAGCGGAAGTCACACGGTCGAATTGTCCCAGATAGTTAAAGCTCAACTCTGCTTCAGGCAATTTCGACATGTAGTTATGAATCTCGGCATCGCGATTGAGGTAACGCAGCATGCCGTAGCCCATGCCGCGCTTGGGTACAGCGCGGAGTTGTTCTTTAATCGCTTTCATGGCCTCTCCCGGATGGGTTGATGGCAGTTCAAGCGTCACGGGGTACAGGCTGGTCAGCCAACCGACAGTGCGCGACAAGTCCATGTCATCAAACAAGTCTTCGCGGCCATGGCCTTCTAGATCGACGCGCAGTGCCATTTGCCCCGTCCAGCCGTGGATGCACAGGGACAAGGCCGTCAGCAACACATCATTGATCTGTGTGTTGTAGGCCGCTGGCACTTCCTGCAATAGGGCACGGGTTTCCGCTTCGGTCAGAAATAACGTCACATAATCGGCTGAACGGATATTGTTGAACACATCGGCATCGTTGTAATCAACTGGCAAAGCTTGGGGTGCTTTAACTGTTGCAGTTCTTCCCCAATAATCCAGTTCCGCAATGACCTCGGCGGATTGGGCATGGCGGTTCAAACGCAGACTCCAGTCTTGGAATGAAGTCGTTTTGGCGGGCAACTGGACGGGTTCATTACCCTCTAGTTGCTGGTAAACCGTTGCCAAGTCTTCCAGCAGGATACGCCAGGAAATGGCATCGACCACCAGATGATGCGCCACGATCAGCAGATGCCGACTTTGCGCATGGCCGCCTACAAACAGGGCGGCGAGCATGATTCGCCCTAGGCTGAAATCCAGGCTGGCTTGCAGACCGGCATCCGCCTGCCGGATTGCTGACTTTTGCTGTTCGGCAGTGCCTGCGGGGAGTTCAATCACTGTAAAAGGAATGTCGCCAGCCAGCGCCGAATGGGTTTGCTGCCAGCCATCGTCGCTGCGAGTAAAACGCAGGCGCAAGGCATCATGCTGTTGCAACAATCTCCGCAGGGTTTGCTTTAACACGTCCGCATCCACATGGGCGGGCAATTCCAGCAAGACGGACTGATTGAAGAAATGCGCCTGCGGCAGGTGTTGCTTGAAGAACCAGTGCTGGATGGGAGTCAGGGGAACATCGCCAGTTGCCAAACTTTGGTTGGCAATTGTTGTACGGCCTCCTCCCTGGGTCACCACTGCCGCAAGCTGGGCAATGGTCTGATTCTGGAATAATTGCTTGGGCGTAAATTGCAACCCAGTCCGGTTGGCGTGGGAAAGCATCTGAATACTGATGATCGAATCACCGCCCAATTCAAAGAAATTATCGTGGATACTGACGGACGCCAACCCCAACACCTGCGACCAGGTCGCGACCAGTTTTTCCTCAATCTCGTTGCGTGGCACCCCCCGCCCGCTTTCAGCCGGGCTATGTTCCGGTGGCGGCAAGGCTTTGGTGTCTATTTTGCCGCTTGCCGACAGGGGAATATCGTCCAGCATGACAAAAGCCGTGGGTATCATGTAGACCGGAAGTTTCTGTGTCAGGTACTGCCGCAAAGTTTCGTTATCCAGCGTGGTTTGCCGTTGCGCAACCAGATAGGCAACCAGGCGTTTGCTGCCGGGCGTGTCCTCGCGTACCGTGACGACGGACTGCATGACCGCCGGGTGTTGGTTCAGGGCAGTTTCGATTTCTCCCAGTTCAATGCGCAACCCCCTTATTTTCACCTGCGTGTCGGTGCGCCCCAGGAATTCGATATTGCCATCCGGGCGATACCGAACCAAGTCCCCGGTTTTGTAGAGGCGTGCGGCAGGGTTCTCGCTGAAGGGGTCGGCGATAAATTTTTCCGCCGTCAGTTCGGGCCGGTTTAAATACCCTCTAGCGACTCCAATGCCACCAATGTGCAGTTCACCCGAGACACCGATGGGGGCTGGTCGGCCGTGGCTGTCCAGAATGTAAGTTTGCACATTGGCGATGGGGCGGCCAATCGGGGCCTCCCGGCCTTCCAACAATACGTCTGGTGCAGTCAAATCACCCGCAGTCGCCACCACGGTGGCTTCTGTCGGGCCATAGCTGTTCAACAATTTTGGCATAGGGCCAACTTTTTCCAGCCATTGCCGGATGCGCTCCGGCAAAGCACGTTCGCCACCCAAAATGACCAGACGCAGAGAGTCGGGCAAGCCGATATTGCCATCGGCCAATTCTTGAGTGAGCAAATGCCAGTATGCCGTTGGCAAATCCCAAACCGTCAGCCCAAAATCCTTAGAGTAACCGACGAAAGCAGCCACTGAATCCAGCATATCCGGCTGACGCAATATCAATTTCGCCCCACAGCCCAAACAGGGGTAAATTTCCTCCGCCGCCGCGTCAAAACTGATGGAGGCAAATTGTAGTACTCGGTCATTTGGCCCAATCCCGTAGAGGTCAATGGCTGCCAGCGTGAAATTGACCAGACTGGCATGCTCAACCATCACCCCTTTGGGCTTGCCGGTTGAACCGGAGGTGTAAATCACATAGGCTAAATGATAGGCACTTACCGGAACCCCAGGGTTATCGGCACTGCACTGCGCTATCGTCTCCCAATCCGTATCTAGGCAGATCCGCTGCACCGGATGTTGTGTCGTGATCTGATCTTGTTTACTGTTGGTGAGCAATACCGAAACATGCGCATCATCCAGCATGTAGCTTAAACGTTCGGCGGGATAGCTGGGGTCCAATGGCACATACGCGCCACCCGCTTTAAGAATGCCGAGCAGGCTGACGACCATTTCCAGCGAACGTTCGACGCATAAGCCAACCAGCACATCCGTGCCAATATTTGAAGCAAGCAAATAATGCGCAAGCTGGTTCGCCTGCCGATTCAACTCGCGGTAGGTCAATCGGCGTTGCCCGTCAAGAACAGCGATTGCATCCGGCGTTTTCCCAACCTGGGCTTCAAATAATTGGTGAATGCAGCCCGTGCCGGTCGCATAGGGCGCGGAAGTCTGATTCCAATCATGCAGCAGTTGTTGTTTCTGTTGCGCTGTCAGCACGTCCAGTTCGGATAAGTGTGCGTTAAGGTTTTGCAAGGCATCCCCAAGCACCGTCTGATACGCATCCATCATGCGCCGGATGGTTTTTGGGTCGAACAAGTCAAGGCTATATTCCCAGACTAAGGTGATGCCGTCAGTCTCCTGAGTCTCTGCCGCTTTACTGGAATGCTGCCCCAGACGCTGCTCCGAACGGGGAATCACCACCACATCCAAGTCAAACTTTGCCGAGTGATTGCTAACGGTTTCATGAAGGCTGACATCAACCCCCGGAATTTTACTCAAATCCGGCAGTTGCGCGTCGTGGAAGCTAAACATGACTTGGAACAATGGGTTGTAACTGAGGTTGCGTATCGGCTTTAAGGCTTCCACCACTTTGTCAAATGGCAGGTCTTCGTTGTCGTAGGCTTCCAACGTGACGTGGCGTACTTGCCTGAGCAAATCGTTGAAGGTCGGATTGCCCGACAAGTCGGTGCGCAACACAATGTTATTGACCACCATGCCAATTAAACCTTCAGTTTCCAGTGCGCGGCGGTTGGCGACTCCCGAGCCGATGCACAGGTCGTCCTGTCCGCTGTAACGGTGGATCAGCACTAGGAAAGCCGCAGTCATGCCCATGAACAGAGTGACTTTTTCCCGTGCGCTGAATGTCCGCAAGGCTTTGCACAAGCCCAGCGGCAGTTCCATCCGCTCCATTCCGCCACGGAAACTTTGTTCCGGGGGGCGTGGACGGTCATACGGCAGTTCCAGCAACGGTGGGCTGCCCGCCAGTTTTTGGGTCCAGAACGCCAGTTGCGCCCGAGCGGTTTCGCCCTCGGCCCAGTGCCGCTGCCAATGGGCGAAATCGGCAAACTGTGGCGGCGGCGCAAGAAATGGAGAGGGGCGGCCTTGAACAAAGGCAGTGTAGATGGCCAGCATTTCCCGCAAGAATATATTGAATGACCAGCCGTCATGCACCATGTGGTGTTCGACGTGCACTAACTCGTGTTCTGTTTCGCTTAACCTAATCAGTTGCCAGCGAACCAAGGGCAATTGACTAATAGCAAAAGGCAGAAGCACAAATTCATGACGCAAGCGCCCCGCTTCAGCCTCGCGTTGCGCTTCCGGAAGCGGGGACAAATCCACGGCAGGCAGTTCGACGGCAAAGGCGGGATGAATAACCTGGGCCAGCTTGCCGTTGGCCGATTGAAACGTGGTGCGGTAGATTTCGTGGCGTCGAATGATTTCACCCAGTGCGCGCTCCAGCACGGCAATATCCAGCGGTCCCTTGAAGCGCAGGCTTTCTTGGAATTGGTAGGCCGTCATGGAGGGTGCCAGTTCCTCGATAAAATGCACCCGTTCCTGCGCGAAGGAAACCGGCAAATCCCCTTCCCTTGGCATCGGAACCATGCGCACTTCATGCTCGGAAGCGGGATTCGGTTGCCGCTGTTCAACGACTTTGGCGAAAGCTTCCAGACTGGAGTTTTCCAACAGGTCACGGAAAGACAGGTCAAGGCCGAACCCCGTTTGCACCCGCGATAAAATCTGACCGGCAATCAGGGAATGTCCGCCCAGCATGAAAAAATCGTCCAGCACGCCGATGGGGCCGATGCCAATCACTTCTGCCCAGATGGCGGCGAGCCTTTCTTCGGTTGTGCTGCGGGGCGCGATAAAACGTTCCGCTAGATTTAGGCGGCCCGCGTCGGGTGCCGGCAAGGCGTTGCGGTCAAGCTTGTCGTTGGCGGTCAGGGGCATGGTATCCAGCGGCACAAAAACCTTGGGCATCATGTAATGCGGCAGCTTGTCTTTCAGGAAAGAGTGCAATGTGCCGGTGACATTTTCCAAGCCCGGCATGGCGACGACATAGGCCACCAAACGCTTGTCGCCGGGGTAGTCTTCGCGGACAATGACGGCAACGTCTGCCACTTGCGGATGGGTTGCAAGCACGGCTTCGATTTCCCCCAGTTCGATGCGAAAACCTTGGATCTTTACCTGATGGTCAATGCGCCCCAAGAATTCGACATTGCCATCCACACGCAAACGCGCAAAATCGCCGGTTTTGTACAAGCGTTCCCCGGTTTGTGAGGCAAATGGATTGGCGATGAATTTTTCTGCCGTCAACTCAGGGCTGTTCAGATAGCCGCGCGCCAGACCGCTGCCACCGATATATAATTCCCCCGGTTCCCCGTCGGCGACGGGTCGAAGGTTTTCATCCAGGATATAAAACCGGGCATCGCTTAACGGACGCCCGATTGGCAGTTGCTTGTTCTCGCCCAGCCAGGATGAGACTGGGTAAACGCTTGCCTCCACGGTGGTTTCAGTGGGGCCGTAGGCATTGATGAGTTGCGGATGCAAACCAAGCTTTTCTTGCCACTGGCGCACCTGATTGGTGTTGGCCTGCTCACCGCCAATCACCACCAAACGCAGGCTGGGCGGCAGGGTGATCTGGTCACGCGTCAATTCGTTGACAATCTGATGCCAATAGGCCGTCGGCAAATCCCATACCGTAAGTGCCAGTTCCCTTGATTTCTGCACAAATTTAGCGACGGTGTCCAACATTTCCTCGCTGCGTATTACCAGCGTCCCGCCTCGGCATAAGCACGGGAATATCTCTTCAATGGACACATCAAAGCTGGGGGATGCAAACTGCAAGACGCGGTCTGCGGCAGAAATGGCGTAGGCTTCGCCAATAGCCTGTACGAATGAAGTAAGGGAGCCTTGCTCAACCATGACACCCTTGGGCTTGCCGGTGGAGCCTGACGTGTAAATCACATAAGCCAGATGGCTGGGCTGGGTATCATTGAGGGGATTGTCGGCTGGATGGGTGTTGATTTCGTCTGCCTGTGCATCCAGGCAAACGGTTTTCCCCGCATGGGCAACCAGCCCTGTGCGGGTTAATAGCAAGCGGACACCGGCATCGTCCAGCATGTGCCGCAAGCGTTCCGCCGGATAGCAAGGGTCTAGCGGGACATAAGCACCTCCTGCCTTAAACACCGCCAGCATACTGACAAGCAAGTCCAGCGAACGTGGTAGGCCGATGCCGACCAGTGTCTCCGGGCCAACCCCAGAACTCCGCAAATAATGTGCTAGGCGGTTGGCGCGCTGATTAACATCGTGGTAGTTCAGTTTCTCGTCTTCGTGGATGACAGCGAACTTATACGGTGTCTGTTCTGCCTGCCGCTCAAATTGACCTACTAGGGTTTCGTCTTTGCGACTATCCGCCCAGCCACGGTGCCATGCTTGCGGCTTCGGCGCGGCAAGGATTTGCCGGGGCTGGTCTATGGCATCAAGGGATATCGCGTTGCTTGGCGGCAGGTCAAGCCCCGTTTCTTGTATCAACAAAATGTGATGTGGCATTGTTATTATTTGTTTAGCAGAACTCATTTCTAAATTCTAGACTTCAAGCCACAAGCAAGGGGCCGAGAAGCCTTCATAATTAAGCATGGGGAAAGCACACAGCTTTAAGCTCGTCGAGACGCTTCAGCCGTTTGGATGCCTGTTTGATCAAGCCCAAGGCGGATTAAGGAACATCATGCGGTTGAACATGCTAACACAAACATAAAATACCCGTTGCGACAAATTTCGGTTTACTGTCGGCTGTTTTTACCCAACCCCTCGATTATTCTGAGCACGGCATAATCGAGGGGTTGGGTAAAAACAGCCAATTTCCACTCTTGGCTCACGATGCGGGGGCTGGCGGTGGTGGACGAACCGCTGCAAGCAGAGGCTTTCTTTGCGGTCAATTTCCTGACTGACACGGTGGCGGGGATGCTGGACAACCTCTATCGCGATTATTTTTTGGAAAGAACCGAGAGTATGCTCAGTAAAGCCGAAGGCATGAAGTCTGAGCAACAGGCGCGGGACCGCGAAATGCTAGGGAAGCCGCATACACTGCCAACCCTGCACGGGAGCACCACAATTTATCCGCATTTGGGCTTAGGGCCTGGGCAGCGCTTTGCCTCCAAAGGCGCATATATCGTTCACTTTGGTGACGACGGCAAGTTGATCGCCGAATCGGGCTGGGTTGTTCCTTGACAGAGTCTCGCGCATGAAAAATTCAGCACCTAGACAGACGAACCCACGCCCCTGCTTTCTCGGGTTCGCCGTCGTGTTCATTTGCGCCGCCCTAGCGGCGGGCCTGTGCTTCGCGGCACAGGAGGGGGCGGCTTCATGCGCTCAGAGGCAGTCTACAGTCTCCCTGAAGCAACACTGGTGCGCCAAGATGAGGCCATTGTTTCGTTGCCTAAGGAATTAGACGACGGGCGTCCGGTGATGGTCAGCTTTATCTTTACTTCCTGTGCGGCCATCTGTCCGATGCTCTCGCATCTGAGTCCCAGGTCCAGCAAAAGCTCGCCAAGGGTGGCGACAAGCTGCATATGGTATCGATTTCTATTGATCTAGAACAGGACACCCCAGCACGTTGTAACCGTTCACTCCCCCCGAGAGCGCGGGCGTCCCGCCCGCCAAAATCGCGGCCAAGATGGTCGCGCTCCAAGGAAAAGGCAGGGGGTGAACGCTTACATGTCATCCAAGGGCTGTCAAGGCTGCGCGGCTTCCCAGGCGGCTTGGACACGCCGCATCAGACTAGGGTGCAATACGCCCAATTTTGGGGTTTGCCCGAAAGGGGCATGGGGCGGGGGTTTGAACCATTGGTCATTGAATGGTAGCTCCACCACGTTATGAAAGCTGAATTTGGTCGGGTAGCTGAGGCCCGCCAAACGATAGGCAGCCATTTCCAAGTTGGAAATCAGAAACTCGCCAGACCGAAGCTGGTTGGCCTTCTGGCTGGTGCCATAAGCGACCAACACATAAAACCTAGGCGCATGGTCGTCAAAAACCTTGACCACCAAGGCGGGCCTGGGCTTCGGCCCCGGTTCCGGCAACTGGTCTTGCGGAAAATGACACCAGGCAATCTCACCCGCTTCGGGCGAGGGCCACCAAGGCGTTGGCATCAGAACAGGCTGGATGAGACCGATTTAACACGGCCTTGCGGTTCGGCTTGCTTGATCGCGGTCAATTGCCCGGGGGTCAACTCGCCGTCGTCGGCTTCATAAGCGGGCAGCACTTCCGAAGCCAGCTTCCTCAGGGCATAGTGCATGACTTGGGTTTCCGTAAAACCCAACTGTTCGGCCAGCCGGGCAACTGTCGCACGGCTAATGCCGTTGCTCGAATCGGCGGGCCTGAAACGGAACAGCAGTTGGTCAGGTTTGGCGGCGGTGGTCATGATGCAATTTCCCGGTTATGGATATAAAAAATATATCAATAGATTGACCATCCGTCAATCCGTGAAAGCCGAATCTGACCAAACCTGCCCGTTCCAGGCTATTCGGCCATCCCTATCCCTCTTCTAACCACCCCCATTGGCTTCCTCCAACAACCTGGCAAGCGTCTGTCTGCCGCTGTTCAACTCGCCCACCTTGACGGCCACCCTGCTTTGGTAGGCTGCCGCCAAACCGGGTTGATGCGAATGGTAGCGGCCTACCGCCCGCCACAGGTCGCCTTTGGCCTTGCCCTGCCCGTAGCGGATGGTTATAGTGCCGACGGCGGTTGGCGCAACCGTCGTGCTGCAACCGGTGTTGGTCAATGCCATACGGCGCGAAGAACTTCAGCCAAGCGCTGTTGACCTGCATCGGCCCGATGTCCCAAGTGCCGTTTTTGTTTAGGGAAGACTGACCGAGTCGGCCACGCTCCTGCGCCAACACCCCGCCGAGCAAGGCAACCGGGATTTGATACTGCCGTGAAACCTCGGCCACGCATTCGATGGTCACTGGCTGCACAACCGGCATGGCTTCGACAGTCAGCACTGGCATGTCTGTTTCTCCCGCAAAAGCCTGGATTGTCTTCG